>Ga0233413_10000157_pt1 | contig 35928 bp, 38 predicted proteins | sample Na_anoxic_6_MG_FD_189019 | JGI IMG/M metagenome (GOLD analysis project Ga0233413, IMG submission 189019) | Seawater microbial communities from Saanich Inlet, British Columbia, Canada - Na_anoxic_6_MG | ecosystem: Environmental > Aquatic > Marine > Inlet | place: Canada: British Columbia...
GGATTACAACCAAGATTAAAAGAGTAAAAGGATGCCAATCCTTTTACTCTTTTAATCTTGGTTATTATTTATGAAGTAGGATTACAATCAAGATTAAATCTAATTAATTAGATTTAATATTGGTTATTATTTATGAAGTGGGATTACAATCAAGATTAAATCTAATTAATTAGATTTAATATTGGTTATTATTTATGAAATAACAATCAAGATTATTATAAGTATTATTATATATAAAAATCTATATAATAATATATGTACGGAACTGAATTATTTTATTATGCTATGACTATATTATTTTTAATATGTTTTTCAACATATGCTTCTTATAGAGCATCATTAAATGAATATCAACGAATGGAAATGATTGTAAGTACAGGATTATATATTGTTGTATTTGGATTAGTTGGAGCAAGATTATTAAATGACCCTGTATTACAAGAACATATTTCAGCGGGTTCATTAGTATATGTTAATTGGTATTATTGGACTTATTCAAGTGTAAATGGTATTTTATCTTAAACCACCACTTATTCAAGTGTAAATGGTATTTTATCTTAAACTACCACTTATTCAAGTGTAAATGGTATTTTATCTTAAACCACCACTTATTCAAGTGTAAATGGTATTTTATCATAAAAATACTTTTTAAGAAAAAGTATGGCAAAAAAATAGATTTTAGAAAAATCTATGGCAAAAAGCGTAGGTTCAAAAGGAGAGGCACTCTCCTTTTTTATATATATATTAATTATATATGACACTAACAAAACCAGAACAAGCAGAAATGGCAACTTACACTTTAATGTTTCTTATTTTATTTGGTTTATTTCGTCCAATGGTTTTAAATAAACAAATGAATGGAAATTGGGCAATTATTATGACAATATGTTTTTTTGTATGGTATTTAATGTCAAAATTCTTTACAACTTTAATAATTAAAACAAGTTAATAAAAATCTACATATATATAATAATGTTAAAAGTTGGTACAAGAAAACAAGTTATGAATGGTGGTGCTGTGAAAACATCAGGTGGATTAATGGCAGGAGACCTTAGAGCAAATAAATATGGTAAAATAGTTAGTGTTAAAGTAAGTGATAATGCTATAAATAGATTAAATAATATGAAAGGTGAGGAAACTGGGGCTTATCTATATAAATTAGATATAAATAAAAATATAAATAGAACATATAATTGTGGGGATACATTAAAATTAGATGATAATAACTATATTGTATTATTTAAGACAGTAAAATACTATATTATAGTAAAAATAGATGATTCTATAAAAAATATTTATAATAAATCTACTTTTAAATTAAATGATTTTTTAGAGAAATTATGGCATGATCAAATAAAAAAAAATAGCAGAGAAAATGTAAAAAAATTAAAAAAAAATTTATTTACAAAAGAATATTTAATTGTTTATAAAAATAATTTTGAATATAATTTAGGAGTAATAAAAAAAGTAAAAACACAATTAGGAAGTACAACAAGAGTTGAAATTAAAAAATTAACAACATTTTCTTTAAATAAGAAACAAGTTAATTTAACAAATAAATTGAATGATATTATATTATGGAAAAAAGGTTCTATCGGATTTCCATTTTTTATAGTTAGAGATTATTCATCTAGTTATTATGCAGAAAATAACATAAATCATAATAAATATTATAACTATAATAAGTATAATAAGTATAATAAAATATTAAAGTTATTACCTATAAATAATAATCAACTACAACTTAATAGAAATATATTATATGGATTACCTACTAATAATAATACATTACAATTATATTTAAAACAAAAAATAAATAGTATTGCTAATAAAAATAAATCAACGTCTAAAAGTAATATTATAAATTCTATTTTAAAAGAAATAGAAGAAGGTGAATTGAAAAATTATCTAATAAGTTTAAAAAATAGTACTGAAAATATTAAGACTAATGCTATATCAAAAAATAATATTCATATAACAGATAAATTATATGATGTATCTGAACTTAAAATAGAAACAATAAATCTTACAAGGTCTAATAACTCAAATATTACTTCTTTTACAATTAAAGATAAAGAAAATACTATACATCAGTTTAAACTAGATAATAAACGTACAAATAACAAAGCACTCGGAACATTTGGAAGTGTAAAAATATATTCTACATCAGTTGAACCAAGGAAATATGTTGCTGTAAAAAAATATAATAATACTAATAATGGTTCTGAAGGATTTGATATAAATTCAAAAGCATATGAATTAATTATAAGTAAAAACGATAATAATAACGATATTGATTTAAAAAATGTATTTATACCAACACTTGTTGATGCAAATAATAAAATTTTAATTATGTCTTATGGTATTTCATTATATAATGCAATAAAAGATAATTTATTATATAAAGATAAAAACTACAAAGATAAAAACTACAAAGATATATTATTATTAAAAGTAAATATATCTCGTATATTAATTTCACATATAATGACTTTATATAAAAGAAATATATCTTATACTGATTTAAAACCAGAAAATATATTAGTTTCATTTACATCAATAAATATGATTGTAAAATTAATTGATATTGGGTCAATTATTATATCAAATTCAAACCCAGATGTTGATGTAATATCTACATATATTCCTGATTATAATGAAAATATATTTTCATATGGTACTAAATATATTACTAAATATGTTATGGAACAACAATATTTTACATATCTATCTAATAATCAAAGACAAAAATATCTTTTAAATATAGTATTATGTGGATTAGTAAGAACAATTATGTATATATTTGATATAGATTTGATATGGGAAGAACATCCACATATAGTAACTGATGATGATATAAGATCTACTATTCCTGATAAATTTAATGAATTACCCGAATCTTTTAAAGATACATTATTAGATGCATATATGTTTACTATTATATCTAATGAAAATATCGAACAATGGAGTTATGATACTATATTACAAAAAATGATAGATTTAGAAAAATCTTTAAATAATGTATTAGATAATATTTATAATGGGAAAGTATATACCTAATAAAATCTATTTAAACAAAAATCTCATTATAATAATTTATAATGAGAGACATAAAAATAGTTGAAGGTTATTCATATGATGATATGCTTATCTCGCCGAAATACTCAGATAAAACAAGTAGAAAAAACATCAGTCTTGCTACTAAAATATCTCGTAATATAACTCTTAATCTTCCATTAGTATCTGCTAATATGGATACTATTACAGAAGATGCTATGGCAGTTGAAATGGCACTTAGAGGAGGTATTGGTATTATTCACAGATTTTGTTCTGTTGAAGACCAAGTTGCTATGGTAAAGAAAGTTAAAAGGCATACTCATCATATTATCCAAAATCCATATACAATTCATAAAGAAGCACCTATAACAGATATTATAGAAAAATCACAAGAATATAATGTATCAAGTTTTCTTATTGTGGATGATAATGAAAAATTAACAGGTATTGTATCTAATAGAGATATTGCTTTTTATCAAAGAAAAATTCAAAATCATTGTCCTAATCCACAAATGTATAAAGCAGAACATATTGCTACTCCATTTAATAAATTAATTACAGCACAATCTAATATATCAAGTGATGAAGCAGTATCACTTATGGTTGAAAATCGTATTGAAAAATTACCATTAATTGATGAAAATCGTAATATTAAAGGATTAATGACATTAAAGAATATTCTTTATAATAGAAGAACATATACAATTTCAACAGTTGATAAAACAGGTTCATTGCGTGTTGGAGCAGCAGTTGGAATTAATAAAGATTATTTAGAAAGAACAGAAGAACTTGTTAAAGCAGGATGTGATGTAATTGTAATTGATGTTGCACATGGTCATCATAAATTAGTTAAAGATGCTATTAATAATATTCATATCTTATGTAATGGATTATCTGAACTAACAAAATACAAACCAGATATTATTGCTGGTAATGTATGTACGCCAGAAGGAGCAGAATTTTTATGTGAGTGTGATGTAGATGGAATAAAAGTAGGTGTTGGACCAGGAAGTATATGTACTACTCGTATTCAAACAGGATGTGGATTTCCGCAATTTAGTGCTGTTATGAATTGTGCGAAAGTAGCAGAAGAATATGGAATTCCTATTATTGCTGATGGAGGACATCGTGGAAAAATAGGAAATATTGTTAAAGCATTAGCAGTTGGTTCAAGTTGTTCTATGTTAGGAGGATTTATATCAGGAACAGCAGAAACACCTGGTAATATAATGATTAAAGGAAATAAAAAAGTAAAAATGATTAGAGGAATGGCAGGAAGAGTTTCTAATTTAAATAAATCTATTAAAAATAAAGAAGATATTGATATTGAAAATATGACACCAGAGGGAGTTGAAGGATATGTTCCTTATAAAGGACGTGTTAAATATATATTAGACCAAATTAGAGGTGGAATTCAATCAGGGTTAAGTTATTGTGGAGTATCTTCTATTGAAGAATTACATAATACTTCATTAGAATTTGTTAAAATAACAGGCGCTGGTCTTCTTGAAAGTGGTTCTCATGATATTTCTGAAATTTAAGATAATGATTCTGTAACATGAGTTCTATAATCAACTACTGTTTGAATAATTTCATTTAATGTTTCTTGATTGTCTTTACTTAGAATTGATGCTGAATCACCTTCATTAGTACTTTCATCAGCTTTATATTCTACACTAACAATTTTATTAGTTTTTGAGTTTTTTGTAATAGTACATAAATCAATTAAATCACATATATCTGATATAAATAGATTTGATATTATATCGTAGTATAATGTATTACTACTATTATTTGTTCTTTTTATTCCAGTCATACTAGTAACAATTGAAAAAATAAGATTTTTTCCTCTACTATTATTGTTATTACTTTTAGACGTTATAAGTTCTATCAATTTTTCCATTTTATGTTCTTTAGTAACACCTAAAAACTTCTTTAATTTACCTTTTAATTCATCTGTACTTATTTTTGCATTAATTCCACTTAAAAAACCATCATCATTATTTATTCCACCTAATTTATGCCCATTTTCTTTTAATTTAGTACAAATATTAATATATTCTTTAATTTTACTTTTTATTTTTTCTATTAATTTTTCTGTTGATTTTCCTGTACTACCTTCCTTTTTTTTTTTTGCTTCTTTTGGTAAAACAATATAATTAGTTGAAATACTTTCAAGTAACGCAGCCATTAATCTTCTTTTTTGGTCAGAAGTAAATTCTACGGTTTGTTGTCCCGCAATAGCATCAATTATTTCAATTAATTTTTGAGTAATTTGTTGAAGAATTAGTTTACTGTTATTATATTCTAAGTTAGTTATCTTTGTGATGTTAAGTCCTTTAAAATTACTAATTATTTTATTTACACTCATATATATAATAAATAAACATATTATATTTACTTAAAGATATTTTACTATATAAATTTAATGGATACGGCACAAAATACACCGATAGAGTCGGTTATAGAAAAGAAGTGCGAATTACCAAAAAAGCGTGGAAGAAAACCAAAACCACCATCAACAGAAGAAAAAGTTTTAAAAAAACGTGGAAGAAAACCAAAGAAAGTAGATAATAGTGTTAATGTACCAGTGAAAGAACCAAAAAAGCGTGGAAGAAAACCAAAACAGAAAATTTACAGTGTTTTAGATGCTGAAAAGATTAAATTGAGTAGTTTAAATGATAATATTGTTTTACATATTCCTGTTAAATCAAGTGATTTAAATGAAAGTGTTGGTGCAGGAGGATTATTAGATTATAATCCATCTATTAATGAACCAGCGCCATATGAACCTACTTCAATGAATAATTATTCTAAATTAGAAAATCAAGAAAAAAAGAATAATGAAAATGTAGAGGATGGTGCTAAAAAAGTTATTATTGATACAGATGAAGAAGAGAGTGATGAAGATGTTAAACCATGTGAAAATATATATAATCAATCTAATAATGATATGGAATCCATATTATCATCAAAAGTAAATGTTATGAATACTAATTATGTATTTTATGATGCTAATAAAAAAAAAGAATGGCCGGTCTCAGTAGATACATATTGTTTATGGTGTTGTTCTCCATTTGATACTCCACCTGTTCCTCTTCCAAAAAAAATAATTAAAAACAAATTTTATGTTGAAGGATGTTTTTGTAGTTTTAATTGTTCTGCATCATATAATTTTGATAAAGATTTTACTGATAAATGGGAAAGATATAGTCTTCTACATCTTTTATATTCAAAAACATATGAAAAATTGTGTAATAAGATTGTTGTTGCTCCACCAAAAGAAGTTCTTAAAATATTTGGAGGGCATATGTCAATTCAAGAATATAGAAAGAATTTGATTACAAATGAAAAATCATATAAAATCATTAATCCTCCTATTATATCAATTATTCCTAAAATTGAAGAACATGTTATTACAAAAATTACACCAACGACATCTAAATTTATTCCAGTTAATAAATCTCTTGTTGAAAAAGCATCTATGTCATTACGTATTAAAAGAGAAAATGAGAAAGATGATAGTGCTAAAACATTATATTCATATATGGATTTAAAAATAACGTAATGTTGCCTATTTAAAATTTGATTTATATCTATATATTAATTATAAAATATACATAAGATACGTTGTATAAATAAACAATAATGTCTGTAAAAATGAGCGAAGAAGAGATGGCAATGGCGGCAAAAATTGCTACTGAAAATGCATTGATTGAACTTGGTGAGCAACGTCAAGAAGAAAAGATGAAAGATAAGGAAAAACATAATATTCTTTTACAAAAAGAACAAGAACTTCTTTCTATTACATCAACTCCTGATATTGCAACTAAGCGTCAATTGTGTTCAAAGATTAATGAATATATTACACTTATTAATCAACGTGAAGATAATAATAATATTGTGATTTCTAAACTAAGGTCTGAATGTAAAGAATTAATTGATGAAATTAATGATGTTAATAAAGATGCTGATGTGAATGAACAAAAACTTGAATCTCGTATTATTTCTCTTCGTGAAAAATGTAAAACACGCAATGAAACAATTAAAAAGCAAAAATACATGCTTTATTTTACTAACTTTTTTAATACAGTTATTACTGTATTATTTATGTATTTTGGTCTTTATTCTTGTATGAAAGGAGTTGCTGATGGTATTACAATTGCTGTTAATAATATTTTTGCTATGATTACTATTTTTATTAATGTAATCTGGTATATTGGATGTGTAATTTACTATCTTCCTATGTATATTATTAGTGCATGTCAATTTATGAATTTTCTATTTTGGCAAGCAGTTAATTATATTTCAAATAATACATATATTAAGGCGTGTATTGTAGTATTTGCTATTGCTAATGCTCCTTACTAATTTTTACAAATAATAAACTTGTTAATAATTTATTATTAATAATTTATTAATAAATTGTAAAAATTAAATTATAATACTATTGATTTCTATTTTGAATTTTTATTTAAATCTTCATCGGTGTAAAATAAAATTATAAAACATTAACTTCTTCTTCATCTTTATTTAATCCAAGACCTATTTCAATCATATTATACATCTTTTCAGAAAAATCAGCAGCATTATCTAATTGATATCCAGAATGGAAACAAGACAAATCATATATTAAATGAACTATACTAACAATACTCTCTTTTCCTCCATCTTGAAATGTATCTTTAATACTTTGTATAATTGGATGTTCTGGATTAATTTCCAATATTTTCTTTGTTTTACTGAAATCAACATTATTACCAGAACGCATTGCTTGTGCGACCATAATTCTTTCCATATTTGCAGACCATCCTTTTTCTGATGCTACTAAACAAGCTGGTGTTTGAACTATTCTTGTACTTAAATCTACTTTTTCTACTTTACCTCCTAATATATCTTTAATAGCATCACAAACTGGTTTAAATGTGCGATGTGTTTTTTTATCTATTTTTCCAACATCTACTTTTTCTTTACATATAGATATTAGATTATGTCCTTTGTATTGAGAAAGAAACTGCATCATACATTCATCAATTGCTTCTGGCATATACAAAACTTCAATTCCTTTATCATTGAATTTTTCTAAATATGGTGATTTCATAATTTGTTCTAAATTAGAACCTGTTATAAAATAAATTCCTTTTTGTCCTGTTTTCATACTTGAAACATATTGGTCTAATGAACGATAATAAGAACCACCTACATTTGTTTTATATCTAAGATATTTTACTAATTTTTGACTATATTTATTTGTTTTATTAATACCCATTTTAATATTTTTTGAATAATTTTGATAAAATAATTGCATGTCATCCTCATTATCTGCTATATTATCAAATAATTCAAGTGCTTTCTTAATAAAAGTTGATTGTAAAAGTTCAAGTGTTGAACCGTGTTGTAGCATTTCACGAGAAACATTTAAAGGAAGATCTGATGAATCAATTACACCTTTAATAAATGACAACCAGTGTGGAACAAAATCGGTTGACCTGTCCATAATAAAAACATTTTTAGAATATACTTTAATATTACCTGATGATTTTTCTTGTCTTGAAACTGTGAATGGATTTTCACTTTCTAATTGTTTGGGAACATACAATACTCCTTGAAGAGTTATTTGACCTTCTACGCAGAAATGTTTTACATCCAAGTAATCACTTTTATCATTTGTTAAATTCTTATAAAATGTTTTATATTCATCGGGTGATACAGTTGATGGAATACGAGACCATATGGGTTTATCTTTATTTAGTTGAACGAATTCATTAGTAGAATTATCAAATAACATAATTGGATGAACTATATATAAACTGTGTTTGTTTATAATTGATTTCAATGTATTTTCATTCAAATATTTTTTGTCTTTATCTCTAATATGTATGACAATTTTAGTACCAACTGTTGAAAGTTCAGTTGATGATGTTATTCTGTAATTTTTGCTATTTCTAATATCAGACTCCCAGCAATAACATTTATCACCGTCTTTTGAAGAATATACCTGGACTATATCTCCGATTAAGAAGGATGAATAAAATCCAACGCCGAATTGACCTATTAGTGAATTGTTGTTGGATTGTTTTAAAGATTCAACAAATGCTTTTGTTCCTGAATGTGCTATTTTACCTAAATTATTTTTCATATCATCACGGTTCATACCAATTCCATTGTCATGAATAGTTAATGTTTGAGTTTCTTTATTTATTTTAATATTAATAGATGGATTTTCTGGATTATTTTTGTGAATAGCATCAGAAGCATTTGATATTAATTCACGAAGAAATACATCTTTATCACTGTAAAAAGCATTAACAATGAGGTTCATTAGTTCTGAAATCTCCGCTTTAAATTCGTGTTCCATTTTATTCTTACAGATATATTTTTTTATTTTTTTATCCGTAGATATTAGAATATGGACATCATAAACCGATAATACATGATATTCTTAAAGAATAAGATATAAAGATAAATCAATAAAATTAAAATAGATGAATTACAATACATGGACTGAAACAAATTACGATGATTTAGATTATTTATATTATACTCTATTAAATTATATACGTGATGTAAAAAAAAGACCAAAAATTATGGATAAATTAACACAAGAAGAATTTTTCTATTTTATTTATACAAATACAGATAAATAATTTAAATATAACAATATTGTTGTATAATAGTATTGTATGTAAATAACTTAAATAGAATACTATTATTTTATTTAAAATAAATTAAATATAACAATAATGTCGTATAATAGTATTGTATGTAAATAACTTAAATAGAATACTATTATTATATAATAGTATTGTATGTCCTGGAAACCCAAGTTTAAAAAAGAGAATGAAAGATTTAAAAATCTGCCACCATTAAAAACATTTATAACAGTTGTCGAGAAGAAGAAGCGTAATAAATATGAATATAGTGATGAACTATTCCCTACATTAGGTCCAGGTGATGGAAGTGTGCTTGAAAAATCTAGTTCAACTAAATTGGAACAATCCGACGAGGAAGAAGATGATGAAGGATGGAAAGAGGTTATTAGTAAAAATAAAAATGAAATAAAAAAAAAAGAGGAAGTTATTATTGAAAAAGAGGAAGAAAAAGAAAAATGGTGCAATGAAGATAGTTTAGATGAATATTTTGAAATTATAAATTCTGGATTAGTCGCAGATATTAATACCTTTATGGGTGATTTCTGTAAAGAATGTGGCATACACGTTTATAATTCATATGATAGAGGACATAATTTAATTAATTTAATCAAGGAAACATCAACAGAATACGATGAAGTATTTATTAAAGATGAAGAAAAAGAGGAAGAAGAGGAGGACGAGAATGAAGAAGATGCACACAATGAAAATCTTGCTATGTGGAATAATTAAGTTATAGATGTATTGTTAAAAAAATAATATTTATAAATATAATATTTTTATATTGATTTATTATATAATGAGTAAAAAATCAAATATTATTAGTAAAAATACACTTCCATTTAAAAGAGATAGTCAAAAAGGAGGTGTTTTATTTGGTACAGTTCAAAATCCATTAAAAGAATTATTTTCTTCAATTGGAACAATATCGTCAAATAAAATGCGTAATCAATCAACAAATAATTTTGTTAAGGCAACAAAATCAAATAAATTAAATTCATCAAGAAAATCAAATTTAAAAGAAAAAAAATATGAAAAAGCAGAAGGAGGATTTTTAACAAATCATTTTTTCCCCACAGGTTATTCTTCTACATCAACATCATTATCTCTTCAAGCAAAAATGAAAGGTGGTAAAAAGAAAAAGTAAATTATAATATTTTTATTTATTAAAATTAATCTTATCAATTAAATCTTATCAACTAAATCAATTGTAGAAAGCATTACTCTTCTACAACAATATCTTTTAATTCTCATCTCATCTAGAATTTTCTTCTCGGCACTTTCTTCGTTCTTTTGAATATCAACAATACGCATACTATTATATTCTGGAATATCATTGTTATAATGTTTTTGAACTTGTTCGATATATGAATTCCATTTATCAGCAAGAACTTTGCCACATGTGAAACATCTTACAGGAATAATCATCTTTATATATTGTATTTATATATTTAAATATTTAAATATATTTTTCAATTTTTATTAATATTATAAATATTAATAAAAATTAAGATAGACTTTTATCTATATAACATATATAGATGATATACCCTGATTATTTATTTGTTTTATTAATTACAATAATTGTTATATCAATAATTATAATGTGTTGTAATAAATCCAGAAAAAACAAAAGTAATATATTAGGTGATGCTGTTCTTTTAAATATGAAGAAAGAAAATTATAATAATCATGACATAGGAGATGCAATTGATAATGTTGTTAATTCCGCATTTAATCAAGTAGAACAAACATTAGATAATGATGAAGATAAGTCAGTTACAATAAATTATAATGGAACTGTATATCAAGGTGTTAATGGAACCAATGGAAAACCTCCGAATGATATAAGTGGTTATTCTGGAAATGATAATCATCATCATTCAGATACTGGTTCAGATAATAATGTAAGTAAGCATGATTCTTATCATCATCAGCATAGAGATAATCATAGAGAGCATGATGGTGTTCATCATCACCAGTCAGAACACCGTCATCACCATACTAACAAACCTAATAAACCTAATAAACCTAATAAACCTAATAAACCTAATAAACCTAATAAACCTAATAAACCTAATCATCCAAATACTAAATGTAATACATTAGGAGAAGATGTTTGTGATAAAAATAAAGATTGTCAGTGGTGTATAAGTGATGGATGGGGGTCTTGTATATCAAAAAATACAAAATGTGATAATAAACCATCTCCATCAAATAAAGAATGTACTATGGGTGGGCAACCACTAGCATCTGAATATAGAGCAAATGGATGTAATTTATATACAAATTATAATACATGTATTAGTAAATGTGCTAAAAATGGATTTTGTGGTGTTTATGATGCTGAATCTCAATCTGTACAATGTGTAGAAAATATACATGATAAATGTAAAATCGATCATAAAACAAATCCAAAAATGAATTGTTTAAATCTACCTGATGATGATAATGCAGGTTTTGGATGCCCTAATAACGATTTTACATCAACTAAAAATTTAGCACCAATAAATCCAAATAAATATAATGGAGATGTATGCAAATATAATGCCTAATAATTTTACAATATTATTTTATAATTCAATAACATATTTTCATATATAGATATGAAAATATATGAAAATGTATTTATGCGAAATTAATAGCAATAAATCCCATAAGTAATACAACAAAGTATGATATAATATCACTAAGTGCTACTGTATTTGAGTTACAAGCAATTACAATAATACATAATTGTGCGAATAGAATAGAATTCATAATGATATAATATAGTGAATGCATGTTTTTACTTAACGTCTAAGTAAATATATTTTTATTGTAAAATATATATATTATAATTATTTTCAAATTTTACTTAAAAATATATTTATATATATTATATATGGATTTTACAAAAAAAAATAGTGACAACAGATTTGTACTTTTTCCAATTACACATAATGAAGTATGGAAAAGATATAAAGATGCTGTTGCTACATTCTGGACTCCGGAGGAGGTTGATTTATCAAAAGATAGAACAGACTGGGAGAAATTAAGTGACAATGAAAGACATTTCATTAAGAATATATTAGCATTCTTTGCGGGGAGTGATGGAATTGTAATGGAAAATTTAGGGATGCGGTTTTTATGTGATACTGACATTCCCGAGGTACGGGCATTTTATTCATATCAATTATTCATTGAAAACGTCCATAGTGAGATGTATTCTCTATTAATTGATACATATATTACGAATGAAAAGGAAAAAACACATTTATTTAATGCGATTGATACAATCCCTGCTGTTAGTAAAAAAGCTAAATGGGCTTTAAAATGGATTGAAAAAACAGAATCATTTGAGACACGTCTAGTTGCTTTTGCTGCGGTTGAAGGTATATTTTTCTCAGGTAGTTTCTGTTCTATTTATTGGTTAAAGAATAGAGGATTAATGCCAGGTTTAACGTTTAGTAATGAATTAATTAGTAAAGATGAAGGAATGCATACAGATTTCGCATGTTTATTATATAGTATGTCTAGCAATCGTCTATCAGATGATGTTATTAATGAAATCATCCGAGAAGCAGTTATAATTGAGAAAGAGTTTATTACAGAGTCTCTTCCTTGTAGTTTAATTGGAATGAACGCCGAGTTAATGAAACAATATATAGAATTTTGTGCAGACCGTATATTAGTTCAATTAGGTCATAATGAGATTTATAATACTCAAAATCCATTCTCGTTTATGGAATTAATTTCATTACGACCAAAAGCAAATTTCTTTGAGTGTCGTGTAGGTGAATATACAAGAGGTGCTTCTAATGACGCAAATGAAGAAGATTTTAGTATTGATGGGGATTTTTAGTTATAAGATATTTTTGTTGGTGGAAAATTTACCACCCTGCATGTTCAGATTCAGATTCAGATTTAGGTTCAGGTTCAGGTTCAGGTTCATCACATCGACCATTATTGTCAGTATTACTTGTTGTGTATATTTGAGTATTATGGGAGTTGAAGGCGGACATCTTAATAAATTAAGTTTTATTTAAATAAATAAATATATTTTTTATCGTCAATTTTATAATACATATAATATATATCAACGACAATTAATAATTATTGTAAAAATTGATTTTCGTATAAAAAGACATAAACATATAATTACGACTATATATAAAGATGAGACACGAATACACCGACAAGGGGTTGTCTGGACTAATGAATCTGGTAAATACATGTTGGTTAAACAGTGCAACGCAGCTGTTAAGCAATTGTATTCCACTAACTCATTATTTTTTATCAGGTGATTATGAGGAAGACGTTAATATTCGTTCAATAGAATATCAATTTGCGATTGAATGGTTAAAATTACTCAAAGGAATTTGGAATGCTAATTGTACTATTCAACCTGTTTCTTATCATCGTGTATTTAGTGAATTCTTTGGAGAAGGTCTATATGGTCAAGAAGATGCTGAGGAAGGGCTAAGTAAAATTATTGACCTTTTACATGAATCACTATCATATGAAGTAGATATTAAGTTTAATGGAAAACCTAAAAATAAAACAGATCTATTAATGATTGATTCAATTAAATCATGGAATAGAAGTTTTAAAAAAAGTTATTCTAAGCTAGTTGAATTATTTTATGGACAATATATGTCTATTATTAAGTGTATATCATGTGGATATGATTCAACAACATTTGACCCTTTTTCTATTATTCAACTTCCTATTCAAGATGATTTTACATGTTTAGATGATTGTTTTAAACATTTTGTTAAAACAGAAAAATTAGATGAAGAACAACATTGGGAATGTGAAAAATGTAAAGACTGTAAAGAGTCTCATAAGAAAATTCTATTATGGAAATCACCACCTGTTCTATTTATTCAACTTAAAAGATTTGATTATCATCGTGGAAGAAAACTGAATAATTCGATTGATTTTCCATTAGATAATTTTGATATTACTGATTTTATTGAAGGTTATGACAGAATGGATGCCTCATATACATTAAAAGGTATTATTGAACATATGGGTTCAATGACAGGAGGACATTATGTAGCACATATTAAGAATTCTAATAATAAATGGTACACATATAATGATAATAAAGTAAATGAAATTAATATTTCAACTGTTTTAAAAAAACAAGCATATATTTTAATGTATGAAAGAAGTTAATAAGTTATATACTCATACTTTTATTATTGATGAATTAATCAATAATAAAATATTTATATTTATTATATGAATAATAATTATAACAAAAAATCACCACCAAGAGATTTTACTAATTCTATTCGTGGAAATACACCTCGATATAATAATGTTAAAATGAACTCGGTTAAAATGAATTCTCCTAAAATGAACTCGGTTAAAATGAATTCTCCTAAAATGAACTCACCATCATCATTCTTAAATATGTTTAAGAGTAAAGCAAAAAGTCCAAATAAAAGTTTGTCAGTAAAAGAACTAAATAATTATATGAAAACAGAAATGCCTGAATTTGCAAATACTATAAAAAAATCAGCATCACCTCTTAAATCAGCATCACCTCTTAAATCAGCATCACCTCTTAAATCAGCATCACCTCTTAAATCAGCATCACCTCTTAAATCAGCATCACCTCTTAAATCAGCATCACCTCTTAAATCAGCATCACCTTTTAAATTTTTCAGTGCTTCTCCTAATAAACCTAATAATAAATCTAATAATAATAAATCTAATAATAATAAACCTAATAATAATAAACCTAATAATAAACCTAATAATAATAAACCTAATAATAATAAACCTAATAAACCTAATAAATCTAATAATAATAAACCTAATAATAATAAACCTAATAATAAACCTAATAATAATAAACCTAATAATAAACCTAATAATAATAATACATCCAAGAAATCAGAAAAGAATTTTTTTGATAAATTATATAAGAAGAGTAAATCCATAACAAAAAATGTTAAACCATCTAAAAGTATTATTGAAACAGGATTATTATATAGATATTTTATTTTAGGTCTTATTGGTATTATTGTAGCAATTGTATTATATCTTATTATTTTTGCTATATATTATTATCAAGAGAAATGTCATGAAAAGAGAGTATTTGGAGATTATCTAAAAACTTTTAATGTAAAAGATGTTTGTTCTAAGAAAGCTGTCCCTGAACAAGAATTAGACGAAAGAAAAAAACTGGATGAAGAGGAGGTTTACCATATTGGTAATCAAGACCTTACATATGATGAAGCTAAATGTAAATGTTCAGCATATGGGGGAAGACTTGCTACTAAAATGGAAATAATTGAAGCATATAATAAAGGGGCAGAGTGGTGTGGTTATGGATGGAGTGACGGACAAACAGCATATTATCCAACACAACAATGCACATGGGACAAATTACAAGACGGTCCTAAAAAAGATAAAGATAAATGTGGTAAGCCAGGTATTAATGGAGGCTCATTTGCTTCACCTGATATTAAATTCGGAGCAAATTGTTATGGTGTAAAACCAAGTGGTGCTATTGTGAAACCAAAAGACCCATATTGTAAGAAAAAACCATTTTGTTCTATGAAAAAGAATAAAAGTTCAAGTTCTAAATTATCTACTGATGATATATCAGGTTTTAATGATAAAAAATGGTCTGAGTTTGGTTAAATTTATTTTAGATTATACATTATTCTATAAGATATTATTTAAATTTATTTTAGATTATACATTATTCTATAAGATATTATTTAAATTTATTTTAGATAATACATTATTCTATAAGATATTATTTAAATTTATTTTAGATAATACATTATTCTATAAGATATTAAATCTTAAAATATATTATTATATTCTATATAATAATATATGTTTAACGAACTATTTTATTTTGTTTATATTGTTATATTTTTATTATTAATAGCAACTGGATTTTATACTGGTGAAACAGCACATAAATTAAATTTAGCAACTATTATATTATCATCATTATCTATTGGTGGTATATTATTATTTATAGTTATAAGTGGTATTCATATTCAAATATCAGTTGGTCTTGGTCCAATTGTTATTGGTTTTGTTGTTTTATTAGGAATATCATTGATAGTATTAATTTGTTATAATCCAATGGAAAAGGAGAATTTTGATAATTCAAAATCATTTATATCACAATCATTATGTACTGGTGATTGGACTGGAAAAGGTGGGTGTAATCAATATAATATGAATAATGTAAATAATAATGAAAGTAATATAAAAAATCCATTTGATAAAAATACAAATTTAACACATAAAACTCAAAGTAAAATATGTCAAGGATTAGATGAAAATAATAAAACTGTTTTTTCAATGTCAAATGAAGTTGGTTTATGTCTACCAGTTCAAAAAGCAATTCATGATATTGATAAATCAGGTGCGGGTGAAGCTGGCAGAGGTTCAGGTACAAATGGGTCAGGTACAAATGGGTCAGGTACAAATGGTTCTTCTAATAATTTAAATCCAGACAATGCAAATAAGTCTGGTATTAATGATAATGACATTCAAACAGAAGAAGCAGCAGATAAACAACAGCAAGATGATAAAGATGCTATGAATAAAAAAGCAGATGAGACAGGTTGTGTAATTCCAACAGATAATAATAATTGTATATCAACATATATAAATACACATGCTTACTGTTCTAAAAAAGGCGATGGTTATGGAATGAAAAGTGTTAAAGAATGTTGTTCATTAGATGAACCAAAATATAGTGGTAATAAAAAATTAAAGAAAAAAACTCATATTATTTCATGTGGGAAAGGATATATTAATGGTAAAAAATATTCACCATCAGAATTAGCATCTTCAACAAAATGTGCTCCAATGACAAATGATTTTAATAATGAATGTCAAATGGCAAATCCACCATGTGTTTCATTAGATATGAATACTTGTTCATCAAATTCTTTATGTGAGTTTGACAGTAAAAGTATGAACTGTGTTTTAAAGAAAGATGCTGATTATAAATATAGAAATAATTCTTCTCGTGATTTTGGATATGTTAAGATATTACAAGGAAGTGATGGTGGGTGCAATAATGCTTCTGGTAATTCAGATGATACTTATGGAAAAGCTATTTGCTCTCCTCATTATTATTCTGGTATTCGTAAAAGTCCAAATACAACAAATTGTTTAAATAGTGATAGTGATAAATTTGGCGAAGAGTGTGTTGATGAGTATGGTGTTAATAGAGATGCTGTTGGTTCTTCAACAGCAGTAGGATGTAATCCAACAACAACCCGTAAAACGTGTAATAAAAGTATTCCTCCTCCACTTAATTATATTGGTTGTTATGCTAATATATATGATAATACATCTACAAAAGTAGAAAGTGCGATTGAATGTGTAAATATGTGTAAAAAAAATGTTTCTAATAAATACGCAACTATAACAAAAGGAGACCAATGTGCGTGCGGAACTTCATTTGAAGAATTAACAAGAAACGGACAAGAAAGAGAAGATAATTGCGATAAAGAATGTAGTAAAGGAATTGAGAAAAAATGTGGAGGAAATAATACATTTTCATTATATAAATTAAATTAAATTAAATTTTATATAAACAAATATAAAAATTGATTTAAAGAATTTTATACTTATACATATATACTTAACACACTTAAAGACATTAAATGAATGATGTTGATAATCAAATCATGAAATTTCTAAATATGTTGGAGGGAGAAAAAGATAAACCATCTCCACTTCCTACAACTCTGCGTGTTTCAACACGATCTGCTATTTGTAAAATAACGAAAGATATAAATATAGATAAGATGATTGAAATATTAGCATATAATATTAAAAATAAATCTAATTATCCTATTCTCACGGTTAAATATAGAGATACAAATGTTAGTTCTATTATACCTACAAAAAAAAAAACATGTAAAAAAGTAAAGAAGAGTTTCTTTAATCAAATAACATTGATTATTAAACCACACGAAAAAATCAGACCACAAAATATTAAATTATTTAAAAATTCAAGTATGTCAATGACAGGTGGAAAACAACATTATGATGGATTATGTGCTGTTGTTATTCTGTTGAATGAGATTAAGAAATATCCTTCTATTTTTAAGTCTGATAAAGATAGAACAGATATTAAATATAATGATTTTAGAATCACGTTAATTAATAGTGATTTTTCAATTAAGTATAATATTGATAGAATGAAATTATATGAATTACTCGTAAAGGAATATAATATGTTTGTTGTATATTCACCTGATATTTATTCAGGTGTTAAGATTTATTTTTTCTGGAATGAAAATAAAAAATATCAAGATGGTATTTGTGATTGTAAAAATAAATGTTATAATAAGAAAAATAAATATAAAGTAGTTGGAGATTGTAAAAAGATTACTATTGCAGTATTTCAAAGTGGTAATATTATCATTACAGGTGCGAATGATATTAAACAAACAAAAGATGCTTATAAACATATTACAATGGTTACAAAGATGCATTATAATCATCTAAAAAGATTTACAATACATGATTGTAATGAAGATACTCTTAATATTAGTAATAATTCTTCTATTGAAGAATCTAACTCGGTTGAAGTTACTAATAAATGTTCTTTAACAAAAAAAATTAATATTAAGATTACTAAAAAATAGAGATTATGCTAATTTTAATTTATTTACAATAAATTCTTCTTGCCACCATTTTAATTTTTTATGAGTTGTTTTTTTCATACGAATATATTCTATTCTCCACCACACTTCTGATATTTTTTTACGAGGGACTGGTTTAAGTTTTGGAGACATATTTTTAATTCCTTCAAGTGTAATATTTGGAGGAACAAATATACATTCTTTTTCAAATGTAGTAATTATAGGAGACATTATATTATATATAAATAAATTATTAATATATGGATTTTAATCTATAATTAAAACAATACATTAATTGAAATTAATATGTGGATTTTAAATATAAAATGGTTTAAAGACTAAGACACAATATATTTATATCACTAAGATGCCACATCAATATAGTAGTTCAGAATACAAAATTGTTGTTAAAACAGTTCAAACAAACGCATTTAAAACATTATGCGAGGCATTAAAAGAGATTTTAACAGATACAAATCTTATTTTTACACCAGAAGGACTTAAAATTATTGCGATGGACCCATCTCATACTGTTTTAGTTCATCTTAAATTAGATAATACAAATTTTGAAGAGTATTTCTGTACAGATAAAGTTAGTGTAGGCATTAGTATGTTAAATTTTTTTAAACTTATTAAGACAATGACTAATAATGACACATTAACATTATATATAGAACAATCTGATGAAAATAAATTAGGTATTCGTATTGAGAATGGTGAAAAGAATTCAATTACAACATATAAATTGAATTTAATGGATCTAAATGAGGAAAATATTTCAATTCCACCAGCAGCATTTGAGTCAATCATTACACTTCCTTCATCTGACTTCCAAAAAATTTGTCGTGATATGTCAAACTTATCAACAACAATTGAAATTAAAAGTGTAGGACAACAATTAATTTTTGGATGTGCTGGTGATTTTGCTTCACAAGAAACTATTATAGGACAAACAACAAATGGTCTTTCTTTTGTTAAAACAAATGATACAACAGATATTATTCAAGGATATTATAATCTAAAACATCTTGTTTTATTTACAAAATGTACTAATTTATGTAATCAGATTGAGATTTATATGAAGAATAACTTTCCAATTGTTATTAAATTTGCGGTTGGAAGTCTTGGTAATCTTAAACTTGCATTAGCACCACAGTGTCCTCAAAATGAATAAATAATATATTTTATTTATATTATTGTAAATTTTATTTTTAAATAATTATTTTATTTTTAAATAATATATGAAAAAATTTGGAAGTAGGGTACAAGTTATGCATAATAGAGCATTAATGACAAGTGGTGGATTAAGGAAAAAAGATCTTACATATAATAATAAAAATTGTATTGTTAGTAAAAGAGCGAGTAATAGAGCAAAAAAAGATATGAGATTACAAAAAGCAGGTTTTATTACTACAAAAGGTGAATTTAAATTATTTAATAAACAAACTGGTGGTGCTATTGAAAGGTATTTACAATATGTACAAATGGCTATAAAAGGTACTCGTAAAGATAAGAGTTCTTATAAGAGAATATCCACCGCCCATGAGCCCGCTGCCGCCACACTTGCTATTGAACAAAAATGTATTTGTAAAATTAAAAAAAAATTTGAAGGTAAGTCCCCTTCAGAAATAAAAGGAGTACTATATAGTCCTCATGAAAGATGGAAAGATGAACAAAAATATAATTCATTACTTGCTGTTGCTGTTTGGAGTGGGAGAAATAAAATTGTAGAAACTATATTGGATTTAATGTTAAAAGTTAATCCACAAAAACAAAAAGATAAAGAATATATAGAAGCATGGAAGGAAGGACTTAAAGTAGCAAATAAAAATTTAACAGATATTATCGAATTATTAAATAATGAAAAATATAAACCTGATATAGGTAATAGTTTCGAACAAATTGCTTCTAATGAAGCGATGGCGAGAGGTAATATACCTCCTAATCCATTAATTCCAAATCTTAAATATATGTTTTCATCTAATAACACAAGTAAACCATTAGAAAATACAAGTTATAATGAGGAAGTCGCTAGACAACTTAGGAAAGAATACGAATCAGAACTCTCGCCTGCTCAATTAGCTAAACAAAAAAAAGAAAAAAATGCTAGAAGAATTCATGAACGAAATAATCAACAAGATAAACTATATGGCAGGCGGTTAGTACAACAATATCACCTTCATTCTGGAACATTAAAAAACATTGGTAATTCATGTTTCGCAAATTCTGTATTTCAATTATTATATTCAATGGATGATTTTAGGAATATTATAATAACAGCTAACGTATCTAGACTTGATACAAGAGGAAATATAGTATTATATTGTATTCAACAAATATTTAAGAATTTAGAACAAAACATAAAAAGTTTTGATATAGAAACAATTATACTAGATTTTGGTACTTATGGAAGATATACCGCAGCACAACTATTATATGGATACTCTAAACTTGAAATTTATAAACAACATGATCCCAGCGAATTTATGAATTACATTTTAGATATGTTATTAGATAGTCAAGTAAAAGATGCTATATCTAAGTTATTTAGAATAACTCTTGAAAATAATAAAACATACAGAAATAAAACAACAAAATTAACACCTGTTATTGAAAACTATATAGCATGTGGAATAAAAGATTTGGATGATCGAGCAAATATAAACTCAACAATAATTTATTTTCAACAGAATGAAATAACAGATAATAGAAATAAAAGACTATCAAATAATATTATAAAAAAGAATATTAAAATTAAAATAGACCCTGAACAAAAGTATTTAATTATACGACTTAAAAGAGAAAGCTATAATCGTACATCATCAATTCCAATAAAGCTAGTTAAAGATGTTTGTTTAAATGATTACATTACTATTGATAGTACACATTTTAAATTAAAAGGTTTTATTATACATATAGGAGACTCCCCATCAGGAGGTCATTATGTTTATGTTCATCATATATCAAGTGAAAACAGAATATTATATAATGATGGTATATATCGTAAATATAAAGATGCACAATATAATCATCGTCAAAATACAGTACTTGTTTTATATGAAAAAACAGATCATATTGTACATGATGATGGGGGAGGTGCTGGTGCTGGTGCTGGTGCAGCAGCACAAATAAATTTACCAGCAGGACACCCCGGACCAACAAATTTAACACGTAATGAAATTCGACAATTATTTTATTCAACAATACAACAAAAACAACAAAATCCAATATATAAATTAAAATTTAATAGATACAAAATAGCATTCCCTTCTAAACCTGACAAAGAAATAGATGAACTTGTAATGAGTGAAATATTAAAATAATATGTATAAAATACATAATAACTTCGTTTTAACTTTGCTTTTATTTTATTAATAATAAAATAATGGCATTAAAATCAATAAATCAATCTAATATTTTATTCCTTGAAAAAAATATTTTAAAATACGACTCTTATGAAAAAGGAAATATAAATGTTATATTAGATGTTCCAATATTAAGCATTCCATTTGGATTAGAAGAAGGATTTGGTAAATTTGAAATTAAATTTCAATTAGACGATAAATGTCAGCATTTATATAATATATTTGACAAAATAGAAAAGGAAATGACAGAAAAACTTGATATAGGTGATAGAGAATTACATAAAACAATTCGTAGTAAAAAACCTTATAAAGATTTATTAACAGTTCGTGTTCCTTATTATAAAAATACTTTTTTGGCAACTATAAAAAGTAAGAATGATGATATACATCTTCCTACTATGTTTGATTTATACAAAAATGTAAAAGCAAGTGCTAAAATTCACATAAAAAAATATTGGATAATAGATGATAAATATGGTATTACGCCTGAATTAAAATCTATTATTATTTATTAATGAGTTTTGTAATATTAGGAAAAGAGAAATTTAATTTAGATATATGGGAAAAAGAAGACAATTTTTATAAAAATAGTGTAACAGGCGAATACATAACAGAATTATTATACACTCGAATTGTTGTTATGTATGAACAGGGAAACCCGGAGGCGATTGACTTTGTAACAACACCAAAAGTAGAATTACATGTTCATTTAGAAGGATTTATTAATGAAAAAATATTTCGTACTTTTAAATATTTTACAGAACCAGATATGACTATTGTTAATACTAAAAAAACTCCAGGAGATATATTTAGAACAGTTGCTCCAAAATTATATAGTAGAACTAAATATAACAATTTGGAATTATTATTAAAACACATGTTAGATGATAGGGTAAAACAAAATATAGTTTTTACACAATTACAATTTTCTCCATTTTATTTAATATATGGAGATATTGTTGGTAGACCAAATGATTTAATAAATAATTCTTTAAATTCAAAATCATTCGATCATACAGATAGAAAAAAAGAATTAAAAGAATTATTTATTAAAATGATAGATGTTATTAAATCATATAAAACAGAGAAAAGATATAACATTTTTGTAAATTTTATATGTGATTTTCCAAGAGGATATATAGATACTTATGCTTTCATATTTACAGAATATTTAAAAATATTAGTTGAATTATATAAAGAGGACAGTGAAATAAAAAACTTCTTTTGTGGTATAGGACTTAGTGGAGGATTTGATCAAGAAAAATCATTTAATTATGTAAAGGATATTATACAACAAAGTATTACTAGTAATAAACAATGGTATGATAAAAGTTGTGGTGGGTTAACCACAAATGGATTTTTAGTTGTACCACATGCAGGAGAATTTAACGGATTTAAAAAAAATCTTAGAGATACAATTATGTCAAAAGATATTATTACAAGAGTAGGACATGGAGTTGGCATATTAAAAATGAAAAGACCAGATAATTCAAATGTTTTAATGCAATTAGGTGAATTATTTTTTGATATATGTCCTTATAGTAATTCACATTTTATACAAGATAAAAACGGTCAAACTTATAGGTGGGATGATTATCCAATTGAACAATTAAAAGGAGTATTACAAAAAATAACATTAAATAGTGATGACCCTGGAATATTATCATTTTACAGTGATAGTAAAGTAAAATTAACAGATGGTACTTCTATAGAATATAATTTAACAGCAGAATATCTTCAATTACAAAAAAGAGATTTATATAATATAGCAGTTGAATTATTATATAATGGATTTATTGCCCACGGTGTTCCGTTAGATATGTTAAAATCACAAATTCCAGAACTTACTGATAAATTAGAAAAATATAAACAAATTTGCGGTAAATAAGTATTACTATTTTATTTTTCATAAATAAATGGAAGTAGTTGATACATTTAATCAAACTATAACAGATGAACCCCAAGATTATCAATCATTAGAATTTAATTCAATACAATATAACTTTCCTGTTGAAAGAGATGGATGTAAATATATAGATATATTAGATGCAACGAATGATATACTAACATTTAAAACACCAGAATTAAGTATTAATCAAGTAATTCATAAAAATGAAAATGAAAAATATATAGATTTAGTTATTCCTGCTGATAATAAAGTATTCTTTGAATTTATTGCGAATATTGATGACCATAATATGCTTAATATATATAATAATACTAACTTATGGTTCAATAAATCAATTCCTCTTGATGTTTTAGATGATTTTCATAGACCAGTTGTTAAAATTAAGAAGTCTGGTGTTGCTGTTTTTAGAACATCTTTTACAAATGATGAATTAAATGAATTAGTTGAAGGAGATAGTGGATATTTTATTATAAAATTAGATTCTATTAAATTATATAAAAGAGAATTTATAACAAATTGGATTATATTAAAATATGAAAAACCAGATACAGATTACGAATTTGGTGAAAATATAATAGATAATAATAATGATTTTGAGTTTGATGTTAAAGAAGCTATTTCTAAAATAGAAAATAATAATTTATCCAATAAAAATATTGATAACAATATTAATAGAACTATTGATTCAAATGAATTAATTAATAATTCAAAATCATTAGCACAGATATATAGTGAATCTAAAAAAAAATATAGAATAAACAATAATGATGATGCTAAATCTATTATATCAGAAACAAGTACAGTTAGAAGAAGAAAAAGAATTATTTATGCGAATAAGGAAAAAATATGGTAAATATAAACTTTTAGAAAAAGTTTAGACAAAATAGATTTTATCAATGACGAAGGAGTACCTTTGGTGAAAATCTATGGCAAAAGATAATTATATAAAAAGTTATTTAATATAAGTCTATATTATTTAATAAAATTTTAAAATAATTTTATTAAATTTTTAATAAAATTATTTTATTTGTAAGTATTATAATAAAATGGTTACAGGAACATTATGTATGATTTTACTTGCTGCTGTATTAGTATTAGTAGTTATTTACTTCTGTAATAATTCAAAATCCGGACAAGGTTCAAATGTAATGGGTTCAAATTTAGTAGGAGAACATTTTGATGTTTCTAAAACAGAAGTAGTTATAGGCGATGTTCAAGAAGCAGGTCAATTAGCAGTTGATTCCGGTCCAGTTCAAGCACAAGCACCACCGGCAAATCAAGGACAACCACCAGCTCATGTAGTAGGTGCTTCAACCCAGGGAGCATTAAGCACTGACAGTGGTCTTAAACAACAAAGACAAGCAGGGTGCTTCCCAAAAGACCAATTAAACCCAGAAGAATTACTACCCCAAGATAATGCTAATGTATGGGCAAAATCAAACCCAAGTGGAGAAGGAACATTAAAAGACCGCAACTTTTTACAAGCAGGTCATCATATTGGAGTAAATACAGTAGGACAAACATTAAGAAATGCAAACATGCAACTTCGTTCTGAACCACCAAACCCACAAGTTAAAGTATCTCCATGGTTACAAGCAACTATTGAACCGGATGTCAATAGAAAACCTATGGAAATTGGCGGATGTGCTTAAATTTATATTTAATTATTATAATTTAACTATTTATATAAACAATATTGTTTGTATAAATATAGTATTTCTATAAATACTTAACGGCGATTTTGCATTGTAAGTGCAAGTGCCAATAATAAGAAAAATCCAATAACACCTAGTAAAATCCATAACCATAATAGATTTTGTTTTTTAGTACGTGTTCTTACAACTACTGGTTGTTCTACATTATATGTTACATAGTTTCTTTGTGGTGGATTTACAATAATAGGTTGTCTTGGGGGATGATGTGGTGGGCGATGCGGGTGATGTCCTGGTGATGGTCCTGGGTGATGTCCTGGGTGATGTCCTGGTCCTGGTGATGGTCCTGGGTGATGTCCTGGTCCCGGTGATGGTCCTGGTCCCGGCGATGGTCCTGGTCCAGGTGATGGTCCTGGGTGATGTGCTGGTCCCGGTGATGGTCCTGGTCCCGGCGATGGTCCTGGTCCAGGTGATGGACCTGGTCCAGGTGTCAGTGGTTCAAATGCTTCGTGTAATGATGTTCCAATTTCATGCATTTTTATTATAATTATATATAGATAATAATATAACGTTAATCATATTTAATACTTAGTAATTTCATTAATAATTCAAATCTCGCATCTAATAATTTATTATGTGATTCCAAATCATTTATCTTATTACTACAATCTAATGAACGCCAAGAATTAAAATATTTAGATTCGTGATATTTAATATCGTCTTTAATTTTTTCTGTTTCATCATTTATTTTTTCTAAAACAGAATGAACAGATATAATTGCTATTCGTATAGACTCTTTTATATTTTTTTTATTCTCAATCTCTTCAATAAATTTTGTTATTATTGTTATTTTATTTTCTAAATCAAATACTTCAAAATCTTTTTGTATTGTTGTTAAATCAATTGTATTATATGTTGATATATAATTAACAGATTGTATAATTCCATGTGATGTTGTTTTAACAGTTTGAACTAATAATTCGGTACTTAATCCAGATAATAATGATATTGCTTTTGTTCCTAATAATAATGTATTCATATATAGATTATATAAATATATATTATTTAAGTGTAGATAAAATGATACTTAAATCAATTATTTTTCATATATGATTTAAGTGTAGATAAAATCATACTTAAATCAATTATTTTTCATATATGATTTAAGTGTGGATAAAATCATACTTAAATCAATTATTTTTCATATATGATTTAAGTGTAGATAAAATCATACTTAAATCAATTATTTTTCATATATGATTTAAGTGTCATTACAAAAACACTCAACATAATAGAAAAGAATATAATTAAAAACAGCGATGATATAATTATATATGGATATATACAATCTAAACAATATGAAGTTGATGGATCAATTAAATATGTTTTAATATAACGACTATTTTTAGGTTTTTTTATTTCTTGAATAAACTTATCCACTAAATCTTTAACAATACTATTCATTATATCATCGCTCATAGTAAAACTGTAAATTGATAATTAATAAGAAAAAAATTAATATTTTTTAACATATAGTATAATATGGACTATATAACAAACATAAACTTTTCAAATTGGTTTATTGGATTATACAATCTCATTCCTAGTAAGAAAAAAACATATTCACAAGAAGATATGACGACTACGATAGAAAAATTAAATAATATTCAATCTAATATAAATACCCGTATAGGTTCTATATCAACAAATATAGACGAATTCTTATTAAAATCAAAGAAATATTATAAAGAAGGTAATAAAAAATCTGCAGTTTATAATCTTAAATTAAAAAAAATGTATGAAAGAGAAAAAGAAAAATTAGAATCAATTAATTTTAATATTGAAAGTCAAATATTTTCAATTGAATCTATGGGACTTATTATAGAAACTGCAGAAACACTAAAAGATACATCAACACATCTGAAAAATATTAATAATAAACTTGATATTGAAAAGATAGAAAGCACTATGGAAGAACTACATGAGCATCGTGATATAAATGAAGAATTACAAAATATATTCTCTGAATCTATTTCTATGGAATTTGATGAGGATGAATTATTAAAAGAATTAGAAGGAGATGATGATGCTTCTGGATGTGCTATAACAGTTGATAAAAATATTATAAATAATATGCCAATAGCACCAACAACTAAATTAGATAATAAAGAAATAAATAAAGAAATAAATAAAGATAAAAAAACAATAGAAACTGATATTATAGAACCAATTGCTTCATAATTAAACTTTAACAACATTAATTCCCATATCTTTTACAAAATCAACATATAATTTGTCTGGGTGGAATATATCAAATCCTGCTGTTTTATTACTAATTGGTAATGTTGAACGCAGTAATTCATATCCTATATGACCTTTTGCTTTATTATAATCATTTTTAAACATTTTTGAATTATTATATGTATTACCATTAATTATTTTATTAGCAACTGATATATATTTTGCTCTTTTTATTTTTGCAAGTTTTAAAAACATGTCTAATTTATTTTTTAAAAAAATATATATCGGCAAATCAGTTAATTTAAATTTTTCTAAATCAACCAATAAATGAATTGATAAAAATAATGTATCAATATGTTTTTTCCCACATATATCATCATTATAGTAATGAGGAACATGAATTTTAGACTTTGTATAAGATGTCATACAAGAAAACCCAAAATCAATATATTTGAATGTATATCCATGTGGATTAAATTGTCTTCCATTAATAGTAATTTTTTTTTGATTAGTTGGAAGAACCATTAAATTATTTGTTTTTAAATCACCATGAACAAAATTATATCTATGTTGCATTACATTTAACGTAAGTAATACTTGTAAATACACACTTGATATTACATTATTTGCTTGTTGGAGTGGTTGTTTTCTAACTTGTTCTATTAAATCATCATAAGTAGATGAACTTACAAATTCGCTTATAATTGATATTGAATTATCAATCTTGAAGGAACCATAATATTTAGGAACAAATCTATATAATATTTTATCTGTTTTAAGAAGAATGTTAATTAATATCTCTAATATAATACTTTTATCTGCAAGAGATTTTCTTATCTCCTGTTGTTTTACAACTACTTTGTGTTGAACATCATCTTTATACAGTGTACCATTATATACTTTACCATATGTACCAGATGCTAAATGTTTTCCAATAATTAATTTTTTATTATCACCCAATTCAATTATTTTATTATGTTCTACAACAGTTTTAAGAATATTAACAGCGTGTGAAATAGCATTATTAGTCATTGAAAATTTAACAAGACCTCCATTTGCTGTATTATTTACTCTAACTGATTTTCCAATTAAACTTTCAATATTCTTTTTACTTTGTGGAAAGTTTGATGTTGAACTATCAAGTTGTATATTAACACTCATTCTAATATAATAGTATATAATATTTATTTTAATTTTAATTTAGATACAATATTATTTCAGAAATAATATTATTAAAAAATGTAATTATTACTTATATAGGGTGCATAAGTATAAAATATAAAAATTAAAATATTTAATAAATTAATGACGACTGTTATATATAATTTAGGACAGAATTTATATAATTTAATTATGGCAGATAAAACAATAAAAGAAGGACAGATATTAGAACCTCTTTCATGTGTTATTAAACTTGCGATGCTTCATCTTAAAGAAGAAGGAACAAAATTACAAATTATCGATAATAGTATTAAATTTGATAATCCGTGTGTATTACAAGGACCAAATAGATGGTTAAGTGGTGATAATAGAAGTGATTTACATAATTTGTCTAATCCACTTCATATATCTCTTGAATGGTATAATCCAGAAAATTCTACTGATTTAAAATATATATATGAACAAGCATTAATGGGACTGGACACATTAGGAAAATCATATAAAATCAATGAAGTATCTAGTTTAATAGCAAATACAATAGAACATTATATGATATTAATTAATAGTTCTTTAAAAAGTATAACGGATGATAATAATGAAACTGATTGTAATAATGAAATTAATAAAGAATACAAAAAACATTCAAAAAAATTAACAGAGAGTATTATATCTGATAATATTGATATAAATAAACAATATAAAGAGTTATGGAATAAAATGGAAATTAATATTATTAAAAAATTATTGATGATTGCTGTTTCAAAAAAAGAAAAAGGTGAATTATATAATAATTATTTAACATCAATTGAAAGTCTATTAGATGACAAGGACGATAAAATAAGAAATATAGTTCATAAAAATAAAACAAAGATATAGATTTATTTTAAGGCGTTTAAAATTATATATAATTTTTATTATATATAATATAAAATGGAACATAAAAGCGTATTAATGCTTAGAACTCGTATCGTCCAATTAGAATCTCAACACAATAATTTAACAAGTCTTGTTGTATCTTTAATGAGAAATATTGATATATTAAAGAAAAAGGTTCTCTCGACAGAAGGTATATCTTCACCTCAAAGTGTAGAGAGTGTAGAGAATGACATCCAAAAACTTATAAATTCTACTAATTATGGAAATGAAGACAGAACAAAAGAACTATTAGAAGAACTAAAAAAAGCACAAATTAGTAATTAATTTTATTTTAACTTTTTATTTAGATATAAAATACTAATTATTACTTTTATTTACTAATATTCACACTCTAATATTCACATTCTAATATTCTAACATTTTTTTTAGAGTTCCACTGCTAATATCTACGCTTTTTTTTCGTTTAATTTCACTTTGAATAAATTTTATTTTCATAATTTTATTTTCATAATCTTCTTTATAATTACTTTTAACAAAATCATTTAAATAATCATATTTATTTTCACCTTTATTATTTAATTTTTCTATAAATTCATATTTTAACTTTCGTTCACCGTTTGTTGTTTTTTCATACCCATATATTTTTAAATTACCGATATGAACTGAATTATGATGTTCTTCACATAAAACAACTAAATTATTACTATCATCCTTCTTAATATGGTCTTTCAATTTGTTTTCATTAAAATTTTCTTGAAAAATAATATGATGTGTATCTAAATCTGTTTCACAACAACCTTTATTACATATTTGACATCTATCCATATATATATTACTATTATATCTTGACTTAACAGGTTCAATAATTGAATTATTTCTTTGTAATAATGAATTACGAATAATCATTGCATCCTTAATAAAATCACTATCATTTAAAATATGCTTTGCTATTTCAATACCATAAATTGCTTCACCAATACCATCTTGTAATTTCCGCCCATATATAATCTCTTTCAACTTTTCATCATATGAAATATCAAGATGCATAAATTTAATGTTTGATATTTCATTAATACTATCAAGTTCATATAATTTATGAAGATGTGTTGCTAATATAAAATTAACATTCTTTTTTGAAAATTGTTTAATAGCACTTGCCACTAATGCTGTTGCGGACGCATCTTCTGTTCCTTTACATACTTCGTCTCCCAATACAAGTGATTTATGATTAGAATATTTTAGAATTGACCGGAGTTCATTCATTTCAACAACAAATGAAGATTGTCCCTTGAAAATATTATCATCCCCAGATATACGCGTAAAGATATTCTCATATGGATTATAATTAAACTCTTTCGCAGCAACAAACATTCCCATCTGTGCCAATACAATATTAAGGCCAACCGCCTTGCTAAGTGAACTTTTTCCAACCCCATTCACACCATACAATAAAATCCCATCTGGTGAGTGCGTATCATTTCCTTTTCCTAATGAAATATCATTTGGTACATATAGTGTATCTGTTGTAATTCTTTCAATTAAAGGATGTCTCATGTCCTTAGATTCAATAAAACTATTTTCATCATTCTTAACAATATTTGGTCGGACGTAATTATATTCTAACGCACATCTCGTATATGAATGGATTAAATCAATATCAGTAATAAGTTTAGTAATTGTATTAAATACCAACTTATATTTATCATAAAGATGTTCGATTGTTGTTAAATATAACGCTTTAACAATCTGTTTAAGTCTATGGGAGTTTGAAATAATAGTATCTGACAATTTATTAATATTCGTAGAACGAATCTTAACATAACTTGTGAAATTTTTAATCTGATACTCTTCCTCGAATTTTTTAGAAGACGACTCTCCCCCAATTAACTTGTTATATTCTTTCTTCAATGTTTCACATCTCTTTTTAGTACATTGTAGATAATACCCTTCCTTCTCAGTATGTTCCACCTTAATAAAATCACTATATTTTTCAATAAACCCCGATAATCTAACGCCTTCTTCCTCTAATCCGATAGTTGATAATGTAATTGTCTCTTTTGTATGGTCTAATTTCTCATTATATCCATCCTTAAAAAAAGATGAATAAATATTTTGTAAATTATTTTTTGGAAGTTCCTCAATAATAAATATATCTCTATATTCATTCATATATTTCGAGAATTGTGCGACAATGTCACCGTCTATATTGAACTTATTATCAGAGATACTATTTAAATCAGTAATAATTGATTGAATACACTCATATGATACATCAAGTCCGTAAAATTCATATGGGTGAACAGTCTTTAATGCCATCTTCCGATGAAGTCTCTCAATATCAACAATGTCTTTTAATTTATCGTGAATCTTTTTACTAATCCCCGCATTGGTGAAATAATCAATCATATCATACCTCTCATTTAATTTAACATGATCTATAATAGGATTTAATAGATTGTATTTTAATTGACGCGATCCCATTGGAGTTTCCGTTTTTTTAATAACATCGTATAGTGATTTATATTTAGTGTTATTATCCTTATCTTGTTGATATGAAATAATATTTAATTGATAAATACTATTATTATATAATATCATATGTTTCTGTTTCTCCCATAACTCCGGAACATTAATCTTTTGAATAATTTTTTGGTCATGTTCATATGCGAATTGAAGAAGATGAATGTATGATATAATAGTATTATGCATCTTTTCTAGATTTAAATATTCAATTGGTGTAATCATATGTGTTGTTTTATCCATACCATTAAATACACGTCCGAGAAATTCATTCTGATATGAAATTTTACTATATAATGGGTCGCTTTTTTCTATATAATGATATTTACGATTATTTAGATTAATATAATTTAATATTCGCTCTCTTGTTAATGATTTAATATTATATGGAATAATTAATATCTCTTTTGGATTAAGAGACTCTATAAATCTATATACTTCCTCAAATATAACCTTTTCATCATCTTTATCTGAATATAATTCATATATGATATTATTACCTGTTGTTAAATCAATCGCACTTAACCCAATAGAGTATTGATGAACACCTGATTTATAACATTTCTCTTCATTAATTAGTAATGAAACTATATTATTTGCTTCTGTGTATGGAACTTCATCTATATATGTTCCAGGTGATATGATTTTAGTTACTTCTCTCGTTGGATTTGGAGGAGGGGTTGTTTGTTCTATAAGAATAATTGTATAATTGCTTTGAACGAGAACATTAATAAATCTTTTCATACTATGTGACGGAAATCCAGCCATTAATGCGTTTTTTCTATTATTTTCTGGATTAGACTTATTGCGACGAGTTAATTGAATATTGATTAATTCACAAACTGCCTTGGCGTCACCTATCTGTTCTTTATCATTTGAAACACCATAAAATTCATAAAAACTACCTACCTCCATTAAAACAACTGTTTTTTTGCCATATTTTTTTTCATATTTAATCTGATAATCAAAATAATCGTCAATTAGCATCTATATTTACATATATATATAGTGTTTTAACTTTAAGTAGTTATACTCGTTGATATACTTATAATATAAAAAATTGAGTTATTATAAATGATATATTAATTATATTAAAACTGCTAGTTGTATTGCTAAAAGTAATTACAATGCTCCCCGACGCGTTTGTCATTTTTATATTGTCCTTAATGGCATATGATACTTCACCGTCGAAGGACAAACACTATGTACCTCCGCGCAAGAAAAAAAAGGCGTTGCGTAATAGACGAAAAGAGCGACAAGTAGAGCTACAACAAAAACTCCAACGCTACCAGGAACTTTCTTCACCGATTGACCTTAATGTGTTCAACAAGACCTTTAAAAACAAGACACCGTATGATAAAGAAGGATATATAATTGATTTACTTATTACAAAAACACCGGGTGATAAAGTTAATCATCGTCATCTCATATACCGCTGTAAATTGGATATAGATGATTTTTTTAACCAAATTAATAATAATGTTTGTCCGACATTTGTTTGTAAACATAATGAATGTATTGAAAAATTAAATTTTTTTATTAAATATCGTACATCTCCTTTTGAATTAGTAAAGACTGGGTTTTTTGTTCATGATCACACATTCGCTCCCTTTATAGAGTTTCCACGGGATATTGATAACCTTAAACTAAACAAATGTTTTATTTGTACGGAATGTGGAAAGGTTGTTAAATACAATACCATGGGACTGGATTGCGTTAATTCACTATGTGGAAAGAAATCAATTACTACCCCCAAGACGCATAATGTCGACCTTACTGAGTATGTATTTGATTTGATCTATGAAAAATGTAGTACTATCCCTTATATTGCGATAGAGTGGTTTATTATGTATGGTCTTGTTTCTAGAACACCTATTAAAGATATGTATAGTCAACTTCCAATATTCACGAAGCATGAAGTTGTAGTTCATAATAAAACAAATGATAGAAAACTATCTAATTTTGATATAATACAGTGTATATTTAAAATATTACAATTTAGCAAGAAAAATAAATTTAGTGTTCCAGATGAAACAATAGATTTATATGATGATGGGTTTAAGATGACTATTTTGTCTAAATATAACAGTTTCTGTAATGATGATGGGACTATTTCACCTGAAAATCTCATTCTTCACAACAAACACTGTCGTAATTTTGCAAAAAAAATTGCAAAAGAAATTAGATGGGAATGTTATTGTAAAAACAATATTAGTGAAGAGGATTTATCTATTATAGATTATTCTAAAAATGCTGATGGAAGTTTTAGTAAATGTTGATTAATCAATAAACTTATAAATATAACATTATTATATATTATGTTTATCAAAAAAATAATAAATAATATATTTTTAGGAAACCACGAAACTGTTTTAAATGATAATTTATTAAAACAATATAAAGTAGATTATGTTATAAATTGTACTAGAAATAAATATGTTATAAATAATGATATTGTTGATATTATTTCCTTTCCTTCATATGACCCTCCTACACATGAAGATTTTAAGTATATTAGTAAAAATATAGTTAAATTAGTAGAAAAGATTGATGATATTGTAAAAAAAAATAAAAGAATAGTTATATTTTGTCATAAAGGAAGACATAGGTCTGTTATGTTATGTATAGCATATTTAATGTATAAATTTAAAATTAATAGTTCATATGCATTTTATATAATTAAATATATTCATCCAGAAGCATTTTCACATATTGGTAAAAGTATGATATATTTATTGGAGTATTTCAATAAATTATTACTGTAATTTATTATAATCAAAAGGTGATTTCAATAAATTATTACTGTAATTTATTATAATCAAAAGGTGATTTCAATAAATTATTACTGTAATTTATTATAATGTTGTT
>Ga0233413_10000158_pt1 | contig 35864 bp, 37 predicted proteins | sample Na_anoxic_6_MG_FD_189019 | JGI IMG/M metagenome (GOLD analysis project Ga0233413, IMG submission 189019) | Seawater microbial communities from Saanich Inlet, British Columbia, Canada - Na_anoxic_6_MG | ecosystem: Environmental > Aquatic > Marine > Inlet | place: Canada: British Columbia...
CTTGAAGATTAGCCCCTTTCAAGGTCAGATCATCTTTGGATTGTGCAGGATTTATTTCTAGTGCATTTTCTATTCCACCAGGGAAGCAATGGAACAATACACAACCTGTAAAGTCTGTATTCTCATAATTGATAATTAAGCGATTGTGGACATACTCACCACGTAAGTCCTTTAGTTCAGAACAATCTAATGGTGGTTGTAATCTGTGTTTTATGTCATCATAAGTAATAGGCATAGATTAGTCCTCATCTTCTACAAAAGTCAATCTTACGCTAACATAGCGAATATGCCGATTCATAATTTTTCGATTCTATCTCATTTTGGTCGTGCCAGAGTAATTATACGTTTTTTTAACGCTGATTTGACGCAAAAATACAAGAAACGCCCGTCTTTTGTATGCACCCTTTTTTGTAAATGACAGTGAAAATACGAGGAAATAGGGCTTTTTTTACAACGAGTATTCGGTTAACTAAAATGTCATTTACAAAAAAGGGTAGAGCGTATTTTTTCACGTTCTATCTCATATAGGGCATGCCATAATAACTCTTTACAAAAAAGGTGGCTATAGCAAATGCTTATCTAAGTAGGCAAAAAGCACATAGTCTTTGTGGTCGGTGTCTCTGCCTTGTAAAACCCATTCTCGATAAGGGATATACACTTCCGGAACAATCTCTGCATATACAAACGGATCACCACTCAGTATTGCCCCTATACTCCTATGGTGTCCATCAACAACTTCAAAAAAGACCTTGCCTATATCTTCTTCAGATAGATCAGCATAGTCTTCTTCTCCATAGTCCTCGTAATCGGATTTGAAATTCAAGTATTGCTGCTCAGTAAGGGTAAAAGGTTTCACGAATCCGGTGAAGAATGGAATACTTTTCTCTATCTCATTCAGTGTTAACTCTCTAGGAGTTTCAGCAACAGCATAGAGCTTAGGCATTTCATAAAGATTACCTAACAGAGACTCCACAATCTTATCTCCCTCGACACGAAGCAATCTTCCTTTTGGACCTACCCAAGTGTAGTTTTTAACTTTGAGTGTTTGCATAGGTCGTTCCACAAGAATAGGATATTCATTCAAAGTATTCAATTCTTGCACTTTAACTGCTTTAGTCTCTAGTATTCTGTGTGGAGTAGCGACAGATTGGTGATAGTATCTAGCCATTTCTCCAAAAGTATCATCCACAACATTCTCGAATTCGGGGTCGTGTTCTGCAAGAGCGTAAAGCCCATCCAATTTGTAAAATACATCAAAAGGCATAGGTTAGTCACGATCTTCTATTGAGGTAATAGGAATCGAGAGATATGACTCACACTCAATGGATTGCTCTTTTTATAAAGGTGACAACCAAAACAGTTGGGTACAAAAGAAGAATCCCCTTGCTGAAAAGTCTCCATCGACATATTGGTAAGTTCTAAAGAACCTCTCTGAGGACTATTCACATTCGGCTTCCCTTGCTTACTTGGAATAGGTGGAGAACCCGATTCAGCACCATTCTTAGTCCACAATGCACCTGTCATGTTATAGTTAGACCACACAGACATTGGGTTATTTGCAGGCAGTTTTGTCAAGAGTCCATTTGGCCCAACAAGGTCGTCATTCAAGTCTTTGATGGCTGCAAGATTAGTGGCATTATCATTTCCATTCACAGATTTGCCCTCTTGATTCCCATAAGCATACTCTCGACACACATTATTAGGTGTTCCTGTAGGTGCAGGTGTACCACTCTGATGTTCGGGGGTGTTGAACTTAAAAGAGTCACATTTGGAGTTTGGTGGTCCACTTTGACTCTGTGGATTCTCTTTCAAACATTGAGCTGCATTTTGTGATGTAAGAGTCCAATCTTCTGAAACACTTGAACCATTACATAAGGGTGCGTTAGCTTTATGCTCCCATGTAGCCCAAATCATTTCTGGGTGATTAGGTGTCCAAATGGCAAGGTGAATACCTAGCATACCTAATTTTACCTCTTTGTCTGTATTAGGTATTTTGGCGTTTATCGTATAGTACGTGTGCGTAGTATCTTCGGGTATGATTCCCCAAGACACTTTAGCTTCTAGAGTGCCTTTTACAAAGCTATCAGACTTGGCATTACAAAACTGCTGCGAGTAGAAGATGTTATAGTAAAGCACATTACCGCTTTGATCGTAGACAGCATTCCCATCAGCTTGCAGTTCTTCGAACTCTGAAGGCTTGATTGCTCTTAGCAAAAGTGCTTGAACCGCACCCTGCAGTCCTGTGATAGGTTGGTTTCCGCATTGATTAGTTCCTCCACCGGGTTCATATGCTCGATTTTGGAACAGAACTAACTCATTGCTTTGGGGAGCTAAACTGACTTGTGCCAAAAACCACTGCCAAGAGAACTGATAGAAATCACAGAAACTTTCGGTTGAAGCAACTTCACTTGGCATTGTAGGATTCGTAATCCAAGCAGAATCTGCATTACAAGGTTTTGGTTGTGGGGGTGTGCAAGCACTCAGCATGCACAAGAGTATGGCAGCAATAGTTTTCATTAATATACCTTCCTAATTGGGGTGGACTATGATGAGCAACCTAAAGTAATATGTAGTTACTTGACAACAACAAGTGCTTTCAATTTTAATTCGAGTATTCCAGGAACTAAAACCTCAACGACATCACCACTCATTACTTCTTGTGTAGCGATCATTTCTGATCTTTCAAAACGCATGCCGCTAGGAAAGAACAAATGTGCTTGGTCTTCTATTGCAAAACTCAGATTTCGAACACTTAGCATAAACTGTAAGAATTCTACAAAATCGTTAGACAGTGTTTCATTTTCCGCTTTACACATACCAAGCAAGTTCTTATGAACTTCTTTTATTAATGTGTCTGTTGACTTTTGCACAATGTAGAATAGTTTTAAGTCTTTTGACAAAGTACTCCACATTTTGCCCGCAGCACCGGCTGGCTGCCCATTTCTATTAGTTATGTAAAGCCCTACTTTCAAAGCGTCACTACTATCTAGAAGGTCTACATAAAAGTCATAACCGGAAGTATTTAGGCTAGACCCACTCGATACAGGTTCTCCAGATAACTCAGTAGTTAGATCGTTTGTGTTTTCACTCAAGTCTCTTAGGTTTTTGACTACTTTATTAACATTTGAATGCTCATTGTTCAACAAGCCTTTTACATTTTTCTGTAATCTTATTTGATTTATGATGAGTATTTCTAAATCGTCGTCTGACATATTTGACCTTCTCTTCCTAATTGGATTGGACTACAACGAGGGACTTTAATCGCATTCCAAGTATTTGTGGCAGTAGAACTTTTTTAACTTTGCCGCTTACTACCCTTTCGAGAGATTGCATTGTTTCTCCTCTATAGTAGTCACCTATTATTGGCTCAAACAAACTCGCTTTGTGGGTATCTGTTCTAGACAAATTCAATAAAAACACAAACCATTTTAGCAAATCTAACAACTCACTATTTAATGGTTGTCCTGTCTCTTTACATAGCTTCATAAAAGAGTCATGCACTCTCTTTAATCTTGCATCAGTAATCATATTTATTAAAATTAGCTCTTTATTTTCATTTGATAAATTAGACCATACTCTACTGACTTCTAAAGCCTTTTGTAAAGATTCACTTCGGTCTACAAGGTCTACATAAAAGCCATACTCTGAAGTATTTAGGCTAGACTCGCTCGATCCACTTGATACCGATTCTCCTGATAACTCAGCAGTGAGTTCATTTGTGTTTCCACTCAAGACTCTTAGTTTTTCGACTACTTTATTAACATTTGAATGCTCATTGTTCAACAAGCCTTTTACATTTTTCTGTAATCTTATTTGATTTATGATGAGCATTTCTAAATCGTCGTCTAACATATTCGACCTTCTCTCTTTAAAATTTACGAGTTCTCTTGATGATGTGTCCACCGACAAGTTTAGCATCCTCGTCTGGATGTAAGAGTGCAATGTTAATGTGTTCGTGTTTAGAGTAAAAAGGAGTGACAATTTCACGTTCGAACCAACCATTATACCCTAACTTCTCCATTGCCCCAATTAAACTTGGGAAAATTGCATTACTTTTTGAAAAAGCATGAAACCTGCCTCCCCTAAACTTTTTAAGCCACGTTTCAATCTCACTATCTTCTATACCTAAATCACTTAAAGTTTGGACAAGGATTACACCCTCATCAGTTAAAAGCAGTTGTTCTTTATCACTAAACACTTTATCTGGGTCTAACAGCTTAACATCGTCAATCTTTACAAAGTGCAAATATCCACTACGCTTCATACGTGGTGCTTCTTCATAAGCACCTAACCAAGCCATTTCGCCTGTAGCAAACTCAGTCGCTAACTTTTCAGAAGATGAGAAATACGTTGCGTCATAATACTGTCTTGGATTATAGGCTTTTAACCGATCAAGTTTTCCAAACCATGAACCATGATACCAAATAATGTCATTTGTTTCTGGGTTTACAACCTTGCCAAATTCAGATTCTAAGTAAGGGTTTTGTCGATACAACCATTCATCATAGTCTTCTTCTTCCCATGTAGCCATTTTTTGCTTACTTAAATCATAATTACCACTTTCACCTTTACTGAAATCCCAAAATAAAGGCTCTACACCATCATTCAACTCAGTAGCTATTTCAATGATGTTCTCAATTGTATACACATCTTTAAAGTTTTTAACTAGTATTTCTCTGAAAAGTCTGAACTCTTGCTCTCCAGCATAAAATTCGCAAATGTTTTCGATTGGTAGAGATTGAGGATTTAAGTCGATTGTTATATTTTCAAACTGATAAAGATTTTTACCGATTGTAAATCTGTCAGTTTCTGCAAAGTAGCTACGCTCTCCAAACACTGCTCTTGCTAATGCTTCATCTCTTAAAGGTTCTTTTTTCCAATTATATCCAAAGTCGTATTCGAAATGTGCTTTTGAATTCGTAATTGCGTCTTTAAGAGAATGATAAATACCGATTTGAGAAGACCCCCTTGGTAGAGAGTTTCCTCTGTTACTATTAAAATAGCTGGAATGTGCAACATACTTTGCTAATTCTTCGAGTGCGGGAGATTCAAACATAGGAAAGTTAGACTCTTTCCCATATCGAGTGCCAAGGTATTCCATATACATATATTTACAGGGATTTAGTATCGTTATAAGAGCAAAATCTTCTTTTTGTGTATCAGCAACCCAAGAGTCCGAATAAACTATGGGGTCTTTAGCGGTTTCAAAATATGAAGTAGCAATATCCCTAAGAATGTGTCTAACGCTATAGTCATTGCTTTTTAAGCTTTTTAAGCTTTTTAAGCCTTTTGCTTTTTCTTTTTCTTCTTCACTAAAAGGTATACTTTCAAAGTCGTGTTCTAACTGCCACATCCGATAAAGGTACAGCAAAGTGTTCATTGCATGATATATACTACCATAAAATGAAATTGAAACATCATGCCTACCACCTAATGTTTCTTCTTTCGATTCTCTAAATGCTCTAGGTGATAAACTGCCCGACTTTAAAATTTCAGAATACTTCACAGTTGCATGGAAGATTTCATTTTCGCCAAAGGGCATATCCCAAAAACCATAGCGAAAGTAAGCTCTTTCGTAATTCCAAGGGTTTTCCCTATTAAGCCATTCGTCATAGTCTTCATCTTTACCATCTCTTAACTTATAATCGTTAAGTAAATACTCTCTACCTATCATATCTGCCATAACGACATACCCATTCTCATCTTCACTCTCAGCCCCAAAGTAACCCATTCTTCTTGCTACTCTAGCTTGTTGTCCTTGAAGCCACCACCCAAAGTCTCCTACACACTCATAGGGAAGAGCATCTCGATTGTAAAAGTGTTCCTCACCCCCTAAATAATCAACAAGTAGACTTTCACCATCTACCTTGGTAAGAACATCAGAGGCTTGGTCTTTATTGATTTTACCATCACAATAAATGTCCACCATTCTAACGATTTCTTGAAGCTCATCATCTGTAGGGTCTAAACCTCGAATATGAATAAGATCATTGTCATTCACATTAATCTTGTAAACATACGAACAATCTCCAGGACTATACGGACTCAAAGCAAAAAACAAAGTACCGTAGAAATCAGCACTCCCATAGTAAGGATCTATTTTATCAATCACTGTAGGTGAACAGTGGTAGAGTGTGGTCAGCATATAGCACTTCCTAATCCATTAAGTAGCTTTTTTGGGAGAATGTCGTGACAAACATATACACTCTGAAAAGGGGGCTGTTTTAGGTATTCACCATCTTCCCCAGAGAAATAGTCTACTCGTGGATTGAGAAACAAAACTTCAAACTTATGCTTTGAAAAGAGTCTTGCACGTTCTAAACTATCAAACAGACCTGCAATGCCTAAGAGCATAGCAAAGGGAATCCCAAGCTCAAACAAGTACGTCAACACTTCTGTCTTTTTACTGTAAGGAGGATTGCTCACGATTGCATCACATTTAGGTACTTTACCTTTATCCACAATCTTGAAAAAGTCTTTACCTTTAGAGATATGGGTATAGATAACCTTGAACTTTTCTCTTTTCAGCACTTTAACGAACTGACTATCTTTCGTGTCAAATGGACACCAAATCGTCTTGAACTTTTTCTTCTTTAAGTACTGAACGATAGGCTCTACTGCATAACGAGGTGTATAAAACTCGTCTTGCCCACTACCTGCAACTTTATCCATTTTCATTGTCGATACCCTTTTTTTCTGAATGAATCACCATCTTCGTACTTTATCATTTGAAGCTCAGTTGCTTCGAGTAGACTCAAAACATTATCAAACTTGTGCCTAGCCAATATAGTTGGAGATTCGTAAGATACCAACTCGAATCTTGTTAGGTTTTCATTTGTGAAAAAAGTATCATCTGCAACCTCGTAAAGATACCCTTGCTTACCACCATAGATTTCTTCAAAAGCCCCAGGATACTGTTCAATCATAAAAGGAGGTTCATTGTCTACAATCCCTTGCTCAAAGTCATCATCTGTCCAAGGCTGCATAGACGCAAAAGCAATTTCGATAATTGGTGTACCGAAAACAACAGCTTTACCTTTTGCAAGAAAATGAGGTTTGGGATTGAACTTCTTTATAAGATGTGGTGAGCCATGATACAGAAGACCTTTAGAGTTTTCTCTAGGATTCTTTCGTTCTCTGTCAATGCCATAAGCCAAAGGGTCGAATTTCGGAAACATTTCCGCCATTCTTCTATCAAACCGTTTTAAATCTTCTTTTGGTAGGTCTTTTGGTAAAATTTCATATTGATTTACACACTTGAAAGGAATGATAAGTTGTTCTTCATCATCAGCAGGCATGTAGAAAGAAATCGCTTTTGAAGCTACACCTTCAATTCTTCCTATTTCAGAGACAACTGTGGGTGTTCCGGATTCAATCATCTTTTTGTCATATGCGAAAAAGTAACCATTCTCCTTTATGTAAGAGTCTTCTATCAGTCTTGTCCAAGTCATCTTGCCGACAGTTGCTCTGCCATAAAACCCTTGTTCTTTTACAGATACAAGTCTGTCTAGTGGAATATAGTGAACAAATTTAACATTTTCGATAACTTTAAAATCTTGTGCAATAAAGTATAAAGGTAATGCTGGCCAAATGATACCTGCCCAGCGACGAAGACTGTCTAATGTATTTGCTTGTTTTATTTTTTGTCGAATAATACGTAAATAATCTTCTTCTGTTCTTAAAGACAAATACAAGTCTATATCTACAAGTTCTTCTAAAGTTTCTTCTACAACAGTCCAATCGTAGTCTTCAAGCACTTCACCTAGTGAATCAAAAAGCTCTAAAGCGAATTTCTTTTGAACTTCGACATTTGGTTCAAACAATTTTAATAAGTCTGCAAATGCGTCATCACAATCTACATAATAAGGATAGGGATTTTCTCTAGGATTCATAAACTCCACATACGCATAGGGAATGTATCCCATAGGAGTAATAATGAAGGCATGAGGAACATTAGCTGCATAGTATTTGCCAATATGTTGACGTTCATAGTTACTCCATAAGGTTTTAGGTTGCATTTTGGAATATTTACGAACATTTGCAAGTGTGAGTTCATGTGACCTTGCTTCGAGAAATTCTTCCCAAGTCAGTCCATATTCTTGCTCAATTTTACGATCAAATGCTTCATCTGACAGTTTCATCTCTTTCGCTTTGATTGGTAAAAGTTCTGCACCCCAAATGATTGTCTCTGGATAGTCTTCCACCAATTTGGATAAGTTGATACGAACAGGGATTAAGCCCCACTCTTTAATGAAATGCTTATCTGTAATCTTACTTTCATCGGGCAACGTAAAGAGAACACTTGGACCGAGAACAGAATAAGGTCGATCTGAAGCAGCAGTTGCTTCTACTTTTTTCACAAAGTCTTCCCTCGACTTCTTTGTAGGTCGAGCTAACTTAAGTATCTCTTTGTTTTTGGCAACCTCGACTCCAGAGAGCAAACCATACTCTTTGATTGTCTCTTTTGCATTAGGAGGGACTGCTGAATATACATATACTGTTCTCATTGCTTAGTCCTCATCTTCTACAAAGATCATTGAGTTTTGTTGGTCTTGGGTGATGCCTGAACCTTCTAAGTCTGTTTCTTCATTGTAGACAGCCCCTTCAAGATTAGCGTCTTCAAGATTAGCATCCATAAGATTAGCCCCTTTAAGATAAGCCCTTGCAAGATTAACCCCTAAAAGATTAGCCCTTGCAAGATTAACCCCTAAAAGATTAGCCCTTGCAAGATTAGCCCCTTCAAGATTAGCCCCTTCAAGATAAGCATCTTCAAGATTAGCCCATTCAAGTGTAGTCTCTTTAAGATTAGCCCCTTTAAGATCAGCCCCTATAAGATCAGCCCCTTCAAGATTAGCCCCTCCAAGTTTAGCCCCTTGAAGATTAGCCTCTTGAAGATCAGCCCCTTGAAGATTAGCCCCTTGAAGATTAGCCTTTGCAAGATTAGCCCCTGAAAGATTAGCCCCTGAAAGATTAGCCCCATAAAGTTTAGCCCCTTGAAGATTAGCCTCTTGAAGATCAGCCCCTTCAAGATCAGCCCCTTCAAGATTAGCCCCTTCAAGATCAGCCCCTTTAAGATTAGCCCCTTGAAGATCAGCCCCTATAAGATCAGCCCCTTCAAGATCAGCCGCTTGAAGATTAGCCCCTTGAAGATTAGCCCCTTCAAGATCAACCCCTTCAAGCAAAGCATCTTGAAGATTAGTCCCTTTAAGATTAGCCCTTTCAAGGTTAGCCCCTATAAGATTAGCCCTTTCAAGATTAGCCCATCCAAGATTAGCCCTTCCAAGATTAGCCCTTCCAAGATCAGCCCCTATAAGATTAGCATCTTCAAGATTAGCAGATATCAGATTAGCCTCGTAAAGATCAGCCCCTCTAAGATCAACCCCTTTCAAAGACACTTCTTCTTCTGATTGTGCAGGATTTATTTCTAGTGAATTTAGTATTCCACTAGGATAACAATGGAACAATACACAACCTGTAAAGTCTGTATTCTCACAATTGGTAATTAAGCGATTATGGAAGTATCGACCACGCAAATCGCTTACTTTAGAACAGTCTAATGGTGGTTGTGCTTTGTGTTTTATATCGTCGTAAGTAATCGGCATAGATTAGTCCTCATCTTCTACGAAGACCATTGAGTCTAGTTGTTCTTCAGTGATGAGTGCATTTTCAAATCTTGTTTTGGTATCGTATAATGCACCATTCATATTTGCGGATTGTATTATAGAGAATCTCAAATCTGCACCTTTGAGATTTGCATTCTCTAAATTAGCAGCATAGAGATTGGCACGTTGTAAGTTAGCCCCAGCAAGGTTGGCATGGTTAAAGTTTGTCAACATTGCACTAGCCCCTGAAAGATTAGCAAACTTAAGATTAGCCCCTTCAAGTTCAGCTTCATTCAAATTCGCATTAGAAAAGTCAACTTTTCTAAGGTCAGCCTCATTTAAAAGTACAATATAGCTTTCCTCGTGATCGTCTTCTGTCGGTCCCATCATCGCTCTTGAAAAGTTTGCACCCTTAAGTTTAGCTTTTGCTAAATTTGCACCCCGCAAATTAGCCCCTTGAAGTAAAAATGGAACATCTTCTTCTGATTTTACAGGGTTTATTTCAATCGCATTTGGTATTCCTCTTGGAAAACAATGGTACAACACACAACCACTAAAGTCTGTGTTATCATAATTGGTAATTATACGATTATGAAAATACCGACCACGCAAGTCAGTTATTTTAGAACAATCTAAATACTTTTCTTTTTTCAAGGCATCATAAGTAATAGGCATAGATTAGTCCTCATCTTCCATAAAGAGCATTGAGTCTAATTGTTCTTTAGTGATTGTATCAGGTAAACGAGTGCTTCTGTCATACTCAGTTTTATTGAGATTAGCCCCTCTTAAGTCAGCACCTCTCAAATCTGCACCTTGAAATTCAGCATAGTCTAACTCTGCATTTCTGAAGTCCACATTCTGTAAGTTGCATTTTTGGAAGTTTGTTTCAGACAACTCTAAAGCACAAAAGTTACTATTTTCAAGATTCACACCACTTATATCTTTGCCCTCAAAGCTAACGTAAGTGTTTGTGAAATCTTGATTTGGTCCGACCAGAGTGATTCCATCATAGAGATCTAAAAAGTCTTTGTTATTCTCTGACATTAAAGAATTACTAAATAACGACCTGTTTAAGTATGACCCCTCAAGAAGACATTGACGAACTCGTTCCCCAAACTCGGTATTTAGTAAGTTGCAATAATTGAAACTAGAATTTTTTAAAAAAGAAATAGTGTTACGCTGCACCTCTATGTATGCCTTTTTTAAGTTAGCATGTCCGAAATCTGCCATGTGAAGTGATTCTTTCACAATCATTCGCATATTGTATAAATCGCAGTATCTAAAAGAACAACTATCTATAGAGCGATACTGAAACACTGAGTTTTGCATATCACAGTTTTTGAAGCCGAATGCCGATAGTTCATCTCCTTTGAACTGTGCAGATTTAAAGCTCGACTTTTTAGCTTCGTTGATAAGCTCATCATAATTACGAGTGTATCCCTTGTGGAAACTACAATCCTTGAATACTGAGTAGTCTAAATCCGAAGTCAAAAACTGAATATTCTCGAAAGTGATGTTCGAGAACATTGTTCCTCTAAGATTAGAACTGCTCACTATGGCAGAATCAAAGTCACAGCTTACAAATCGACCCTCTTGGAAGTCTGCTTTTGAAATTGTCTGATGTGAAAAGTTCACATTCTCTAGACTTATATCTCTTATACCATACAAAGGTTCGATTTCTAATGCCGAGGTTTTATGTGGACAGTAACACTTGTATAGAACTACTCCAGAGAGATCCACACCCTCTATGTCAAAAACTATATCACTAAAGTATCTTCCTCTAAAGTCCTTTACTTCTGAGTATAAGTTGGAAGCAAGTTTGTATTTATAAATAAGGTCTTCGTATTTCATAGCTTAGTATTTTACTTCCCATAATCTTCAATGAGCGACACCATGTAATCAAGGCTACTCCCTGTCTCAGCACCATTACCACGACCATGATTTCCATCAACAAAGCCCGCCCACTTAATCATGGCAATCGTTCCTGCAAGTCTAAAGTCTTGTCTATGTCTTGCAATGTATTGCTCACGTTTCTTCATCCATCGAAGTGCGTCATTTGGTATCTTCCTACCCTCTGCTAAAGCAGTCATTGCATCTATATAGTGTGCAAATGCATAATTACCGAAGTAGTTCCCCCCTTTGCACCATGCCTTTGGATAAGCAATCGCAAGTTTGATCGCAAGGTCTAAAGGGAAAAGTGCATATTGCGAATTATCGAAGTCAATAGACTCGTTATCTCCTACTTTAGGATAATCCGTATACCCAAAGTCACCTTTCAAAGGAGGGAGCTTTCCTTTTTTACCTATATTCTTACATTTAGGAAAGCCCATCTCTTTCAGAAGTGTATGCACATCCATATTTCTCTCTTTTCTGATCGTCTATCTTGCATCATTGAAGGCTAACAAACTTCGCTTTTGACTACAAAATTAGTTTATCTGTGGGGGTGGACAGTATTTAGCTAATGATTTCAACAGTTTGCAGAAACTGTCCCCCATGTCCCCCTTGAAACGAGTTCCTATATAAGGGGTATTATAAATACATTTTATAAAATACTATTATTTTAGGATATAGGGGGGACATGAGGACAGTAGCCGTAAGGTGTTGAAAATGTTAAATAAACCGCTGTCCATGATGAGAGGGGCTGCGGTGGGGATAGTTTAGGGACACTTATAGTTTTGATACAATTACACCACTGAGAATAAGCAAAAATCCAAAAAAGTACTTTACGTTGAACCCGTAGTGAAAACACATCAATGCCATATGTACGATTGAGCCAAACCCTAAAAGTACAATATAGGTTGTCCAAGGTGAAATTGCTTTTGACAGTATCCACCACGACTGCAGGAAACAGTATTCGACTATCCAACCTACAGTAAGCCACCAAAACAGAGGCGAATAGTCTAAGCCATATAGTTCTTTTAGGTTTGCTTTGTAGAAAACGACAATTGTTGCAAAAAGTTTCAATGCTAGAGCATAGTAAATTATCAATCTTCAGATTCCTCTTTTATTTCCATAGGAGGAAGACTTGTGTCATCAAAATCAAAGGAAGGCAACCATTCTTTCACAACTTCAGGTAGCTTAATGTCTTCTTCTTTTTTTGTTTTGATTGGAGGGTTTCCTTGAAAGATAGAGAGTTTGTCTATCACTGCATTTTGTAGTTCAAAGATCTGCTCTCTTAGGAGTTGCATTTGGATTTGGGCATCACGCAATCGACCTATAAGTGCAGCACGATCTGCATTTGCCACAGATAACTTGTCTTTTAATTCTTCAAGCTCACTAGGATCACGACCACTTGCGATTGCAAGCATTGAGGAAATGCTGCCTGTCAGCATTCCAATAATCCCAATCAGTATGTCTCTGTTTTTCTCAATGATTTCATGCTTCGCTAAAAACCATATCAAACCTATGATCAAGAGCATGAAGAATACAGAAGCCCACCAACCCCTTTTCGCTTTTTCGGATTGAGTGAACTGTTTATTCGTTTTAGGCATACCTCACTCCGTTCTATGTAAATGATAAAATGAAGGACTCTACAATCTCCATAAGAGGCGCAATTGCTGATAAGAACTGTAACCCAAACAGATTCTGTAATGTAGATGAAAGAGACACTGTGTATAATATAAAGGTAAAAAGCAAGAGAGCAAATGGGCCAAATGTGTAGACTATTGTATAGAACCAATCTTTTATCTTTTTATCTCGTAGTCTTTTTTTTATGTATTTCGGCCCACCAAGTCTTTTTGCTTTGTCGTTTCCTCTAGGGGGTTGGAGCAGATGGTGTTCACTAGAAACTGCGTATACTGCTTGAGGTTGCGAAACCCCTTTGTATTTATACATTCCCACACAAGCTGACCTTAAATCTTTTGGTAACCTAAGTGACGGAGTGATTGCTAATCTTTGAAAAGCCTCTTTGGTAAGCAAGATTTGTGAGGGATTTGCAAGGCTCATCGTTCTTGCTGCAATGTTTTTCGAGATGCCCTCTAGTTCTACCTTTTTCGCTCCTACTCCCACATAGAGTTCGTCTTGGTGGACTTCTACAATATTCCCCCAATGAATACCTATTCGTGCTTGTAATTTCGTTTTAGGGCTTACTTTCGTATTGTACTCCAAAGCAAATGCAACTGCTTCTGACATATTTTCAAAAGACATTAAGAATCCATCAGAACGATCTATTTCTCTACCACTGTGCTTGTAACATGCAGACCTTGCTAGTCGGTCATGGTATTGTAGCCATCTTGCGGCTTTAACAGGACCTACTTTTTGTACAAATGCAGTTGAGCCTACAATATCAAGAAGTACGATTGCTAAATAAGTATGCTTAAGTTTTACATCTAATTGTTTTCTAGCCATTTTAAACTTCCAAATGCGTAAACAAGTACAAATAGCTATTTAAATAGATACTCTCCTTAAAAACAAGTACTTAACTCACACAGTTTATGTTTTAAAATAAAATAGGAGTAACTGCGGGGTTCTTACGATGCTTACTTTTCTTTTTACGAGGATTCACTCGTTGCTGCATGCCCATGCCCATACCCATGACCATAGGGGAGGATATATGAGTAATTTTACCTTGCTCTATCCCATCCGCCATAGCATTTGTTAAACGTATTTGAGCAGCGTACGCAGGTCGACTTCCAAGAATGGCGAGTCCTATCAAAGCAGCGAAGCTCCCAAAGGCAACTAAAGGAATATATTTATCATCCATAAGGTTTTCCTAACTTTAAAGCATGAGTGTACTATTAGAGTACATGACGAATTTACGAGACTGCAAATATTATCTTGTTCGTTGTTGGAGTAAGTAAATATATGTCTCATGTGCATTGGCCGTTGCTGCAATAAAGTCATTCATTCCTAGAGATAAGTTGTTCTGTTTCTCTAGACTTTTGAAAGTATGCTCTAGTAATTGCATAAGTTTCTTCTCTGCATTTAAAGATCGCATAATTGGGTCTTGCACAGAGGATAGACTTTGAATGATTTGGTTCATTCTCACCGATTGCTGTGCAGGATTTACAATCTCTACACCAAACATAGCTACTAGCTTTTCTGCAAGTGTATCTATCTCATTATCTAACCCCTCATACAATCGTTGAAGCAAAAGGTGATCTCCGTAATAAGGATTACCCTTTACTTGCCAATGCCCTGTCCAGTGGACAAAATGTGTTGCTCTTAGTGTCGCAAGTAAATCTGATAACTGTTGTGCTGCATTTTGCATGATCTAGCCTTTCTTTGTAAACCCTAATTCTTCTATGTTGTTAGGTGCATTTGGATGAAGAACGATATCTGTATACTCGTCATATGTGACAGTACCCTCTAATTTGATATTTGGGTGGTAATCAAGTCTTAGTGTTGCATCTTCAAATGCACAATCTTTAAACACTGTGTCTTGGGTTACATAAGAGTCGGGTCTATAATTGCCACCTCGAAATGTGCAGTTCACAAACGTACAATCCATAAGAGTCAATCCCTTATACGTTGTAGAAGGTTTGTTAGCTAGACTAAATTTCTCAATGGAGATTGTGCAATTTTCAAAAGTAGAACCTATCAAGTAGTAATTATTTAATCCTCCCTGAGTATTCTCTAGGCGAAGATTGATCTCCATATTCTTGAATTTACAATTTTTGATAATACTTTCGTTCATTTTACCTAAAAGTTCTAGGTTCAAGACTTCTTTGTCTTTATGTGATGAAGCATCTATAAATAGCTCAAAAAACCCATATACAATTGCAAAGGTCAGTTTTTTAGCTTTGAGCAAGTCTTCTCGCCTAAAGCCCATAAAGTACCATAAGTCTTCTGTATCACAAAAGTCTATAAAGGAAGAATACACAGACTTTTTAGGTTCTGGCTTTTTATGTTTTGGAACAGCATTTGGTCGAACAATTTGAGAGGGTAATGTAGATTCTAACCATTTACTTTTGCGTGACAATCTTGAGTTGGATAATAACAAAACTGTGAATGAGCAAGTTTCTAGTCCTTCGTAAGGGAACATTAATCTTAGTTCTGACGGTATTGTTTCTCGATTGTATGGGTCTGAATTATCTTTAGTTCTTCGGAGTTGTATTTTATCAAAATGACAGTTATGTAGTTGCGTCATTGTGTAGTCTACATATATATTTATTATATATTTTCGCTCATTAACTTGATCGTGAAAATACTGTCGATCAAACAACACGTTTATTATTCCTCTAGCTGTTGGATGTAGGTAGAACTCAATATTTTTAAAATGTGTGTTTTCAAGAACACATTGATCTATCCAAGTACGATTGAAATCTCCCATCATTAAGGAATTCTGGACTTCACATTGTGTTATGCGTAAGTCTCTTGTTGAGAAGTCAATATTATCAAACTCACAGTAATCAAATGTTCCAAAGAAATACTTTTTCCATTCCCTTCTTCTGTCAAAGTTCAAGAACTCACAGTTTACCCAAGGTACTTTAGTTAATAACATACGATCAAAACTTTGGGTTTCTTCAAAGTCAATCACTTGACCATACGTAGATATCGCATTACGTATAGTTGCATTAAACAATTGAACTATCGAGTTTTCAAGAACCTCAGAGTTGTCTCCCCCAAAGGCTAGAATAGGACTTTCAAAAATAACACCACCTATTGAAGAACCATCTAAAAAGTCCTCCACAGTTTCAAATATTATATTTTGGAAAGACTGACCTCGAAGATTGTCTAAATCATTTTCGTTGTCTGCCAGTAGGTCTGAAAAGTTTTTCACGCTCATTATGTTTCCTTAAAGTGAGAGTATAAACCACGCTTCACCTGTGGTGATCTCGAAGAAAATTTCAGCGTCTGGAGAATATACAAGTTTGATTCGCATCTCGTCATTATCAAACATCATGTACAACCCTGCACTTTCACCAATGCCTGCATTTCGAGAACTCATCAGTTCGTGTCGGTTTACGAGTTGTAGCATAAAGTCTAGAGGGTCTTCTAAGAAAGGAATACTTAAGATGTTTGCATTACCCTCAAAAGCGAAAAGTAAATCATCGTCTGCTAAGTCCACTTGATCGGCAAACTGATACTTTGTCTCCGCATAGTTTGATCGTGAGCGTATTCTTTCTAGAGTATTTTCTAGGTCGCTTGTCGTTACGATTCCTGATCGAAAAGTCAATCTCAAGTCGCTTTTATTAAGGGCATCTTGATACACATACGAAAGTGGATCTTGCCACTCATATTGTGTATCAAAAAGCACATCTTTATCTAGTACAGAGAATTCATCACGATACTTTTGTATATGCTTTTTTTTCACATAAGGAGCTTCTATCTCTATTTCTCCAGAAGAAGAATCAAACTTTAAAATCTGGGATTGTTTTATCTTACGTTTAATGCTAGGCACAAACTGTTGGCGAATAAGCTGAACTTCTGAGGGAACACTTAAAAAGTACAATAAACCTAACTTAAATCTAATTGCGTGGGATATAAGCCCATCTAGTTCTTTGTTTGCTAACAAAATGTTTGAAATACCTTCACCAAAGCCAAGTGAAACATACTCACGTACAATCTTTTGAGCTTCTGAAAAAGAGACACCTTTTTCTTCTGCCAGTCTCCGATTGTCTCTAGTTAAAAGATGAGTCTTTATTCTATGCTCGGTTGTACACTTAAATACTAAATGTGAAAGTTCATGAATCATGGTTTCCAAAGAGAGAGCGGCAACAAAGTCTGATCTTGCCATCAATGTGTTTTGCGAAATCTCAGAGTTTAGCATATTCCGAGTATCTTGCTCTCTGATACTCTTTCTTCCTACTGAGAGTAAAATAGACAAAGGATAGAGTTTCAGTTCATGTCTGGATGGTGAAAATGTTCCAAGAGTGTATATATCGGGAGTGCCACTTTTCTTTTTGCGATTTGCATATTCGTAACAAGCAATTGAAAGTCTTTCAAGGTCAGAACTTATGATTGAGGCAAGCTCTTTTTTTACATTTTTAAAATTACCAGTCCCTGCGAAATCTGAAGGGTAGTATCTTTGAGTATTGTACTTTGCCAAGCTCAATTTGATAACAGGGTCTTTTTCAAGCACACTAGGGTCTATACTTTTAGCATAACGAGTTAGACATTCTTTGTAATTGTCAGGAGCTTCACGAAAAGCATATAAACTTGCTTCAACAGATTCTTCTATTATAAGGTCAATTGCTTTGTCAAAAAGGTCACCTAGAAAAATAAGTTTCAAAGGAATGTTTTCTGAAAGCGGTATGCGGTTACTTCGAGAAGATTGTTTTACAAACCTCACAACTCCTTCGTTTAGGAGTTTTGCACTATTTCCACTATAGGGTATAAAAAACAAGCAGTCTTTTATTTGCTCTGATAGTTTTTCTCTTTGTCTCTTACTTAATTTAATGCCACGACTGCTTGAAGACATATATACATTTCCTTTGTAAAAGAACAACGCTATCTTGCCCTTACTCTTTTCTTACGTATAAGAATTGTTTCGCTCTCTACAACCTTGCGGTTGTGGGCTAACTTTACTCCTTTTAAAGTGCCGAGTGCAAAATTAATATGACATATACCTACAGCTTTGATATATAAATAAGTTCCTCAGTAAACCCTCTTTCGTACAAAGGAGTTCGTATGATTGCAGACTATGTGTTTAGGTCTAAGTATGCAAGATATAAGAAAAATCTGAAAAGAAGGGAGTCGTGGGAAGAAGCTGTTGACCGAATGATGAATATGCATTTGAAGAAGTTCCCCTCACTCCCTAACGAAGTTGAAGAGTGCCGAAGGGCAATGAAAGAAAAGAGAATTACAGGGTCACAGAGAGCATTACAATTTGGGGGTGACGCAGTTCTTGAAAAGAACATGAGACTTTACAATTGCGTTTCCTCTTATGCAGATCGTTCTCGATTTTTTGCAGAATCTCTTTGGCTTTTACTTTGTGGGTGTGGGGTAGGGTTTTCTGTACAAACACACCATGTACAAAAGCTCCCTAAAGTCCAAGAGCCATCTTACCCGTATACGCATACAGTTAAAGACTCTATTGAGGGCTGGGCTGACGCTGTAGACGCTTTATTCAATGCTTACTTTTACGGAAAAGAGCAACCCTACTTTGATTTTAGTCAAGTAAGACCAAAAGGGGCAAACTTACGGTTTGGTGGATTTGCGCCGGGACCTGAGCCTCTGAAAAAAGCACTTGGGAAGATAGAAGACCTTTTACAAGGCAAGATGCTTGATCGACTCAGATCAATAGACGTATTCGATTGTGTTATGTACTTGGCTGATAGTGTTCTGAGTGCAGGCATACGTCGTGCGGCTACAATTGCGACTTTTGATGTTGATGACGAACTGATGCTAAATGCAAAAGTGGGGGAGTGGTTTGTTGAAAACCCACAACGTGGTCGAGCGAACATTTCCGCAGTTCTTACACCAAAGACAACTCACGAGCAGTTCACCCGGATTTTTAAATCTACAAAAGAATTTGGAGAGCCGGGAGTCATCTTCTTAGAAAATGAAGAACTCACTGTAAATCCATGTGTCGAGATTGTGATGTGTCCTATGTACATTGAGCATAACGGGAAACCTGTAGAGGACTATACGTGTGAACTTGTAGATCACAGGAATCGCAAAAGTTACGAAGATTGTGGATATACTTTTGAAAGTGGATGGCAAGCATGTAACCTTTCAACAATCAATGCATCTAAACTAAACTCTGCTCATGATTTGAAAGAAGCTTCTCGTTTAGCAGCAATCATGGGGACAATGCAAAGTGCATATACAGAGGTAGGTTATTTAACACCTATAAGCCAAAAAATCATTAAACGAGAATCTTTGCTTGGAGTTTCACTTTGTGGGATAATGGATGCTCCAAATGTTTGTCTTAATGCGGAATCTTTACAAGTAGGTGCTGAGACTGTACTAAGAACAAATCAAGAAATTGCAAAAGTCTTGGGAATCCCCAAAGCTTCACGTACAACGTGTGTAAAACCTGAAGGTACATCAAGTATTGTACTTGAATCTTCGAGTGGTGTTCACCCTCACCATGCAAAACGCTACTTAAGACGAGTCAATGCAAACCTTGACGAGCCTATTTTTAGGGCTTTTTATGAGGAAAATCCTCAAGCAGTTGAAGATAGTGTTTGGGGTTCAGATAAAGTTGTCGCTTTTGCAATTGAAGCTCCTAAAGACGCTCTTGTCAAAGCAGACTTATCGGCAACAGAATTTATGAGCAAATCTAAAATCGTATATGAAAATTGGGTTGTTCCGGGGACTCGAAAAGAACGATTGCAAGGTGCGACTCATAACGTATCTATCACTGTAACTGTAAAGGATGATGAATGGGAAGACGTTCAGTCTTACTTATGGGAAAATCGAAGCTGCTTTTGTGGAGTCAGCTTCTTAGGTTCTTCTGGAGATTATGATTACCCTCAAGCCCCTCTACAAGCAGTAAAGCAACCTACAGAAAAAAGTACGGATGCTGAAGTGAAAGCGTGGGACTTTTGGAATCGACTTAAACGTACTGTGAAACCTGTAAACTACCAAAAGGTTGTTGAAAAAGAAGACACGACTTCACCTATCCAAGAAGTATCTTGTCAGTACGGACTATGTGAAATTGTCTAATATGTGGATTGTCCCGAAAAACATATGTAGTTCTGCACAATATGGCAAAGAAGTAAAGGCTTTGTCCTCCTCTCTACACATGAATGTAGTGTATAGGTCTTTATCTCGATCATCAACTTATTTTGAAAGAGGGGTAAGATCTCAGAAAAGGCATTTCTATTCTAAAGTTGTTCTTTCTTCAAAGCTACCAATCAAATTTCGAAGATGTCAGTTGCGTATTCGTAAGTACCCCATAACTTCATACAGGAAGTTTAGTTTACAAGACCTTCAAAGTTGGACACTACATGTATCTAAATTGAAAAAACAATATAAAGATCGTTACCGAAATAATAAATCCCTTTATCGCACCCCATCTATGTGCGACATTAAGCACTCCACATACAAGGATATTTCGAAACTCTTTAAGTTGATTGAAAGAGGAAAGCAAGATTCCCTTGTATCCCAAGTTCATAGACAGTTTGTAAAAAGAGCAAATGAAAAAATCAATCCTAGATGGGTAGAGCAGTGTATGGGTTTGCCTATAGGTTGGGTTTTACCAACCATGTAACTTAAGATTTCGTTTGTATCTCACTGCACCTTTTTAGTTTTTACCAAAGTTATCGTTTGGACTTTTTAAGTGATTGAAAATCTCCAACCAATCTTCTTGAGTCAGGGCGGAGTTTGGTAAGTAGTTTTTCTCAACAAGCTGATACGAAGTCTCTGGAAATGGCCTTCCCTTCGCCTTATCCCCTTGAGAGTTTGAAAGTAAAACTTGAAACTCTGCAAATGAAATACCTGCTTTTGCACAAACAAGCTCTAAAGCTCGTTCTGCTGGGGTCTTGTTTCTTCCACGCATAATCCTTTAATCCCTTCTTCCATTAGTTTGTAAGTTCTTTGCAGACAAAGTAAACAACAACGATTACTGCTAAAATGTGAAGCATTTATTCATAGTCCTTTCAGTCCTGTCTTATACCAATGTTTAGGTGTTCGTGTCAGTCCAAAATCACAACCCCCAATCGTTTTTCGGACTATCTCTGCATACTCCCTATCTATTTCAGATAAAGTGTCCTTAGAGAGCATTTTATCAAGCGTTTGAAGCGACCCTTTGTTTACATACCCATCGTTTGCAAGATGAGATACTGCCCATTCACATATAGCCCCTGCTTTCTCAGCTTCATACTTGTAGCATAGATGGATAAAGAAAGACCCTACGGTTTCAAACTGAGAGGATGCGAAGTAGTTATTCCTCAGACTTTTTTCTACTCGATCAATGGTACTCATTTTGGGTTCTTCGAGCTTATCTTCAATACCTAGACCATTAATCGTAGTGTCTTTAGGCAACTGATACATTTTCCATTTACCACTGAGAAGACCAAGTTCTTCTTGTATGCCTTTTACGATAGCCCCTCTCGCAGACCCCTTTGTCTTACGAGCATTACCTTTAGGGTCATGTTGAACGATTTTTTCATCTACAACCACACCCATGATGTAGAGGTTTCCAGTCTCTTTATGGATCAGTACACCACGAACTCCACTTGGGTGTGGATTGTATGTCTTTAAATGGGTGCTGTAATCGTTATCACTCTCTTGGGATTGTGTTAAACCCTCAAGGAGACTGCGACTCATCCAAGCAAACCCAAAGTCTTGAGTGCTAAAGTCAAGACCCGTTTTTTCTCTCACACTCTCATAGTGATCCATGTAATAGCTTGATTTCATCTTGATAAGGTCAAGACCTGCGATGGTTCTATAGTCATTCCCTACCATCATCGTTACTTGAACAATGTGCTTTCCTCTGACAACACCTCCATCTTTTTTAAGATCTGCCGTACCTTTTTTCACTGTTCTGAAAGAGATGATAGTTCCGTTTTCAATATTTAGTTTCTTCATAGTGCATTCCTTACAAGTCTAAACATAGGGTGGTGGGCATAAGTGTTTCTAAAGTCGATACGACAAGTTGTTGCCGACCAGTCATTTTCGTAAGGTTCGTGTGAACCTCCTTTAGCCACCAAATAGTTAGTGCGTATATCTGAAATAGGGTCTACAAGATAACCCTCTCCATCTAGCTCACCCATAGGGCATTCTTTGTTGCTAGAGTATCTACCTTTGAGTGTACCAAATGAATTATGGACAAGTTCATTACCATTGCCACTCATGTCGTACATACCCCAAGCGTTAGGCTTTAGTTTCCCAACTTGGTTATAGTTGTACCATTTAAGACCATGACCACCTCTCCAATGGGCAACCGAATATATATCGTCTGAACCCGAATAGACGAAATCTTCATTAGCTTTGGCGACATAATACCACTCAGCTTCTGTGGGCAATCTGAAGCCATTCTTAGTGATGTCTACTTCGTTATTGAAATAACAAGGTTCTAAACCTATTGCTTCGGAGAGTTCATTACAAAGATGCTCATACCTAGCGGTACTTTCAAAGCTCCAATCTCTTGATGGTTTTCTCGTTGCAGACTTGCGAACATAATGCGAGATGAGATTCCCACTTACCATGTGAGTGCCAATCCAAAAGGGGCGAGTGATCTTAACCTTGATTGAACCCTCTTTAGGCATAGTATCGAGATACTGATGTGGGTTGTCTCGTTCGCAGTTAGATTGATTCGGTGATCTTGAGGCTTCAAACTCACCCGATGGAATGAGTTTCATGTGGTACGCATAGTCCCTTTTAGCGGTCTTGTCGTATCCGCTGTGGTAATAACTGAAAGCAGTGTTTTTTGTATTCACATCCAAAAGGTGAGTCGTAAAGTCCTCTGCTCCTTTTGGGAAAGGATCGGGATAGATAGTCCCGACAACTTTAGCGTTCGTGTCTTTTAAGAACTGATCAAAGTTCTTCCCCTCTGAGTCGCTGATTTCTCTGATCTTGTAATCGGGTAGTTCGATACGAACTGTCGTACCATGTATCTCTTGTTCAAAAGAGTACTTTGTGATTTCAGCCATTTTGCATATCCTGAGTGTTTTTATTTATTCTCTATGTCAAAACACAGAGCTTTTTTTCATTACGTTGATTTTACCAACTAGGTAACTTAAGATTTCTTTTGTATCTCACAGCACCCTTTGTTATGAGTTCTCTACTTCTAGGGGTCAGGTCGTGGGTGTGTGCTGCGGCAAAAAAGTCAAAGGCTTCTTGTCTTAATGAATCTCCTACCCCTTTTGCAGTGAGTAAACGGAAATCACATTCTTGTTTGAAGTCCACTTGACGATATATATTCTTTGCAAGGTTGTAAGTTGCGAAAGAGCGACCTTTATCTTGGATTTCTTCATAGCCTTTTGATAGTCCCCAAAAGTGGCCAGCTAATGCAATGGCTGAATCAGCATCCCATTTCTTGATCAATGAAGTAGGGCTTTTGAGTAAGTCTATGGTTAGATTCGGGTCAAGGCGCATGGCAAGACGGAAAGATTCTCCCCAACTTAAAGGGGTAGACTTTGCAATCTCATGTGCCTTTAAGTTATGTTCGGGTGTTATATATCTTCTCATACATTTCTCCTTTGTATGTTAAAATAAGGGCTTCTCTACATATACTGATGTTCAGTGGCTGTCAAGAGCTAGATGTCGATAATCCAAAGTGAATATACATCCCCAAGTCAAAACCCAACTCTTTGAACTTAGGTTCAACTGCAAATAACATCTTGACTAAGTAGCTTGCTTTCATCTTTCCAAAAGGGGTGTCTGGAAAGTACCAAAAGAAATCAAAAGCTCTCTTTTCCAAGTCAAATCCCCAACCATCGTAGGCTCTACTGCTGTTGCTGTTCTCAACACTCATAAAACTGTGTTTTTCAAACATTTCAAAAATCGTGTCTTTTGTCTTTAAGTACCGACTATTGGATTCAATTTCAGGTTTCTTTTTTGCAAGAGACTTTTTGCTGATCTTGTTGTTTGTTTGGATTGTTAGTTTGACTTGAATTTCGCTCATGACAATGTCCTATTTCAAGATTTCACCCTGCGATATTAGCATAGGTTGTAGAAAAACAAAACACTTGATGTTCGTGTACTTTGCTGTTACGGGTATGTAACAAGTGGTCATGTTTATAAGGAGAAAGTAATAATGACGGAACAAAACAAAGAGCTAACCCACATGAGTCTATGTGCAGGGTACGGCGGTATCGACTTAGGTCTGACTGCCGCACTCACCCATACAAAAACAGTATGTTACAGTGAAATAGAAGCATATGCTATAGAGAACTTAATCGCTAAGATGGAAGCGAACTTACTTGATGCCGCCCCTATTTGGACAGACTTGAAAACATTACCTTGGAATATGTTTGTAGGTAAAGTCGATATTCTCTCAGGAGGATTCCCTTGCCAGCCTTTCAGTGCTGCCGGATCAAAAAAAGCTGATGAAGATCCAAGACATCTTTGGCCATTTATTGTCAAAGGTATCAAAGAACTTCAATACCCTCCAATCGTATTCTTTGAAAATGTCGCAGGTATATTAAGTGCAAAACTCAAAAGTGAGGGTTGGTCTGACCCTAAAGACACTCCTGTTCTCTTACATATCTTACGAGAACTTGAACGATTAGGGTATTATGCTTCTGCTGGTATTTTTTCTGCAAGTGAAGTCGGCGCGCCACATCAAAGAAAAAGAGTGTTCATTATGGGAGTCAATGCTTCACTTCTAAAAGACAGTGTAGACTACGTAAATGGACTAATTGATTTAAGTAAACAGAATCAGAAACAAATCTTATGGCCTGCTTCAAGAGGTGAAGATCAATTGCCTTGGGAGCCGCCACGAGTCGTTTCGCCTGAAGACATTGCACAGTATGAAAATGCTGACGAAGATGATGAAGTCGCTCAGTACAAAAAGTTATGTGTTTCTGTAGATAATCGAACAGACGAGCTTCGTCTACTTGGTAATGGTGTCGTGCCTGCAACTGCAACAAAAGCATTCACTCACTTATGGAAAGATATTGTGTCACATGTGGATTTTGCCGAATCATAAATCAGACCTCGATCTCGATACAGTGTGTGCCTTTTTTGAGAAATCTGTACTTTTCAGATCAAAGCCAAGCAATGCAAAAACTTGGAAAAGAAGATTAAAGAATAAGAGCCTAGTTGCTTGTAGAGTATCAAGCGGTACATTTAATACGGACTTACTAGAGTCTAAGTGTTTAGAATTATCAGAAAGCCAGCACATTGAGATTGGTGATTTCAATGAAGAAGACTTCAAAGAATGGTTAGGTTTCTGCAAGATTGACTACAAGGTTAGGTCGGATGTGAAGAAAAAAGTGTGGTCTACTCCAACAACACAAGAAACTGAGCATTACGATCTCGTGCTAAATAGTCAAGGCAGAAGAATGAGCAAGAATGGAAAGCAAGATCATAGCTTAAACCTTGCAGACCAAGCACGAATGTTTTTTACTCCTAGAGCAAGAGATTACAAAGAACATACTAACAATTGGACAAATACTTTACCCGATCAGGTTGAGCTTGATTCTCATAATTGGCCGACACCAAGAGCAAATAAAGACGCACACTCAGAAGATGCAAATAAATGGATTTCTCGCTTTATCAAGTTTAAAGGGGGAATCAGTTCTTCACTTGCATTAACTGTAGATTTGGAAGTTTTTGGAATTACTAAAGAGAAGCTACAAGAACTAAAGAGTTGGTCTACACCTACAGCAAGAGATTATAAAGGCACTCAAGGCAGAACGAACAAAGAAGAAAGTCTTGGAGATTTACCCGGACAGACTGAGGGTCCTTGGTCTACTTGGAAGTCTGACTTACCTCAAGACATAAAAACAGCGAAAGAGCTAAATAAGAAATTAAATCCTCGTTGGGTTGAACATTTAATGGGTTTGCCTATTGGGTGGGTAAATGTTAAGTCTTCTACTCGGGGAATGGAGAAAGAATAATGTGGGTATTACCTAAACCTTTATGTCTTGAACCCGAACAAGTTCCTCTTGATGCTTTTAGAAAAAGCATACTTTGGAAAGGTAAAGAAGCTTCTGAAAAGACGTGGGAAAACTGCATAAAAAACAAAGTCCTCGCTTTTCTTGATACAAATTGTACAACGGATACACCTGAAATTCTTTCATCATCTACAAGTTCACTTCTTTTGCACAAGCAACGGCAAGTCAAACAGTTTCGCATTGCACCTGAAAGTATTTTCATAAAATGGGTAAAAGGGATTCGCCAAGACTACAACTCTACAAGGAAGCCTAAAAAGCAGAAGGCTATATTGAAAAAGACATGGCCGACACCAAAAGCTTTAGAAGTGAATGAGTCTGTCGGCCAATGGGAGAAAAGAAGAAGAAAACCCAGTGCGAAAATGATGGGTCCTTCACTAACAGTAGCCACCAAGATAGAATATAAAACATGGGGAACACCCGCAGTTTTTGATTCACATAAACTAGAAAGAAAAGATTTGGATGCTTTGCTGAGGCATATACAAATAGGTGGTCGTAAAAGACGAACAACTACAGGAAACTTATCCGAACAAATTGAGTCTAAGGAAGTGGAGTTCGTTTACGAGAAAGTAAAAGAGTATCATTTGCAAAACAACAGTATGGAGCTTAGAGAGTTCGTTATAAGAGCCTTAAGAGAAAAAGGTTACTCGAACTTTTTTACCTTACCCGGCACACAACTTGAACTGTGGTCGACACCAACATTTGGGGAGGAAAAAAGGTCAAAGCCGAGGCAAGATCAATCTTTTAGTTACCCCATAAGTGTCCAAACTGAAAATGTGGTCAAGCAGTTTAAAGGACAATTAAATCCTCGTTGGGTTGAGTACCTAATGGGTCTGCCTATGGGTTGGACTAATGCACAAGTGGTAAAAACGTATCAATTCCATAACGAAAAAAAAAAGATGAATGAACCCTTTGTAGACCAATGGCCAACCCCAACATCAAGCCAAAGAGGTACTGACTTGACGAACTACTTACTAAAAAACATAAGGTATATCAAAGCTGGGAAATCTTCCTTTGGTCCGAGCTTGGGACAAGCCATTGAAGCCGAACATTACTACATTAAGATCTCTGAGTTATTTAGGACAATAGATTTGTCTTTAGACCAGACAACACTCAAACAAAGTATTCGAAAAGAATATATGGGATTATAAAATGTGGATCTTGCCAAACCATGACAGCAGACTCGAAAAAAAAGACGCAAAAAACATACTGAAAGGTAAAGTTTTTAGACAGTCCAAACCTATGAGTTCAAGGTCTGTATCTCACTATTTAAACAAAAGAGGAAAGTTCTTATCCTCAAAAATAGGCATGTATCAAAGCACAGCACTTGTGCGAACTTTGAAAAACGGATCTCGTAAACCTAAAAGCACTCTAGATTGGCATTCTACAAGTGTGGAAGATTGGGAGCAGTTTACCGCCTTTCTGAGGATAGAGTATAGTATTCGTAGAAAAGTAAACACAGACACCAAGAGAGTACTCTGGGGTACAGCATCCACAAGAGATCACCATGACGCTACACTTAAAAGGGAATTGCCCATACGAAAAGATGGCTGCCACAGACTTGATATAATGGTTAGACAAGTTATGTATATCGAAAAATACAGAGGAATCTACAATGCACGTTGGGTAGAGACTGCAATGGGGTTACCAGTGGGTTGGGTAAAGGCGAGAGATTAAAATTGTAATCGTATGATTTTGACTGATACACTAATATCCTCTAATTTCAAAGATTGACGGATATAGATGTATGAATGTAGAAGACTTAACTAAATGTGTGAAATTGAAGCCTTTGGTTTCTGTACATCACATTGCGAATCCTACATATCACTATAGAATTGCATTTGATGGGGATATTCCTATGGACATTTATGAAAGCTATGTTAGAGTGTCCACTGTATTAAAAAACCCTAGCCAATGGGCAGTGGATACACATGATGAGATCACTCAGTATGTGATCTATGGTGCGATTTCTATGTTCTCTGTTGTAAAGAAGTCCATAGGTGTTTGCGGACTTCGTTACACCCTCGTTGAACTAAATACAAATAGAGAACTAGCAAGTGCTAACTCTAAAGAAAAATTACTGCTTGTTGTTTTAGCTAAGATAGAGAAAAAGGAGATTCCCCTAAGATGCAAATCATAAGCGAAGGGCCGATATGCATAGCTTGTAAGAAAAAGTTTATAGGCGCAACACACGAGAAATGGCGATTATTACCCATAGATAAGGTAAAGGACACTCTTAAATTGGAGATGGCTATCCGAAAGAGACACCGATTTGGTCTGTTTTGTGGAGGGTGTGTCTCAAGGTCAGAGATGGCTAAAAGTGTTTAAGATACCCAAACTACACAAAACGGTGATGATTCATGTGGATTATAGTGGATAGCTAAACTTTCCTGTTGACATCTAGCTACCCTTACATTAGATACTCAAAGTAAGCCTACCTGTACTTTAGGTTTCTCCTTGGTTTTAAGTAGGATTTCCCCAATGGCTTGCAATGAAATCCTCGCTTTATTCAGCAACTAGGCTTTTCAAATGGTCTTGGTGTATCCAAATACTACCATTGTCGTGTAGCGAAAACTTAGACATTTCACCTTTGATTCTTTGCTTGCTGATTGCCCCTCTAAAAATATAATGTCCATTGAAGCCAGTCATTAGGGCATAGGCATCTGCGAGATTATGCAGTTTAGAAGTTGTGATGATTAAGTGTCCGGAATTATACTTTGTGGTTTTGACATCTACATTCAGCCCTTTGTAAAGACAATCCCCTAAATCTGTTCCATTTTCTGAGCTTAGTGTATATACTTTGCGAATACGCTCCCATTCTGAATCCGGGGCATTTACCATTTGCGCAAATGCCATTTCGCCACAAACCCCCTCGCCATCTACTAAATACCAACTTGAACCCGATTGCTGATTATCGTAGACACCGTTTTTTCTTGCACATAAATGTCTTTGCTTGCCTATGTCGTATGCTTCAGTTATACGTTCATCTGACAAGATTAGTTCTGTACCTTTTCGCATAGATGCTCCCTTTTTTCCTTATACTTTATATACAGGTTACCTACATGAAAAGCTACACTTTTTTTGCAGTCATGGCTCTTCTAGTAACAAGTGTGCTTTATCTACTGGCATTGTCTTTTTCAAGAATAGAACACAACAAAAAGGGAATATCTATGTGTTTTGATTCTCAAAATAGTTTACTCTTCTTAGGCTACTCAAAACAGATACCAAAGTTCAAAAAAAGAATTGTCAAATCACGATTTGAAATAAAGTGTATAAAAAGTTCAATGACTACCAAAGATTGGTATCTACTGAAAAATGCAAAAAACAAGGAGATGATTTTCAAATGACATCACATTACTTTGTGTATGAAACTCAAAAAAAGGGAATGCGATCACTCCAAGTCACTCAAATCCAAAGGTCTTTACCTATATGGACAAGCCGAGAAGTTCTTGTAGCTGATGGTATTTTTGGGACAAAAACTGAAATCGCAGTTAAAGAGTTTCAAGACGGAATGGGTTTAAGCAAAGACGGCGTTGTGGGTCACACCACTGCACAAGCACTAGGGATTTGGACTGAAGTGGAAAGAGGTTTCGATATCTCGCATTGGAATACTATATATTGGGATAAAGTTCCTGATGCCATCTCTTTTGTGAACATTAAGTCTACAGAGGGTATCAGTTATATTGATACCGACTTTACTACGAGTTATCAAAGTGCAAAGGATATAGGCTTAGATGTCGGAGCATATCATTTCACAAAGTTCCAAAGTCCTCCAATCATGGAAGCTGCAAACTTTCTTTCCCAAGTCGTAGGCTTGGATATATCTAAAGTCTACCTTGACTTAGAATTTCGTAGTTCTGGCTTGAGTGCATTAGAAATTGAGATTTGGGCTACTCAGTTCATGCAAACATTAACTGCGTTCTTTCCTACGAACAGTTTAGGCATATACACTTCAAGGAACGTACTGTATGAGTTAGGATTGCAAAAAGCGACTTCTTTGACAAAATACCAACTTTGGGCTGCGGATTGGGCAAAACAACCTCTCGTTGCACCCTGGACTACTTGGAATACGTGGCAATACACAAGTACTGAGTCTCCTGAATGGGTGAATGGAACAGTAGACCTTAACCTTAGAGTTTTTTAAACTGTTCTATTGACAGCAAAACTTTGTGTGTATAAGTATAAGACTCCAAATAAACCTATCGCACACAAAGGAGAATATGTGCAATGGCTACAATCATTTTTAGTCCTGCCCAAGGAACTGCTTTAGTTCAAGAACTCAAAAAAACAGATGTTGAAAAAAAGTCTTCCGGGCTACTGCTGCCGACAAATACACAAAATGAAACAGTGAAGCGTTGTCTTGTTATTTCATCGAACAACGTTGGAAGTTCAAATGTTAATACCAATGATAAAATTGTGATTTGCAGAACAAACCTAAAAGACATAATCACATTCAACGATGAGTTATTTCACATCATCAAAATTGAAGACATCTTAGGAAAGATTGAAGATTAATGAGTGCAAAAGATATTATTTACGCAGAAGAAGCACGTAAAGCAATGCTACGTGGAGTCGATAAACTTGCAAATGCAGTAAAAGTAACTCTTGGACCTGCAGGTCGAAATGTAGTTATCAAGAAAGCATACACTTCTCCCCTTGTCACAAAAGACGGTGTGAGTGTTGCAAGAGAAATTAATCTTAAAGACCCATTTGAAGATATGGGTGCTGAAATGGTGAAAGAAGTAGCGTCAAAGGCAAACTCAGTTGCCGGTGATGGAACAACAACTGCGACTGTCCTTGCACAAGCGATTTATCGTGATGGTGTAAAACTCGTTTCTGCTGGAAATAACCCTATGGAGATCAAGCGGGGAATCGACAAGGCTGTTCGCTATATTGAAGCTCGACTCAATGACCTTGCAGTCCCTGTGTCCTCTAACAAAGACATCGCTAATGTCGGCACAATCTCGGCCAATGGTGATACTGAAATTGGTCAAATCATTGCAGACGCAATGGATCGAGTAGGTGTCGATGGTGTCATATCTGTAGAAGACGCAAATGGCATCGACACTATACTTAATGTGGTTGAGGGCATGAGTTGGGATAAGGGCTACCTATCTCCTTACTTCTCCACCAATACAGAAAAGATGATTACGGAATTCGATAACCCCTACATTCTTGTATCTGAAAATAAGTTAGCGAATGTTAACCAAATAGTGCCTATACTTGAAGTCGTTGTTAAGTCGGGTAGACCACTTCTTGTTCTTGCAGACACTGTTGAGAATGAGGTGCTTTCTGCACTTGTTCTAAATCGAGTACGAGGTAGTCTCAACGTATGTGCAGTCAATGCCCCAAGTTTCGGAGATCACCGCAAAGAATGCCTAAGAGACATCGCCACTCTAGTAGGTGCTGAGATTATTTCTGACCAAGTGGGTGTCACCTTCGAAGAACTCACACTTGAAAACTTAGGGACAGCAAAACGTGTTATTGTCGGTAAAGATTCTTCGACAATCATTGAAGGTGCAGGTACTCAAGAGGATGTAGAATCACGCACTTCGAACATTCGTAATCAAATGGAGAACAATCCCTCCGACTATGAGCGTGAGAAACTTCAAGAGCGTCTTTCGAAGCTCGTTGGTGGTGTAGCTGTGATTAAGCTTGGTGCTGCTTCTGAAACAGAGCTAAAGGAGAAAAAAGCTCGTATTGAAGATGCTTTACATTCGACTCGTGCAGCAGCGGAAGAGGGTATTGTTCCTGGAGGTGGTGTCACTCTGCTTCGTGCAGCAAAGAACATGAAAGCTGAACTCAGTGTCTCTAATGCGATTCAAGCTATGGGTCGTGACATTGTTAGTCAAGCAATCGAAGCTCCTATCCGTCAGATTGCGACAAACGCAGGTGTGGATGGCTCTATCGTTGTCCAACAAGTTCTTCTAGGAGAGAATGGGTTTGGCTTCAATGCAGCAACTTGCGAATATGAGGACTTAATGGAAACAGGAGTAATTGATCCCGTTAAGGTTGTTCGTTCTTCACTTCGTCATGCTGCTTCAGTGTCTTCTTTGATGTTGACTACGGAAGCAATGATTGCTGAAGATGAAACTGAGAAAGAGCAGACTCCCGACCTATCGCCAAAAGGTCGCTAATCTTACTTAAATTATTTTACATTTAAAGTGATTAAGTATAAAAAAGGGATAGGTCCTCAATGCGAAGACTATCCCTTTTTTTGTTTTAAAGGATGAGTGAATGATAACTTTCTTATTTGTGTATGCGATCATCTATATATATGGTTGCCGAAAGATTATTCTTCTGTCGTATTGTGCAATTGACGACCTTGGAGTTGTGATTCAAAATAAGTCAGACACTTTAATCAATGAAGTGTATGTAGACAATCACGTTAAAGCAAACCTGTATAAGAGTCTTTTACGAAATATGGATGAAACCATAGATTCTATAAAAAAGGCAACATTGAAAAATGTACTCATCACTCAATTATGGATGTGCTTTGTCGTACTTATCTTGAGTGTTATGGATGAAGATGGGTTTGCATATGAGTACGTACTGCAATTCAAAAGATCAATACTTGAACACTTAGACACTGAACTTGAACACTTAGATCAAAACATAACTCCATTAAGCGTACATATAGATTTGGGACAAGAAGATGAATAGAGTGTTGAGGGAAAATGGCAAATACAATACAATAGGGAGTTCGGTTGAATACATAAGTCACAAGGGTGACGACTCTAGAGCGGCAAATGCAGCAAGAGTTTATTTCGGCAAAGATAAACTCACTTCTTCTTTCGAGCATTCAGTTTTAAGTGTAAAGATCACTTGTCCTTTGGTCATTCGCTCTCAAATAATGAGACAGCGAACATTTAGCTATAGCGAAGTGAGCCGGAGATACACAAACGACAACATTGAGTTTTTCGATATACAGTCGCTCAAGAGCCAAGCAAATGAAAATCTTCACTGCTCTACAGAAGGTGATATTGGAAACCTTGAAATCACAGAACACCTTGTGAAACAAGCCTACACTCATGCACTTCGCACATACGAGTTGTTGTTGAGTGCAGGATTAAGTCGTGAAAAAGCTCGTTTTATTCTTCCGCAAGGAGTAATGACTTCTTTTTGGATGACAGGTAACCTTTTGAATTGGTTTAGGTTTCTTGCTCTAAGACTTGATGATCATGCCCAAGAAGAATGTCGTGAAGTCGCTCAAGAGATACTTGGAATATTGGAAAAACACTTCCCTCATACAGTGAAAGTCTTTCAGGAAAATAAATTCATCTGAGCCTTTATTTTTTTTGTATTCTCGATGTGATCTTGGGTATGCTGACTAAAAAGTTGGAACTCCATTTTCCCAAGTGAGGATACTATGCCTAAGCATTATAAAGGTCGCAAAGCAAGAAAAAACCCAATTGAAAATGCAATCGACGCTTTCAATGACAATGGTAAAAACAAAATCTGTAATGAAAACGTTCGTTCCATTGTGTTTTTACAAGATAGCTTCTTTGTCAACGAAGGGCATCAAGGTAAAAAAGCAATTAAGATTTTTGATACTAGTCATTGCTCCAAATATGTTGACAATATTGCTATTTTTGCAAGTGCTGCAGAGGAAATGTTGGCAGGTAGAGGGATTAATAAAAGTTTAAACGGACTTATCATTGATTTTGATAACGACAGTGCAAGCGATGATAAGTTCACACTTGAGTTTGATGATTCTGCACAAGGGAATCAAGTCCTTATGAAAGTGACTGTGAGCGATCTGAAGCTATTTGCAACAAAAGCAAATCTAGAACTGTTTCTAGCAACTGTTGCAACTTCACTGGGTCTAGAAAACCCTGCAACATTAGCAAAAATGTATGGGAGAATCTATGGTGGTGATGTTACATCTTTAAGAGTAGGTGTTGATAAGTACATTCAGTGGGAAGATCAAAGTGGTGCGGAGAACTTATCTCAAGAAACACGACAAGCACAAGAAGATATCAACATCGCAAATGCTACTTCGGAAGACACGAGTGCTTCCGAAGAAGAAAAGGATGCAGCTGATATACTCAAAGAGTCAGCAGAAGATACACTTGCTACAAATGCAATCAATCACCCAGAAAACAAAAAAGTTGTTAACGCTGCACTTGAAAATGTTCCTGCACAGCAACTCGATTTATTTTTAGGTGAAGCACAACAAGAACTAGAAGACATTGAACAACAAAATGCTCAAGTTCAACGAAGTTCCGCCCCTACACAAAAGAAAAAGGAATCTGCCGAATTAGCCGAAGACGCTGCTGAAAATGTGCAACTTGCATTTGCTGATGCTCCTCCACCTCCTACCCAAAGACAAGTACAAACCCCACCACCTCCTGCTCCTACTGCACAAAAGCCCAAGGGCAAGCAGATGTTCTCTTTCAGCCAAGATAACTTTCAAATGTCTCCTGCAGTGCGTGTAGGTACAGGTCGTAATAAGAATCTTGAAAAGATTGCAAAGTCTTTACATAACCGACTCGCTGAATTTATCGACTATGAAAGCATTGATGGAGTCATTTTCTACAATGTTGTTCTTGGAAATAAAACATCTGCTAATGTGAATGGAGATGTTGTCACAATTACTGTGACAAAGACTTCTTCTATTGAAGACGCTATTGAAGCACTTGCATATGCTGTTGTTCCTCTTTATGAGGACAATAGCTTCAAATTTAATATGGATGGTTACTTACTCACCGACACTCTTGTACACATCTACGATTATGCCTAACACACTCAAATACTGATTTGCTAGATTTATGGGTTTTAGGAAAGCGTAGATGATATGTCCAAGCACACTTTGTATAGAGGAACACCTTATTCTGGGCTAGACCTTGAGGATCTTGAGGGTGGTGGTGGTCGAGGACATCAAATGCTCGGTAGTGGTCTTTACTGCACAGACGAATATCATGTTGCTGCGGATTATGCACAAGGTGGGGAATCTTGTGTTTATGAGCTAAAGCTTAACATTTCAGATGAAGAAATCTTGGAAGTCAATCCTCATAGTACGAATGTTGGATTTTTGGATATAGATTCCGCAAACTCAATTGAGAGGGACTTCTTTGGATTGACTGCTCCTGCATTTATATTGAAAATCAAAGATCGGAATACAGGAGAAAACTTCACATATCTTATCTCTGAATATGAAGATGTTCTAGAGCTTGAAGAAGACTTAAAAAGAGCAATCGCTACAGAAATCATCAGTCAGTATGGTCTTGATACTGAAGACTATGAAACTGAAGACTATGAAACTGAGTGGGTGATTGACGATTGGGGAATTCGAGACTATCTTACAGAAGTTTTTGAAGTACTTGAAGACCCTGAGATGCAAGACTACCCCGAAGTACAAGCGTACTCTAGACATCTTGAGAGTCTAAAACAGAAACTTGCTTCACAAAGTGATAATGTAGAAGAATACATCATCGAACTCCTAGAGAATGAGTACATTCAGAAGATTCGAGAAAGGCACTACCCTTATTACGAAGATGATACAGTACTTTGGGGCGGAGACTCGACAGAACTTGCTAATCTTGCAAGACAACATGGGTATAAAGTCTTGTGGTGTGCAGATTGGATAAGCTCTGGTAATGAAGTTGTGATTGTAGATTATTCAATTCTAAATAACGGACTTGTGATTGTAGACGATTGTTCGGAAGACTAAAATATGAAATGTACTACTCGAAAAAACCCATTTGATGTCGTGGGAGAATTAGCGTGGGATTGTGATAGTAGGTTTGAAAGCTCACACGAAGCAATGGAAACTCTTACGTCTTACTATCCTCTATCCTCAGAAACTCCA
>Ga0233413_10000160_pt1 | contig 35461 bp, 35 predicted proteins | sample Na_anoxic_6_MG_FD_189019 | JGI IMG/M metagenome (GOLD analysis project Ga0233413, IMG submission 189019) | Seawater microbial communities from Saanich Inlet, British Columbia, Canada - Na_anoxic_6_MG | ecosystem: Environmental > Aquatic > Marine > Inlet | place: Canada: British Columbia...
CTGGTCAATATACAACTAGTAATTGTAATAATGAGTGTATTAAAAAATATAAATGCGATGGAACTAGTTGTGTAGAAGACCCTACTGGTCAATATACAACTAGTAATTGTAATAATGAGTGTGTACAAATGTATTCTTGTGATAAAACAACAGGAGAATGTAAAATGGATAATGATGGTTCATATACAATAAATGCTTGTTCAGAAACATGTAAAATAGTAAAAACAACCAATAATGCTTATTATTATCATACAGTTGCTACGCCCGATAATATACCACCATCAAGTAAGTATAATTTAATTAAAATTGATGATACTTCTACAAATGTATTTTCACAAAAAGATATTATATATTTTGATAAATCAGACCCATATTCAAAAGATTTAGATATTGATATAGATAAATGGTATGAAACTCTATATGGAAGTTGGTTGTCAGATAATATATTTAATAATTATACAACAAATAAAGGTGTTAAAGTTTCAAATATATTTAATAATAATTTTGAATTATCAGATTCAATTAAAAATGTTGTTGATGATATAAAAGGTGATGTAAGTAAAGGTGGTCTTGGAGGAGATGCTGAAAATTTTTTATTTTATAATAGATTTAGTTTATATGATATTCCAGAAAATATTACTTGGGGATTAGCACCAATTACTGACCAACATATTATTAATTATAACCCATTCTTATCTGATACAAATTATATTATCGGACAAATAGCATTTATAGATGACACTGACCCTTTAACAGGTTCAACAACAATAAATAATCTAAAAGCAATTAATATAAATGTTGATGCTATTAATGAAGCAGTTACAAATGGAGATGTATATTCTATTACAGAACAATCATATCCACTAGAATTATATAATGAAAATATATTATTAATATATTGTCCTTCTACATCATATAAAGGATATTGTTTTGCTTATTTTAATCAAAGCTCATTAAGTTTAGGGAGTGGATATTGGTTTAAATTTTATAAAGATGATATAATTAGTTCAATGACTAGTAAAACAAAATATAAATACACAGATTATTCAAATATTGCACCAGTTGAATATCATAATAACATATTAAAATTAAATGATTATAATAAAACTGTATTTTCAGATGCTAATACAAAATTAAGTGATTTATTTTCATCTAGCAATCCAATAAATTTAGGTATTATAATGAATAATTCAGATTATAAAATAGTAAATGTAAATTTATTAAATTCAATTTCTATTAATATTCAATATCCATTTATTGCACATGGTAATAATAGTACTGTTAATAGTTCATTATTATCTATAAATGATATATTTACTGAATATGATACTATTAAAGATAGTCAACCTTCTATAAATGAAAACTTAAAATTATTTAATAAAAATAATATTTACACAACAAAAAATTGGGTAAAATATAATGTTAATTATAATGTATATTCTGTTATTAGTTCTGTTGAACTAAATAAACCAACTGTATTAACAGGAAATATAAGTGATTATGTATTTTATCCTACATCAACTAATAAATCACCGGACTTAAAAATAACATCTACAACACCTCTATTTATTCTTCTAAAATATACTATGACTAAAAAATCTAAAAAAACTGGTGGTGGAGAATTACCAGTATTAACATGTGATAATCCATTTGGAACACCAAATACAGGAACACAACCAAAATATCCAATAGCAATGTTTACACCTTATATTGATCTTGGTTTATATCCACCTGAATTATCTGATGGCGGTGGATATTTATGGCCAGATAATTATACTACAACTGGTGGAACAAAAAAATGTTTAGAAGGAAATACATATATAAATACAGGTTCATATGGTTCAGAACAAGGTGGAAAATCAAACACATCAAGTTATATGACAGATATGTTTAGTGGAACAATTATACCAGGTAATAGATTTATTACTTTGGCATTTTTAGTATCTGCGGAAGGTTATGTTCAACAAGGTCAAGAAATTAATTTAAATATAAGACCTTGTTTTGGAGGAGTAAATACATCTACTCAGGTATGGATGTATGATACTATGGCAAATTATTATTGGAATGAAGATAATTCACTTGACAAATGGATTGGTTCAATGAGAACTGCTGATAATCCAAGTGATATTATATTATCATATGGTGGTTATAATAATAGAATGTCAGCAGATACATTATGGAATATATTTTATAAAATAGGTAATAAAGATAATATTAAATTAACAGAAATAAATTTATGCGATGATATTGCTAATTATATTGACTTAAAAGACTTAAATAATTCTAATTTAGAAAAATATGGTATTTTAGATGTTAATTCTGAACATGATAAAGATAATAACTATCAATGGGGATATACAGGTAAAGATAATAAAGGAGACAATAAAAAACCAGATGAAACACAATATGATAAAAATTTATATGCGTGTTATTATTTACCAATGAAATATTATAAAGTTAGATGGTTAGATTTTGACGTAGAAGCAGCAGCAATTGGATTATTAAATTGGCAACCACAAATATTAAGAATAATTGGATTACGAAAATTAATGACAGAAAATCCAAATGTATATATAAGATATACATTTCCAACATTTCCAAATGGATTAAATACTGGATATCCTATACTATATCTTACGATGTATGCATTTCAAAATTGTGATGTAAGTATTAGAAGAAGATTATATATTAATTTAATGACTATGGATTATGGGGATATTTCACAATTTGGATTCATAAATTCTACATCTACAGGAGATGTTATGGGAGTAGCATCTTTATTTGCAGTATGTAATACTGTTTTACAAATGCAAAAAATATCAGAAACAATTTATAAAGGAAAATCAAATGCGAGAGATTATTGGTTAATGAATGGAGATAAAATAACAAAATGGGAAGATAGTTATTATGCACATATTGGTAACACACCAATGACTGGTTTAAATGATAATGTATCTGAAATGTTTTCACCTGTATCTGCAAAAGTATTAGAAGATTTTGTTAATAATTCTAAAACTTATAAGATTATACCAGAACAAATAAATTCAACACAAATTGGTGTTAATAATATAAGTCCATTATGGACAGAACAAAAATATATGGGGGGAGATAATAATCCTCCATTATTTCCTTGGTTGAAATATGATATAAGTGGTTCTCAATCATTATATGATTATCTAACAGCAAATACGGGTGGATTTACAAATGGTTCTGGTCATATTGCCATGTGGAGTCTTCAAAGAGATACACCATGTGATAGAGGAGAAGGAGATAGTTATGTAAGTACAAGTTGTTCAAGTTCAAATCCTGAACAAACAATTATGGAATTTTCTCAAATATTCCAAAATACACAAAATAAAATTAATGGACTTTAATTATTCAATTGATTCATTATGTAATGGTGAATCATTAACTTCAATACCACAATATGGCTGAGGGTCTTTTTTATAATCTACATTATGATAAACACCAACTTCTACTGCGTTTTTTAATATAAACTTGAAATTACTCCAAAATTCTTTTGTATGACCCACTGAAATAGTCATAATATGTGCTATTTCATGTAAAGTAACAAACATTAATGTATTAATATCTGTTAATTTTGCTTGTTTGTCTTTTGTTCTTAAACATAAGACAATTTTTTCTCCTTTATTAATTGAATATGAGGTATATTTACTACCAGCAATACTTTCACTTATTTTTTCTGGGTCAAATTTCATTATTAATCTTTTTACTCTTAGATCACTTGGATGTGTAGTTTTCATATAATTTAATAATTTTTCAATTCTTCCTCTCATGTCTGCTAATAAATCAGCGGCTGCTTCTTTATCTTCTACATTGCGAACCAAATATTTTCTTCCATCTACATTAGATTCAACATATATAACTCCACTATTTGTTGCTTCATTATGTATAAATAATGATATTATAACAACAAATCCAATAAATAAAACTATGAAATTATACATTATATTATATATATATTATATAGATGAAAATAATTAATTATCTGTTTTATATCATATTTATTATATTATTGGTAATAATTATTAAAGATTTATGTTCTTCAAAATTTAAAAAATGTTATTATGAATTTTATGATGATAATGTTCCATCTAATCCAAGTATATGTAATTCAAAATATACTTGCGGTGCAGATAAAAAATGTGTTCCTGCCCAAAAGGGTACATATAATGATTATGATAGTTGTAATACAAATTGTAAAGTAGATGATAAAAATCCTTCTAATTTAAATGAAAATAATAAATTAACAACTTCTTCTACACAATCTTCGTCAGAAACATTATATCAAACCCCCTATAATGATACAATATGTGCTGACCCATCAAGTTTATCGGCAAAAGAAAAAAAGAGAGCAAGTGGTCCTCGTGCTGGTATTTTTATAATAAAAAATGGAGACCAACCTCTTAAACCTGTTAAATATTATAATATATCAAAATATGATGATTTATATAAACTTGTTGAAGAAAATCCACAAGCATTACAAGATTATATGAATTCTGTTAATGAAATAAATGAATTAAATAAAAAAAGAACAAAACAAATTCTACCTATTTCTCAATATATTTATATGCCTAAAAATAAACAAAAAAAATAGTTATATATGAATAAAAATATTATTCATCAATATAATTATTTATTTTAAGTTTATTATTAGAATTATTATTTTCGTCGCTTTCACTATCTGTGTCTCTCCCACTATCTTCATAACTTTCACAATCACTATTAGAACTTTCACAAGAACATTTATTTCTGATAATTGTACTAAATGTAGTATAACTTGATAAATCAACTATTATATTTACTATATCATCTGGTGAAGGTTCTAATATAGAAAATATATTTTCTTCATTTTCAAATAATTCTAGTTCTTCAATTATATCATCTTTGGAAGAAGTATCTAATATATGCTGTATATCTAATATTAAATCTTCAAATCTATCATATTTATTTATTTTACAAAAATCTTGTAAATCACCTTCAATAATTTCCTCATATTTTTTATATATTTCAAATTGACGAGGTGTTTCTCCTTTTTTATCAAATTCTGAGGATGATTGTTTGAATTCATCACCATATTTATTGTAAATAAATTCAATATTATAATTCATTTGTTCTAATAAAAATTGAAGTAGATTATGTAATAATTCCATTATTTTTAATATATATTATTAAAAATACTTTTAAACTTTTTTACATTATTTATTAGAAATTATATATATAATACATCTATATATATATGTCAATTAATCCATTACAATCATCTCCAATTAATTTAAGAGATTTTTATAATATTCCTCCAAGAGACCCATCTAAACCAATATCAATTGGTATTTATGAATCGGGTAGTTATGCTAGTAAAAATGATGTAAAAATGTTTAAACAAAATTATATGAGTGATTTAAATCTTCCATATTTTGAACAAGTATTAGATGATGTTGAAAAAAATTTTATAACGTTTTGTGATTCTGGTTGTAGTAGTCCATCTGCAAAAGATGAAGCAATTAATATATGGAAGACTGGAAGTGGTGATTCAAATCAAGAAGTCGAAGCATCATTAGATGTTCAAATTGCATTTGGAATATGTCAATTAGGATTACACAAAGAAGATAAATTGTATTTTTTTATAAGTGACTCAATTTATGTTTCAACAGACATATTTACATATCTAAATCAAAATAAATTAGATAATAATATTCCAAGAATTTGGTCTATTAGTTATACATGGAATGAATACTCAGACTTAAAAGATTTTGAATCTGTTATAAATGATTTATCAAAGGATCATTTTCAAATATTTTCTTCAAGTGGAGATAAAGGTTCTAGTCAAGGAAGTAGTTACCCAATTGTTCCTGCAGCACCTGCAACATTTCCATATATAACTGCTGTCGGAGGAACAATTGTATCAGACACAAATAATGAATATCCTTCATCCGCAACATTATTAAATGATTATGCAATTATTACAAGTGGAGGAGGTATGGATGGATGTATAATAGATAATAATGATAATATAACAGTAAAACCTGAATTTAATGAAAATGATTTGAATAATCAAAATGACACAGATTTATTTAATTCACAAAATTCTGTTGTCAGTAAATATTTAGATGAATTATCTAACGCAACATCATCAAATATAAATAAAGATTTTATAACTGAGATTAAAAATAATTCGTCTGATTTTTACCCAAGGGCATTTCCTAATCTTTCTTTACAAAGTATAAATTATCCTACATTTATTGATGGTCAAGAAAATACCGTAGCTGGAACATCTGCATCAACACCATTAATGGCAAGTATATATGCCATTATAGCATCTAATTTAAGTTTTACAACATCACAATATGGCAAATTAAATTTACAATTATTTGCAGCAAATGAGAGTGATATATGGCAGAAGAAAGTATTTAAACCAGTATTTTCATATAATCAACAAAATGACAATAATGGAGCAACAGAAAATGACAATAATGGTGAAACAGAAATAGCAAAATATAGTTGGAATGTTGCAGAAAGTAGATTAAGTGGTTCAAATGGAGATGGATATGGATTTGATTGTGTTGTTGGATTAGGTTCTATCAATGCGACAAATTTAATGAATTATATTAATTGTGCTCATATTCCAATAGAACAACAAATGACAGATATACACACACAACCATTAACATATAATATAGATAAACTAACTATTACATCAAATAATATGAATATTAAATATAGTCATCCAGCAGATAAACCAACAGATAAATATAGTTGCGACACAAAAAAAGGAGAATGTGTCCCAGATGCAAGTTCAACAAAATCATTCACACAATGTTCTTCAAGTTGTGTAGCAGATACATATAAATGTAATATTGATACTGGTAATTGTGAAAAAGATAAAACACCTCAACCAGATGGAAGTACATATTCTATGTGTCATCCTGTTTGTACTAAGGTTATTGTTCCGTCTCCTTCACCAGATAAATACAAATGTAATACACAAACAGGACATTGTGAAAAAACAACAGATGGAAGTGGTTCATTATTAGACGATTGTAATTGTAAAATAAAACCACCTACTTATTCTTGTAAAAATGGAAAATGTAGTAATGATAGTTCAAGTAATTTGTCTTTGTGTGACTGTAATTCAGGATGTGTTAGTTAAGTAACATAGTCCATTACACAACAGATGTAATAAAAGGGTGATGAACAAGTTCATTAATAGATAGTCGATTCATTGGATTAATAACAAATAAACATCTTAAAAATTCAATAAATCCACTAACATCTTCATTTGTAGTATTAGCATTATGAATAATACTTTCTAATGTTCTATTTGGTGAAATAGAATATGTTTTTTTATAATAATAAACTCCATTATCAAGTATATAATATTTATTTAATATATTCGGTGATATATATTTCCATAAATCCTTATCTTCTCCATTTAAATTATATATCATTTCAATATGGTCGCTTTCATTATTAGTATCAAATAGCATATCTCCTGTAAATAATTCAACTAATATACATCCAATGCTCCATAAATCAATCTTATTAATATATCCAATTTCTAATATAATTTCTGGTGCTCTATATTGCCTTGCTTGTAAATATGGAACTTCTGGATTTTTGTAAAATGATATAATAAATTGTTTTATAATTCCTAAACAATCCAAGTCATATTTATCTTGATAAACTGAATTACTAAAATCAATTATCTTTACCATACCATTGTGATAAATAATATTATCAGGTTTTAGATCTGCATGAATAATTGGACGATTACAATTACTTAAATAATATATTCCATGGATTAATTGAGCGGCAATATTTTTAATAATTGAAATCCCATATGTTTTAGTTTCTAAATGTTTTTCAACATTTTTATTTAAAAAATCTTGTATAATATGTATTTGTCCATTATTAATAAATTGTAAATATGTTCTTGGAAAAAATTGACTATTATTTAATTTCATTAATACATTATTTTCTCTTTGTGCCGCACTACTATATTCATATTTTTCATTATCCTTATTATATACTTTCATTGCATAATATGAATTATCTTTAATACATTTATATACATTGCTATATACACCCTCTCCAACTTTATGAATGATTGTATATCCATTTACTACTTCATTTCTTTTATACATTGTATTTTATGTATTATTGAATATTTATTCTTATTTCAATTTTATAATTACTTATAATATCTTTCGTAATATTTATATTCTATATATCTACATAATTATATATGCCATATTACAAGTCTAAAAGATGGTCTAAAAAAGAAGAACAACAATTATTAACAGAAATTAATAATAAAGTTGAAGTGTCTATTATAGCGATAGACCACGATAGAAGTGAGAATGCGATTAAGACAAGACTTGCTGGTATGTTAGTTCGAATGCGTGATGAAGATGGAATGACAGAAGATGAAATATGTGAAAATATGGGAATAAATTCTGTTGATTTTAATACTTATATAAATAGTGGTAAAACATATGTAGATAGTAATAAAACAATTAATTCATCTACACAACCTACATCACTCACATTACTTCCAATTAATACAGAAACGAATACTGTTATTGAAGAAGTTATAACAAAAACACATTGTAAAAACCCAATAAGAGACGACCCAGTTATAACAACAAAAATAATTTCTATTATTGATGAAAAGGTAAAAGATTTACATAGAAAAAATTTAGATGATATTATAAATAAAAGAATAAATTATATAATTGGTGAAAATTTAGAACCAATTGTTCATACAAATTTAAATATGATATTAGATAAACATCTAAATAAAATTGTTGATGACAAATTAGAAGAGATTATTAAAAATAAAATAGAACCACTTATAATTTCTAAAACAACTGAAATTATAAATGAAAAATTAAGTTTATTATTAGAATAAATGTGTATTATTAGAATAAATGTGAATTATTAGAATAAATGTGAATACCAATTAAGAACATATAGGTAATTTTGTTAATACACACTTCTCTAAAACACCAAGACCATCGACTATTGAATTTATATTTGTTGTATTAATTGTATTAATTGCATCAGTTCCGCTTGTAATTAGATTGTGAACATCATTATACATTAATATAACATAAACAGCGCAAATAGCAGATGAAACAACAGGAATTAATGTTAATCCTGCTGTTAAATATCTTTTATACATATTTGATGAACAACTACTTGTCTGTTCCCTTTTATCACCACCAAAAGTAATATATTCGGTGCTTTCATCTTCTTTATTAAACATTATTATAAATATATACATAATTATCTATTTATGTGTTATTTGTGAATGATTATTTTATAATATTAGCATGAATGTTATGTTTTATCTGCCTATTCTTTTTCTCCTGAACATCACTTTCATTAAAATCTTGAATTGTATATGTTGTTGGTAATTTAAATAAATATGCATTTAATATATTCTCTCTTGTCATCTCTACAATATAACTATCAATCTGTTTTTTTGGATTATATGGTTCTGTATATTTTAATAATTTATCTGCTCCACTTGGACTAACTAAATAATTTGTTAATAAGAAATTTTTATTAGTTAATTTATTGTATAATTTATTATAAGGTTCATGTATAGCATAATCAACTGTATTATAATATATAATATCAAATTCATTTGGTAAATTCTTTAATGATTGTTCAATATTTTCATCGTATTCATCTTTAAGAATAGCATCATCTTCAAAAATAAGCATATTTTTATTTCCTTTAATACAATCTCTCCATAATTGTTTATGACTTTCAGCACAACCAATCCATCCCCTTTTTTTATTTAAACTTTCATATGAACTATTAAATCTGCTAAATTGTTCTAAATTAACTTTCTTTCCATCAATAGCACTAACTCTTTTATACAATGATTTAATAATATCTGATTTATTTAATTCTATTATTATTTTTTCATCTCTGTCTTTTCTTCTATCTAAATTAATATATCTAATATCTATATCTGGTTCATATATATCTTTTTTAATATATGAAGTGAATTGTTCTTCTATTTCATCTTTCATTTTATATATTATGTACGCACCCATTACGATAATTCCAATAACAACAACACATACAACAGCATTTTCCGCAGGTGTATTCATTGTTAATATCTCTTCTCCATTATTCATTATATTTATTAAAAATATATTAATTTTATTATTTACATAATATCAATATAAAATTTATTATTGATAATATGTATTACTCCAAAAAACAAATCAAAAATATTTTTATATAAAAAATTTATTAGATTATATTATAATGCCAAATATAATTATAGACTTAAAGGTTGGTTTATTTGGCGATAGTGATGTGGGTAAATCTACTCTATTGCACTATCTACAAACAAATACTATATTAGAATATAAATCAATGACAATTGGTGTAGATTATGCGAGTAAAGAATATGAATGGGTGGGTAATAATTCCAGTAATAAATTAAAAGTAAAATATCAAATATGGGATACTGCAGGACAAGAGAGATATAATTCTATTATATCAAAATATTATTCAGTTCATATTCCAATATTTATGTTTGATGTTTCAGACAAACAAAGTTTTATAAATGTAAATAAGTGGATTAATGATTACGACCAAAATAGTAGATATAAACCTATTAAAAAATATTGTATTGGAAATAAAACAGATTTACAAAACAAAATAAATGAAAAAGATATTGAAGATTTATGTTATAAAAATAATATGATATATTTTGAAAATTCAAATACGATTAAAAATAATATAAATAGTATTTTTAATATAATTACAACTGATATGGCGACATTATATTATAATAAATATGAATGGTGTGACTCTGTTAATATAAATACATATGACAAAAAAAATAAAATACAAACATTAATAGTTTTAGATGAAAATGAAAATAAATTATTTAATAGACTAAATTGTTGTTCTTAATCTAATATACAATCTTTAATTTTCATTATTAGTCTGTCTTTATATTTTTCATTGTTCGCAATTAAACTAATATACTCTTGATTTTTAATATATAATTCATTATCATTAATATAATTTTCATATTTATTACATCTTAAATATAATGATTGTAGTGTATCTATACATATCTTTTTGATATGTTCTCCATTATTATCACCATTCCAACAATTATCTTCCCAATATTGATATGTATGTTTTGATATATATCGGATTGGATGTTTATTATCACTAGAACTTAAATATAATTCTTTAATTAATACAAAATCATGAAATAAAGAATGTTTCTCTAAAATATATTGTATCTCTTTTTCTGATTTTTTACTCTTTCTTATTTTCATATTAATACGATTACTTGTAGAAATAGTTGTATTTGTATTTGTAATAGATGTTTTCATCTCTAATTTATCAATCTTATTATTTAATGTTTCCACATCATCTCTTAATTTAAGTATAAGATTACATAATTCATTTAATTTATTCTCCATATATTTATATATAATGATATATCTCTTTAAGTTATTCGTAATTGTGCGGGATGTTTTATAATTAAATTTCATGGTTCATATAAAAATGAATATATCATTATTTAAAAATAATTTAGATGAACTTAATGAAAATTGGGAAATGTTAGGTAATACAATGAAACAGAATGAATTATATGATGAAAGTAATACAATAATTAATTCAAGTGGAGTTGTTTCTCATTTAAAAGATATTGATGAAATAATTGATATACTAAATGAAAAGATATGTATGTTGAATAATAAAATAGAATTACAATCTGACATTGAAATATCTCAATATGCAGTTCAACGAATTAATAATAATAATCTTGTTAAAAATATTATTAAACCATATCTTCCATTTATGATGATAGATTTAGTAAATAATGCTACAAATATTACTTAAATATATGAATATATATATTACATAATATGCCATTATGTAAATATTGTAAATCAAAAGAACATCTTATAGATACATGCCCTGAAATATTATGTAAATTATGTAATTTAAAAGGTCACCCACATTGGAAATGTGAAATGTCAAATAAATCACAATCGCAACCAAATAAAGAAGTAAAGTCTGTAATTTCAAAAAAAAGTAATATTGTTGAAATTTGTATTAAAGAAGGAGATATAATTTCCCCAGACACAATTAATATTATTAAATTAAATATGAGTAATATTAAATCTATTAAAGATATTCCATCTGTTCCGTGGGGAGATTTAATTGAAATTTAATTAGGCGGGTGCAGAGTGGAAAGTCCATAATTGTTCAGATGATTGGTCTTGACAATTATCAAGACCAACTGATAAATTACCATTATCAAGTTTAATTGGTTTAAGACATTGTGATTTTTTTTGTGTTGTGCTTTTTGGGTCTGGTTCATCTGTTAATTTAAGTTTTCCTTTTGTATCCCACATCCAAGTAGAACATTTTCCTTTTCCAGCACCCAAAACAACATTTCCATTTTTTTGTGCTAATAAACAACTACCCAATTTATTATTTACTTTATCAAATTTATTACGAATAGTTCCATCAGTTTCATATGACCATGTTTGTGTTGCTGATATAAATCCATCTGATTTAATTAAACTTAATGGAGCATCTCCCAATGTTGTTGAACTTCTATCTAAAACCATACCGTTAAATTGTTTATTTATAAGAGGACCGTGTGCATAATAACTTCCTTGTTGATGAGCATATGCTACTGGACTTGTTATATTTTTAACTGTATATGATGTTGGTTGTGAATTTTGATGTGCTAGTTGAGTTGCTTTTATTGCTTTTATTTCATTAACTATTTCATTAACTAGTTCTTCTTCTTCTTTCTGACTAAAATTCTCTACTGCTGGACAGTTTATATCAGTTGAATCTCCATCTTTTTTTGTAATAGCAATAATAGATAATATAACAGCTGTCGCAAATACAATAAATAATCCAACAATCCATTTTTTTGTTGTATATTTATTTATTTTTAATACTTCTGATTTACCATCACCTTTATTCATTTTTAAATAATTTGTCACTCTTGTAAAATTATTAAAATTACTTTTATTACTCATATATAATATGATAGATTATTTTATATTATTCATTATTTAATTTGCCCCCACGTAAAGAAAACCTAATATATCACCTACTATTAATATAAATAAACCTATTTTTATACCTATACCATCTTTATTTATAATATTTCTACTTAACAATTCTGTTGTTATATAAATTATAAATATAAATACTACATATCCAATTAATGCTTTTGGACCACTTATTAATGCTAATATACACCAAAATAATAATGTTCCTCCCCAAAATAATACTCCTCCTCCACATTTCATATTTTTATATTCATTTGAAATAGTAGGCCTACATAAAGGATTATATAAGTTTTTATTAAATTTATTTGTCATAATTGACGTAAGTTTTTTAAATCCTCTATTTATTTTTTTCATCATATCAGCTATAATTCCATTTAATAATAATAATCTAAATATTAATGATGAAAAAAATAATGAAGTAATTATTATAATTATTATATATATTGGACTCATATTAATTATAATAAACAAATAATTTATTTATAATTATAATTTATTTATACAAAACATTCTGTATAAATTCTTTCAGCATTTTCTTTATTCATAAATGAACCAACTTTTGCCCATTTATTCTTATCTAATTTTTTATAATTTTCAAAAAAGAATTTTATTTTATTTAATCTATCAGAAGGAATATCAGTAATATCATTAACATAATCATATGTTTTATCAACGTTTGATGATGGAACTGCTATAATTTTGTAATCTGTTCCTTCTTCATCTTCCATATCTAATACACCGACCATTCTAACACTTATATATGAACCTGGAATTATTGTATAATCTGCTATTAGCATAACATCTAATGCATCTCCATCATCCGCCATTGTATTTGGAAAATATCCGTAATTTTCTGGATATACCATTGGTGTTATTAATACACGGTCTAAACGTAATGCTTTTAAATCTTTGTCATATTCATATTTTATATTAGTTTCTTTTGATATTTCTATAAATATATCTTTAATCATTTGTAATTAATCTTAGAAAATTAATTGTAAATATTTACATATATTTGTAATTAATCTTAGAAAATTAATTATTTACATATATTTGTAATTAATCTTAGAAAATTAATTGTAAATATTTACATATATTTGTAATTAATCTTAGAAAATCTAATCCTTATGTCTAAAATTTTTAACATAATCTTTTATTTCAGAAGACCAAATCATTGTAATATTACCACCGTCATTATATAATATATCTGTTATACATTCAGATATATTTATTACATCATTAATATTATATTTTTGAGGCTTTGGTGGAATAATTAAATATAATTTATTTTCTGTTATTTTTCCAAATATATTAGTATTTTTTTCATATTTTTTTTTAAAAAAATCTTCCTGATAATTTTTATATAAATAAGGGTTTTTATTTATATTATTATGAAGTTTTGTATTTGTTAATAAATTACTTAAATATACACTATAAAAATCCATTTTATTAATTTCTGTTTTATTATACTTTTTAATAGTTTTTTTATTATTTTTAAGTTTATTAGATTTAATATGCTTGCTTCTATATTCTAATATATTAAATTTTGTATTATAATTAAAACACCATACTAACATATTATTATTAGTCCATATATCATTTAATGATTTATGTGCTATATTATTTTTATCTTTCATGGGAGTAATCATACATATACCTTCATAACTGTTTAATTGTATAAGTTCTATATTAATTGGATTATTATTATCATATATAATATCTTGATTGTATTCTTCGAATACCTTTTTATTTGATTTATTAAATTTTTTAATAAATGTTTTATCAGACCATGAATTGTATAATAAAAAACATTCTAAATTAACTTTATATTTTTTATTATTTTTATTAATTGTATAATTTTTCATATAATTAATATTACTATTTTTATTTTTGCCTCTTTTTGCCATAGACAATCTTTTTAAGAAAAAGATTATAAAAAATATAACTTTGTTTCTTTTCTAAAATCTATTAACCCGAACAAAAATCACACGCACCTGGATTATCTCTTGCACACTTTTCAGCTTCTGTTAATTCGCTTTTCTCTTGACCACCCATAATATTCATTTTTAAATCATCATTACTTTTTTTTACTTTTCTTTTAAGTCTTGGATCAACTGTAAATTGTTGTGCTTGAACTTTTGGTTGACTTCTTACATAATATGTTCCTGTTTTAAGTCCAGATTTCCATCCATAAAATAAAGCACTGCTTAGAATATTGCTTGTTGGTTCTTCAAAAAATAAATTCATACTTTGTGTTTGACAAATAAAAGGACCTCTTTCTGCCGCCATTTGAATAATAACTTTTTGTTTAATTTCCCAAACAGTTTTATAAATAGATTTAATATCATCCGGAATAATATCAATATTTTGAACACTCCCATTATTAACCATAATTTGTTGCTTCAAGTCTTTATTCCAAATTCCTAATTTAATACATTCATTCATTAAATATTTATTAACAATAATAAAATCACCTGCAATTGTTCTGCGAGAATACATATTACTTGTATATGGTTCAAAACATTCATTATTTCCTAAAATCTGTGATGTAGATGCTGTCGGCATAAGAGCAGTTAATAGACTATTACGAATACCATACTTTTTAATCTTTTCTCGTAATCCATGCCAATCATGACATGTTGTTGGTTCTACCCCACACATATCAAACTGTAATTCTCCATTATAAAGTGGAGAACCAATAAAAGAAGAATATGACCCAAGATATTCTTCTCTTTCAAGTTCTTCTTTAATTGGAAGAAGTTTTTCATATAGTTCTGTTAGTCTATCTGTATCAATCGATACTATATAAGTAAGCATATCATATGTTTCTTTACTATAATAATTATTCTTCTTAATAGTTGCACCACTTTCATCAATTAATTTATGAAGAAGTTCTTTATATTCAATCATATCACACTCCCTCTCTTCCGCAATGGAACACGACGATGTCATAGCACCAAAATAAATTGTTTCAAAAACATGTTTATTTAGTTCTCTCGCCTCTTTACTGTCAAAAGCAATTCGAAATTTAGCAAATAAATCTGCGAGACCCTGAACCCCAAGTCCAAGAGGACGATGTCTTCTATTTGAACGCTCTGTCTCTGGTACTGGATAAAAGTTTAAATCAATAATCTTATTTAAATTGCGCACCATAACATTAATAACCGACATTAGTTTATCATCATCAAATGTTTTACCATCAGTAAAATGAGGAAGTCCAATACTCCCAAGAGTACAACACGCATATTCTTCATGGTCTGAATATTCTACAATTTCTGCACAAAGATTACTTGAACGAATTACACCAAGATTTTTCTGTGCTGACCTACGATTAATAGTATCTTTAAACAAAATATATGGTGTTCCTGTTTCAATTTGAGATATTGTAATTGCATTCCAAATTTCTCGTGCTTCAATCTGTTTCCTGTATTTTTGTTCTTCTTCATATTTTAAATAAAGTTTCTCATATTCATCTCCATATGTATCACATAATCCAGGACATTCGTCTGGGTCAAATAAACTCCACATCTCATTTTTTTCAACTCTTTTCATAAATAAATCTGAAATCCAACAAGCAAGAAAAAGGTCTCGTGCTCTATCACTCTCATTACCGTGATTTTTTCGTAGTTGAAGAAATTCAATAATCTCTGGGTGATGTGGTTCAAGATAAACAGCAATAGAACCCTGTCTTTTTCCACTTTGATTAATATAACGGGCAGTTTCATTATACACCCTAAGCATTGGAATAATACCATTTGTTGTTCCATTTGTTCCACGAATAAGTGATCCTTTACTACGAGTATTACTAATATGAATTCCAATACCTCCTGCCCATTTTGAAATTTGACCACAATCAGCAATATTCTTATAAATACCACTAACAGAATCTTCCATTCCAAGTAAATAACAACTTAGTAATTGGGGTCGTTCTGTTCCACTATGAAAAAGTGTTGGTGTTGCATGAATAAAATATTTATCTGACATATATTGATATGATTCAATCGCAGATTTAAGGTCTGTTCCATGTAATCCTATTGAAACACGCATTAATAGTTGTTGAATTCGTTCAATAACCCTCCCATTAGATTTAAATAAATATGCTTTTTCAAGTGTTTTAAATCCAAAATAATCAAAATTATAATCTTTTGAATAATCAATTACATCATTCAGTTTAGTTTTGTTTACCATTACAATATCATATAATTCCGCAGAAACAAGTGGAACACTTCTACCTTGTTCATCTTTATTATTAAAAAGAATATATACTGTTTCTGAAAATGAAGGTGATGTATTTTTATGATTATTTGAAATAATAATTCTACCTGCTAATGTTCCATATTCAATATTATCTGTCGCCATTGTTGCACAAATTTCAGCAGTCAATTCGTCTAAGTCAGATGTTTTTACTTCATCATAAATTCGCGAAATAACCTGTTGTGCGATTATAATCGGGTCAATTGTTTTAAGGTCTTCGCATTTAGAAGATATACGGAGTTTTACTTTATCAAAAGAGACCTCTTGTTTATATCCATTTCTTTTAATTACTTGCATGTCAATAATATATAATATTGAGTTATTTTTAAATCTGTTTTATTCAATATTTATAAAACAGATTTATTTATTTCGTATAATATTTATTAACTATTTTTTTGCATAATACATATTATCACACTTCTTCAATAAATTTAAATATTTATAACATTCATTATTTTTATTATTTTTTAATAAACATTTTTCTATATTATTATCTATACATTCTATTAATTTTATTATTTCTTTATCACATAAAATTTTATTATTTTTTTCATTAAAAATAGAAAACATACATATTATAATTCAATATATGTTTATATAATTTCTACTCTTTTAGAATACCAATTTTATATTTACTCATTATTTCTATTGCTCTCTTAGAATGTCCTATTTTATTTATAATTTTTGTTGCATCTTTACCAATTCCTTTTTTTATTGACATTGAACCAGGGTGTAATTTTATATAATCTGTTATATCATAAACATTATTATTATATATTAACCATGCATCTTTTATTATATTATGTCTCTTAACTTCTTCTATTGTATATAAGTTCATATACTTATTTATCAGTTATTAAATTATATACAATAAAAAATATAAAATTTGATTTTTAAAAATATGAATATTAATACATTGTATATATGTTCTCTCGTTCAAAAAATACAGTTTTTGTAATTTCAAAACAACTTCAAACTAAACAATACAAATGTAATAATTTTATTCAAACACCTAAAAATAATTTTAAATATTGTCATTCACCAAATTCATTTAAAATTATTGAAGCACATCGTCAATATAACAAATATGTTATTAATTATTCAACAATAAATAGTTTCATTTAACAACTAGTATTACATAAATTCTTAGTAGTATGTGGTTCTTTTGTTGTTGATGTAATTGCTTTATAAGATGCTAAAATTGTTTCACATAATTCTCCTTTTCCTCCACCTGTCTTGGTCTTCGCACCATATACTCTCTCATTATTTGTTCCTGCTCCCCAATACATTACACCACCTATTTTACCTTTTCCTCCATATTTATTTTCAGTATCATTATACCCATCATAAAATATGTAATTTCCATTATCATCTTGTTTTGTTAATAAATGTAATAATATATCAACAGTTGATGGAATTTTTGTTGGGTCATCTCCACAACCTGTTTTATCATATACACTATTCCAGTCAGAAGATAATTCAGGTCCATCCCCACAAAATATAGATATTGCTGTTCTTTCAGAATTTAATCTTTTAAATCCTTGTGGTGCACCAGGCGTTGTATAATAACCAGTCCATATTGGATTATCAGCATTTAATACTTTCCTACCTTCAAGATGTTGTAGATCTAAAACAGATAATTGATTTTCTGTTTGAACATTATTTAATGTTTTCATTGATGTAGTACTTGATATAAAGTGGGGTGCCCATATCCAAGCTGCACTTAGTGCGGCAAAATCACATGACCGAATTGCTAGATTATTCTTTTTATCATCTATTATATCAGGGGAACAACTAATTGCCTTATTCATAGAACCTATTGGTACTGAATCAACCATTATATTTACAAGTGTCATATAATTTTTAATAGGGTCGCCTTGGCTTTTATAATTATTTCCATAAATATTATTTTGTGCGAATTCAAATACATCTGTCAACCAATATGCTCCACCACCAGTATCTAATGTTAATGGAAAATTAGGACCGGGTTGATATATATCATTACCTGTAAATGTAGAACCAGTATTACTATTATACGCATCTACCAATGATTGCATAAATGGAACTGTTGAAGAACCATGTGTGCATGTAAATGAAACACTATCATCAGCTAATGTAGAACATGGTGTATTTTTATTATCATTACAATAAGTACATTTACCCCATCCACATTGTGGTTCATAATCAATTTCAAATCCAACATCTAAATTGTAAGCAATTCTTGCAAAATTTTCACCTAACGTAGTTGCTGATGTATCAGAATGTGTAAATGCCTTATACCAAAAATCTTGACAATCTGATTTATCACATCCTCCAACTGCCATATCACATACTTTAATTCCTCCAAATTGATCAAATCTATTTTTTTTATTTTGGGGCATAGCATCATATGTAGGTTTATCTGGAACTAATACCTGATATGAATCTTCTCCACTTTGATTATCAGGAACAACTGGCCATGGTCCAGCAAAAGATGTAATAGAACAACATGCATTACCACTACAATATCCAGATGTAGTTTTACACGGTCCTAATGCAAATTCATCACAATTACAACCACCCTGTTCATAACATTTTTGACATGGAGAAGAATTATCACAATTATCACTTACAGTAGAACATACTGAATTATTCCATCCACCTACAACAATCATAACAACTCTTTTATTCCCTCTACCATCTTGTCTTTCATTATCTTTATTTAACCATTGAATAAGATTAGACATACCTAATGGAAGACCATTACTATCTACCTTTTCACTTGTCCTACCTGCCAGTCCTGTTAATAAAGACAACGGATTAGCAAATGATAAACTTATTACATTAATTTCATCACTTAATAACCATCCATATTTTTTATTCATATCTATATCTGACATTGTAGCAAATACATCAAATTTGTAATCTTCCCCAATAAACCATACACCATTTGCATTTTTAGGATATCTTAATTCTTTAACAGGAGGATTACATACTGTTTCACACGCAGTTTGTGATGTATATTCTCCGTATATTGATTTTACACATTCATGAGTAGTTCCATCTGTATTACATTTATAGTTAGGACAATGTGTTTTACATTGGTCTAGTCCTTTATATGGACCATTTGAGTCTTTAATACATCCATCACTTGTTCCACAACTAAATAAACAGGTTTCATTACATATATTATTAGTTTTACTCCCGCCATTTCCTGCTTTATTCTCACAACCATTAGTGCTACAATACCAAGAATTACATTTAGTTTTACATTCTTCTTCTGTTGAATATCCTCCTAGACCTGTTTTTAATACACATCCATCTTTTTCACAATTCCATGATTGAATATGTTTTTTACATTCTTCTTGTGTAGAATATCCACTATTTCCTTCTATTACAGTTTCACATTTATTATTAGGAGTCCATGATTTACAAGTATCATTACATGATGATTGAGAACTACCTGTTTCACTTATATTACATCCATCCTTTTCACAACTATATTTATGACATACTTTTAAACAATCTTGCATTGAACTATGTGTTCCTCCATCTGCTTTCTCACATTCTCCATTTATACATTTATATCTTTCTGGATTAGAACAATGAGTTCCACAATCAGATTTACTTGTAAATACACCGGTAGGGTCTTCTTTACAAACTCCACTATCACAACTCCATAATGTACACGTTTCTGCACATTCAGTAGCAGTTTTTGAACTTGTTTTATCTTGTTGACATCCAATCATTTTAGTACAAGAATAACCAGAACAAGTATCCTCACAATCTATTTTTGAACCAAAATATCCTTCTTCTCCGTCGTGCTTACCATTTTCAGGAGAACATCCATTTCCTAAATTACATTTCCATGAAGAACAATCACTCATACAAGCCTCCATTGATTTATAACCACCACCACATACTAATTCATCACAACCATTAGAACAATCATATCCTAAATTCTTTTCACAGTGATTTTCAGATTCAAACGTACCTTTTGAAGATTTAACACAAGACCCCGTACTACAATCCCATAAAGTACATCCTTCTACACATGCAGAATAATTTTTATAGTCTCCTAATTTATTAATAACACATCCTTCACCTTCTTTACATGAATGTCTATGTGTTTTTTTGTGTAAATGGTCTATGCAATCTGCCTCTGTTTCATATTCTCCTTGAAAATTACCAGATGGAATACATACATTTTTATCAGATATACTCCATCTAATATCATTTCTTATCTTAGCACACCCATTTAGATTATTGTAAAACATATTATAATATATTAAATATTATAATATTTTTTCACCTATTTAATAAATCATCAACATTACTTATGTAATATCAATGTATTTATTTTCACCTATTTAATAAATCATCAACATTACTTATGTAATATCAATGTGTTCTATTATATGTTTATTTCCAGATTTATTATCATAACTTTGCAATAATATAACTATTTTTGTTCCTTCTTTTATATTTGTATCTCTTATAATAATATTATCTGTTAAACTAAATATTTTTTTATAATTATTATATTTCACAATAACATTAATATCACCACCGAAGGATTGACCTTTAATTGTAATTAATATATCGGTTGTTTCAATAACTTTATATGTATATACAATATTCATTGTTTTATTATTATTTAAAATAAGAAGCATACTATTTCCAAGCATTTGAATTCTATTTTCATTTATGCAATTTTTTTTATCTTCTAATACTACTTTTTTTAAATGTGTATTAAATTGATTATTATTATATTTAATAATAGAAGTTTCTTTTAATTCTGGATTTAAAATAGCTTTTTTCAATATTTCCAGCCATTTAGTATCTTTAAAATCATCTATCTTCCTTAGTGATAATATTGGAGTTATATTAGACATATTTATAGATGAAGGATATATATGAACTAATGCTATTATATTACGAATAAAATCCGGATTATTTTCATTTATTTTAGATTTATATGACAATTCAAGAAATTTATATATTCTTTCATTATCAATTGTTATATTATCTCCTTTCATGTATTTATTGTTTGCCATATTAATATCAAAACGATTACTATTATTTGTTTTAATATTAACAATATTATGAATTTTAATAAACCATTTTATCATTGCATCCTTTGAATATAAATGTAATGTTGTGAGATTTTCATCCTTATTTAATACCTGTCTAATATCACTACTACAATTTGGACAAGGAATAATTGAATATAATGTTTTATAATAAATAATATAATAATCTCTTAATTCTGGTTTAAAAGTGTATGTTATATAATGAAATAACTCCCATGCGATGGGTCCCCAATGGTCTAAATACATATATATATATATATATATAATACTTATAACTTATTTTCTATTATATTAAACAAGGTTGAATAATATAAATATTATATAGCATAAATCAGTATGCTTGAATTAATTATCAATGCAAATTCATTAATATTTAATAATGAAATTAAAGAATATGATAATACAGAAGTATATATATTATTATATAATTATAACAATGTATATTTTGGCGAATTAACATATAATACTATTGTTAATCTTCCACTTAATAAATATTGTATTATTATATTTGGTTTAACAAATAAATTGATAGAGTTAAGCGATGTTTTAAATAAAAGATTATCAATTACAATTAATGAAGATACCGCACGACAATCCATATATATCAATAATATAAATAGTGAATTAAATATAGATTATGTTGATGGAGACGAGATATATGTTAGATATACACTTCCTATTTCAAAATATTTTTATAAAAGAGTAAGAACTATAAATGAATTAACTCCTACCATAAATTCTAATTTATTAAATGAACTAAATGATAATATTGATACTATTAAAACAACTGAATTATCAACTAATATTATTTCTCAAATAGATAATTTAATAGATAGTAATTCAAGTAAATCATCTATTATTAAATCAAATACGAAATATTCTATATATAATAGTAGGTCATTATTAACAAATATTAATAATATAACAACTCGACTACACAAATATAAACATTCAAGTAATCAATCGAACTCAATATTAAATAATAAATCAAGTAATCAATCATCGAATCATTCAATATCAACTAATAAACCAACTGATTCAATATCAACTAATAAACCAACTGATTCAATATCAACTAATAAACCAACTGATTCAATATCAACTAATAAACCAACTGATTTATATAAGATAGATAAATATATTAATAATTTAGATACATTTACAAAAAAACATATAGATAATAATAAGTCTGTTATAGAACAGGTTGATACATTTATATCAACATATAATACTAATGTTAGTTCTCTATATACAGAACAATTAGAGAATATTCATCAATCAATTATAACAGATGATATTAATGAGATTGTGTTAGAAAATAAAAGAATTTCCGCTATACAAAATATCAAAGATGAAACAACAAACCACATAAATAAAATAAATGAATTTAAACAAAAATTACATTATCAATTAAATAAACAAAAACAAGATGATAAAAATACAAAATCAGCAATTAAGCACTTTGATATTATACAACATACAAATAAAAAATTGAAAGGACTTAAACAATCTATTATAAACAAAAATACAAACTTATTATTAAAATTAAATGAAGAAATTAAAAATGTGCGAGAAAGTGTTAGACACCGAAAAGAAGAATTTAAGTATAATATAAATGTTAAAGAGATAGATATAAGAGATAAGATAAGAAATGGATTAACTACTAATCTATATAAAAATACTAAATCTAACTCTTCTGTTTTTATTTGGTGATAATCATATAGACTGAGTAAGTATAGACTGAGTAAGTATAGACTGAGTAAGTATAGACGGAGTAAGTATAGACGGAGTAAGTATAATATATTTTTATTTTTTAATAATTAACAGTAATGAATATTATTACTATTAATAATAATGAAACACACTATAATATATCTATACATAATGAAAGAATAACATATAATAAAAATGATAATATTATCTATTGTTTTAATGAAACAGAAATACTTAATAAATTAAATTTAAAAGATGATATTTATAATTCATTATTTTATCTTCAAAATGGATCATATATATTATGTATAATAAATAATAATAATAAATTAACATTTGATTTAATAGATGATTTATTAAATATTAAAGACTCTTCGATAGAAGATAGTTTAATTGAATACAATACATCACAAAACGTATATAAGATTTTATTACTTCAAAAAAAAAAACAAAAATGGAATAAAATATGCGAAACATCATTTAAAAATAATATAAATTTCAAATATTCATTAATTACAAAACCACTTAAATCCTTTAATGTTTTAACTATAATGGATGAATTTACAAATACTTGTTATGACTATGAATTTAATAATATTGTATTACATAAAACAAGATGGAGAGAACAGATTGATAATTTAAAACCAGATATATTTTTATGCGAATCTGTATGGGAGTCAGTTGCTTCTGAATTATCATTAAAAAATGCAGATAATATTGAACTAATTAGAACTATTATTAAATATTGTTCTTATAATAATATTCCAACTATTTTTTGGAATAAAGAAGATGATATTAATTATAATAAATTTATTCAAATAGCATCGTTGTTTGATTATATATTTACAACAGATGAAAGATGTATTCCATCATATAAACGAGATACTCTAAATGATAATATATATTGTCTTGAATTTGCAACTCAACCTAAAATTCACAATCCTTCAAATAATAATAGAATAAAAGACGCATTTTTTGCAGGAAGATGGTATAATACAATGGAAGAAAGAAACAATGATATTGAAAAACTAATTAATTTAGATTTATTCAAAAATAATCGATATTTACTAGATATATATGACAGAAAATATACTACGGAACCTAGTTTTCCAGTGAAATATAATAAATTTGTTAATAAAGGACTACAATATAAAACATTATGTAATATAACAAAAAATTATAAAATTATGATGAATGTAAATACTATAACTGAGTCACGAACTATGTTTTCAAGAAGAGTATATGAAGGTCTTAGTTCTGGATGTGCTGTTATTAGCACAAAATCAGTTGGAATAGAACATAAATTTGGAAATCTTGTTAAAATTATTAATAATAAATTTGAAACAGAAGATTTCATGAAGTTTATATTAGAAAATAATGTTGAATTTGAAAAATTATCACATAGAGGATATTCAGATACAATTAATACTCATAATTATAAAAATCGTTTTAAACAAATAATAGATACAGTTGGTTTAAATTATCATAATAAAGAGGATGATATAGTTCATATATTTATGATAATTAAAAAAGGAGCAGTTAAACAAATAACCGATTTTTATAAAAAAAACATTTTAAATCAATCATATAAATACATAACATTATCTATTTTTACAACAACTAGTATATCATCAAGATTAAAAAAAACATTAAATACAGATAATATCATTATACATAATTCAATATCAAAAAAATATATAACATCTATTATTGGTAATATTAAAGATTGTTATATGTGTGTTATGGATATAAATGATATATATTATAATAATTTTATTAGAGATACATTATTAGCATATTTATATATTGATGATGTTGAAATGGTTGGAAAAAGTTGTATAATGGATTTAAAAAATAATATTATAAATAAAGGAAAAGAACACAAATATGTAGGAAATCTTCATAAAAATACAATTATATATAACAAAAATGCTGTTCTACCTCTATTATACAGTTTATTCGATTTAGATAGATTTTATAATTATAATTGTAAGAAATATTCCGTTGAAAGATGGAACTATATTATGACAGATATTAGTTGATTTTTATAAGGTTGTATTATATATTTATACTACTGAGTTATTATATTGAGTTGGCAGTTCAAGAGATTTATTTGAGTTGTTCATTTTTTTCTCTTTTTTTGACGAACGTGTCATAATAATATCTACAATATAACTAAAAATTAAAATTGCGTTAATAATTGTAATAGCTATGTATGAATATTCATTCTCATAGAAACAATTAAAGATAAGCACAGATACTGAAATAGTATATATAATAAAGATTAGTTCTATTGTGTATATACAATCTGTTCTAAGATTATGTTTACGAATAAGATACATATAATAAATGAGAACAATACTAAGAAATACAGATGTATAAAATGCTAATTTCCTCCAAATTGTAAATAAACATGGTCTTGTTTTTGCTGGAACTGTACGGTCATTAGACGGTTCCCATGTCTTTCCAAATGGAGGTTTATCATCACCAATACAATATGAATTTCCTTCGGCAAATTGATGTTTGCCGAGCGGGCATTCTAAACAACTATTAGTATTAATTGCTTCAAATTTTCCACGAGGACATTTTTCACAAATGGCAGAAATAGATGAAGTAGATGCGAGTGGTCCGACTGAACCATCTTTACAAGGCGTTCCCTGACAAGAAATAGCATCTGTATCTGTACTCCACATTCCCGCAGAACATGAAATACACTCATCCTTTCCAGTTTGAGATTGATATTGTCCCGAAGGACACGAGGTACATGTAGTGGATGTCGATAAACCAACCGTCCCATATTTGCCAGCAGAACATGATATTCCGTCGCACATAGAAGCGCCACTTAGCGTCTGCCATTTTCCAGAAGGACATCCGTCGCAAGTCTTCTTACTTCCGTCAATAGAAAAATGACCTGTCGGACAAAGTGAACAACTAATTTGTTTTGTTTTCCTATTTGCTCTTCGTCGCCTACGAAAAATATTTACATATGTAATTGTTGAGTATTGTCCTGCAGAACAGGACTGCGTAGCATCGGAAAATCCGATAATAGCACAACCGGTGAGCATGTAGAGTGTCTTCATTTTACGAAACGTTGGTATTTGTATTTGTATTTAATTATTCTATTAAATATTTCTCATTTTTTTATATAGTAATATTTTATCTAAACTAGACTTATTATATATCTAAAATAAATAATAATCTAATAATATAATAATGAATAAAGATAAACCAAGTCGTGTTATAACTGTTTTATTAGCTCTTTTAATTATTATATTATTATCAGTTGCTTGTAGTAAAAAATATAGAGAAGAATGGCAATCTTACAATCAAACTCCATATAACTATGTTAAAACTGGAAGTAGTCCATTGAATTTTTATATTAGAAATCGCTACAAAAAACCTTTTCGCCATCCATATAAATATAAAAAATCATATCCATATCCAAATATGAGTTATTATCCTTAAAATACTATTTTTGTATATGTTATAACCTTAATATGGTCTATTTAACATAGTATCACTTACAAATCTTTCATTGCTTTTTCGACTTAATTCGTCATTATATCCTTGTGCTCTACCACCAACTTGATTAATTTTATTAAATGACGGAGTATTATACTGACCACTTTCATCAAAATTATTTACATAATCATTTACTTGTTCATTATGAAAATCATAACTCATAAGTTGCATATTTCTTTCTGTATCAGTCGCATCTTGTCCTTGGTGACCAGGTTGTAATCTCGCATCTTGAACCTGGCCATCTTTTACAGGAGTACTATTTTCAGCAATTTCATCTATTGTTTCATCTTCAAAATCTTCTTTATTACAATCTTTTGCATAATCTGTTAAAAACACAGTACGACATACAAACATTGCAAGGAATGCTAGTCCAATTCCAAATAATCCACCAATAACTATCTGTTCTATTGTGTGATATTTAAAATAATAACGATTATGAATAACAATCATTACTAATATCATCAAATACAATATAGAACAACATTTATATATAATATCTGCGTTTGATTTTCTATCTTTGAATTCCATTAATACATATATTATCCAAAATGTAGCATAGAATAATATTGATTGGGCGTGTCCAGATGGCATACCAAATGATATTGACTCTGAATGATAATTCTCTAACATATCTAATCTTGGATGATCATGTGGTCTTTCACCTTGCCCTAATAGGGGCAATGAACTACGACCCATTGAATAATACAGTGGTTTAAATATATAGTTTTTAAAGAAAAAATTAATTAAATTACATGCTATACATAATAGAGCAAAAATAATTCCTTTTAAACTGAAAAACATTATACCAAAACTAAGAGATGCTAACGTAATTAAAACAGGTATGAATTTAGCAATATTTACTATAAATTTAAGCATATATAATATACAATCATATAATTTATATAAAATTTAATAATAATATAAAGGAACAAATTATTATATTAACCACTTAACAATATATATTTACACATTTCCCTTTTTTTGTTATAATCATTGCTGAAATTCTATTAGGTTCATCTCTCTTACCAAATGCGTTTGACATTCCAGTATCAATCCGCCATATTCTATTATGACATTTTGTATTGATACAATCTTGTGGAGTATGACCAACAACCATATATTTTGCTCCTAAATTATCTAAACTTTTTTTAAGTGTAGTACATGGAACATTTGATTCAGAAAATCCTCTATACCATAATAAACTATTATCATCCATAAATAACTCTTGAAATTCTTTTGTATCTTCTAATTTCGAATTACCTAATAAATATTGATTCATCAAATTATTTATATAATCGATTGTATATTTTTTTGATAATAATGACCTTATACCACCATGTACAAAAACCCATGGACCTACTTTATAAATTGCTTTAAATAAAGATGTCATTGATATTGCCATCTTATTTCCAGGTTTATAAAATTCTTTTCTTTTTTTTTTAGAACCAAACCTCTTAATTCCCATCGGAGAACAATAATCAAATATTCCTTGAAAATTCAATAATTCATGATTTCCAATTAAACAAACAACATCTCCTCCTTCTTTTTGTGCTTGTTTTTTTAATCTTTTAAATAAATATATTATTTTAAGTTCAGAATCTTCGTCCTTATATGTTGTTTCTCTTCCTCCTCTATCTAATATATCACCCATTTGAATTAATATAGAATTCTTTGCTTTCCAGTTTAAATCTTTATCTATTGTTCTTGTTATTCTGAGTGATTTTATTGTAGCATAATAATCTCCATGTACATCCCCCATTGCTATAATATTTCTATTAATATATGACTTATTCGATATGTTAATAGTATTAGTTATGTTAGAATTATTACCTTCTCTAACATTAAAATTCATCTATTATTATAATAGATAATATAATTGATTTACATCTGTTGTACTTCTTCATTATTTTCATTGTTAAGTTCAACAATATCATTATCTTTATTTTCATCCTCACAAGGACAATCATCTACACTCATATTCATTCTATTATCAATAACATTTGTTCCTTGTTGTGTCTTTTTAAGATTATCAAAGAATTCTTTATTACGAGTTTCAATAAGGTCTTTTTTTGTATTAATATATTTTTCAAAATTACGACTTGATAGAATATTATTGAGTTTTTCACATTCACTTAGAGAAAGACTAATTGGTCGTCCATTTCTCTTAAAATCAATTAGAATTTTACCTGTTTTTGTAATTCCATATCTCGCATATACTCTTTTTGAACCAAATGAAGTAAATTCATTCTTATACATTCGTTCAAGTGAAATTGAAATTTGCTTGTCGTCAATTTCACCATTTTTATAATCAGATAATAGTGTTTTAACAGTATCGTCAATTGTCGAATATGTAGTTAGACCTTTTTTAGAGTTATTTTCATCTTTTTTATTATTGTCGTCGCTCATAATTATTATGTATGTATATATTTTTATATCTTTAAACCACTTTATAATACTAAATAAAAATATCATATTATAATATAAAATGGTTAATCAAAATTTTGTAAATGCAACTGGTGGATCAAGTTTATTTGAATTATATACTTCTCTTAAAAAAGGAGGTGTTCGTAAGAAAGTAGTACGTAAAAGTAAAACTTCTCGTAAGAAAGTAGTACGCAAAAGTAAAACTTCTCGTAAGAAAGTAGTACGCAAAAGTAAAACTTCTCGCAAGAAAGTAGTTCGTAAAAGTAAAACTTCTCGCAAGAAAGTAGTACGTAAAAGTAAAACTTCTCGTAAGAAAGTAGTTCGTAAAAGTAAAACTTCTCGTAAGAAAGTAGTTCGTAAAAGTAAAACAGTTCCTAAGAAAGTAGTACGCAAAAGTAAAACTTCTCGTAAGAAAGTAGTTCGTAAAAGTAAAACTTCTCGTAAGAAAGTAGTTCGTAAAAGTAAAACTAAAACTTCTCGTAAGAAAGTAGTTCGTAAATCTCAAAGAGGAGGAGAAGAAGCAGCAAAGAAATTAAAAGATGCTTGTTTAGATGGCATCGCCATAAATGTTAATAAGATACTTGATGGTTTAACGAATCAGAGTGAGAAAATCCGAATACTAAATGATAAGGACAAAGACGGCTTTACCGCGCTCAGCTTCGCCTCCTTGCACGGCCACACCGAGATCGCGCAGACACTGCTGACGGCGGGCGCGGACAAGGAGGCCAAGGACAAGTACGGCAACACCGCGCTCATCTTCGCCAGCCTCCGCAGCCACACCGAGACCGCACAGGCGCTGCTGACGGCGGGCGCGGACCCCAACGCCACGAACAACACCGGCAACACCGCGCTCACCCTCGCCAGCTACCGCGGCCACACCGAGACCGTGCAGGCGCTGCTGGCGAAGGGCGCGGAGAAGGAGGCCAAGGACAACGACGGCAACACCAAGACCGCGCAGGCACTTTCTACGGCGGGCGCGGACAAGGAGGCCAAGGACAACGACGGCCACACCGCGCTCATCCTCGCCAGCATGGAGGGCCACACCGAGACCGTGCAGGCGCTGCTGGCGAAGGGCGCGGAGAAGGAGGCCAAGGACAACGACGGCAACACCGCGCTCATCTGGGCCAGCCGTAACGGCCACGCCGAGACCGCGCAGGCGCTGCTGGCGGCGGGCGCGGTGTGGCCGCGCAGGCGCCGCTGGCGACGGGCGCGGACAAGGACGCCAAGAACAAGTTCGGCGACACCGCGCTCATGATCGCCCGCGACAAGGGCCATACCGAGATCGTGAAGGTGCTGCTGGAGGCGGGCGCGGACAAGGACGCCAAGGACAACGGCGGCTATACCGCGCTCATGCTCGCCAGCTACCACGGCCACGCCGAGACCGCGCAGGCGCTGCTGGCGGCGGGCGCGGACAAGGAGGTCAAGGACAACACCGGCAGCACCGCGCTCATGACCGCCAGCTTCAAGGGTCACACCGATATCGTGGCGATGCTGGCGGCAAACTAAAAACTTCTTTCAAAAAGAGGTACTATTATTTATTTCACATAGTAATAGTTATTATAATTAAAACCCGAATTGGTTTAAAAAACAACTTATTATATAATGCCAAAACACGATGAAGAAAAATTATCTAATACTGGATTATGTCAATTTTGTTGGACTATTAACTAAAATCTACGATATAAAATATTAAGACGATTATAGTGTTTTAAATAAATTCGCCGATGGATCGCGCTAGCGCTCACCTCATCTTCTTCCTGCTGTCCCTAATCGCCGTCGCCGCAGACCGCTACAATTACCTCTCACAGGATGAGAAGGACAGGAAGCTCTTGCACGCCAGCCTCCACGGCCACACTGAGATCGCGCTGGCGCTGCTGGCGGCGGGCGCGAACAAGGACGTCAAGAACAATGACGGATGGACCGCGCTCATGATGGCCTGCTATAAAGGTCGCCTCAACGTCATGAAAGCGCTTCTGCTCGCGGGTGCGAACAAGGATACCAAGGAACCGGAACACGGCTTTACCGCACTCGCGTTAGGCATCCAGGTCAGCAACTACTATGTCGTGGAGGCGCTTCTGGACGAGGGCGCGAACAAGGATGCCACGGACAAATACGGCAACACCCCTCTCATCCGTGCCAGCCAGCTCCACCCCGAATATGTAAATATCATGGTCATACAGAAACTGCTGGACGCGGGTGCGAACAAGGACGCCAAGAACAAAGCCGGCAAAACCGCCCGCGATGTCGCCGAAGAGTATTTCAATCTTGACATCGTGAGAATTCTGTAAGATAAGTAAGTCCTCAACCACGAGGCACTATCCCCCGGATAGTTTTATAATTCATTTTAATTTTAAATATATAATTGTTTATCAAATGATAAGACCATATTATCTAATACTGGATTATGTCAATTTTGTTGGACTATTAACTAAAATCTACGATATAAAATATTAAGACGATTATAGTGTTTTAAATAAATTCGCCGATGGATCGCGCTAGCGCTGCTGAAGGCGGGCGCGGACAAGGAAGCCAAGAACAAGTTCGACGAGACCCCGCTCCACCTCGCCTGCGCGAATGACCACATCGAGATCGCGCAGGCGCTGCTGAAGGCGGGCGCGAACAAGGACGCCAAGAGCAACAACGGCAACACCCCGCTCATCTTCGCCAGCTACGAGTGCCACAACTATATCGCGGAGATGCTGTTTAAGATGGGCGCGGACAAGGACGCCAAGAACAACGACGGCAACACCGCACTCGACCTCTGTGGCACTGCCTTCATCGAGGAGCTGCTCGGATGAAGATGAGTAAAAATTTCATACCAAAAGAGGTTCTATTACATTCGCCAAGTAATAGTTCTTATAATTAAAACCCAAATTAGTTTAAAAAACAAAGTATTATATACTAATATATGCCAGATATTAGACTTGCTATATTAAATTCATGTAAAAAAAATAATTTACAACTTATTTTATTAATTAAAAAACTAAAATTACCATATTCATTACATATTATTTGCGACGACAAAGATGTATTAAACTCATCACATATAAATCATTATGATATTGAAGATACAATAAATATAATAAATGATAATGATATTATAATTAATTTCAATCCATCAACAGATGATTATACAAATACTATATATTGTATTGAAAATAATAAAATAATGTTAAATTGTTCAAAATATATTAAATTTAAATCAAAAGGAATATTTGAAGATTTTGATGATTTATTGAATATTTTAACAAATTTATCATTAGAAAATTATACAAAAGATTTATTAATAGATAATAAAGATGAATATATAATGAATTATAAAAAATCATATGTAGGAGATGTAAAATGTGATATAATTAAACAAGTGAAAAAAGATAAACTAGTAAATATTTACATTCCTTGTATGGATAAAGATGATAATTACAGATTATGTGACTATATTAATGCCATTAAAAATAATATGAAATTAAATTTTGTTAGTAAAATTATATTATTAAAAACAGAAGAAATAGATATATCATATATACCAAATTGTATTTTAGAAAATGATATTATCGAGATATACGAAGTTGTTGATTATTCATTTCAAACAGTAATTACATATACAAATACATATGGAAATGATATAATTAATTGTATATTAAATCAAGATGTATATTTAACAAATAATTCTAATTATCAAAATATTATAAACACTCTTTTAACAAAAGAATTTAATATATATTCATTATCAAGAATCGAAACAGATGGAACTAATTATTGGGAAAATATCAAGCTAAAAAATGTATGTTATTCCATAGCACAAGATGTATGGATATTTAAAGGAGAAATTGATGTAGATGAATTGGATGAAGAGATTATTGTTGGTAATTTATGGAATGATTTAATATTTAATAATTATTTAAATGAAAGTGGATATGAATTAATAAATTGTGGAAGAACACTCCCGGTATTACATTTAGATACATATAGTAGAAATAATAAATTTCATATTGATCCAATTCGTGTTAAAAATGATGATATTGATACAGATGAATATGAAAAATATCTATTAGCAGATAAAACATCTATTAAAGATAAATCTATTGATGATATTATTAAACAACTTCAATTAGATACAGATAAGATATATGAAATAAAAAATTACATATTGAATAAATATATTAACATATAATAATGAATACAAAAACAACTATTATTACAGCAAATTGTATATTAGCAACATCTATAATTATTATGAGTATTGCAATTGGTTTATATGAAAATAATCTCAATAAAGTAAATTAATTATATCTTACTATTAAATATATATGAATAAACATTCCTTATTTATGTTAATATTATTTGTTTTTTTTGCTATATGTGTTATTATACTATATCAATTTAGAAAAGGAAGTGTAAAAGATAATGAAAAATGCGAAGAATGTAATATAGAAGGGTTTATTTCTAATTATATTTTTTAATCTAAAATATTTTATAATATTCTTTTAATATATTAATGAAATTAATATGTTGTCTGTCTTTAATACTTTTAATAGTTGTATATGTGTTTCTTATTAGGAATAAAAAAGAACATTTTGCTTATAATAAAATAGATATGAAAAATTACAAAATACATCATTATGATGATGATTGTATTTTAAGATGTGGAAATGTATCTGATTGTGTTCGTTTAAAACATCAAGATGCTAATTATAAAAAATGTAAAACATGTAAAAAGGACAATACTAACAAATATATTGAAGATATAACTGGATATAATTGTTTATCAAATGATATAGTTGATGATGGCAAGGACGTTAAATGTGATTATAATGAAGGATTGAGTTGTCCTAATTATAATGATATAGCTAATCCAAAAATGGTAAGACCATATTATATAATGCCAAACCACGATGAAGAAAAATTATCTAATACTGGATTATGTCAATTTTGTTGGACTATTAACTAAAATCTACGATATAAAATATAAAATATAAAGACAATTATAGTATTTTACCTGATAGAACTAAGGTGAATAACCATGGCTGACGCCAAGACCGCGGAAGCACTGATGAATGAGACGGTCCGATGCCTAACCGAGATCGCGAAGGTGCTGATGAATGCGGTAGCGGCCATGGAGGCCGAGCGCAGGGAAGCACTGCTGGCGACGGACAAGGCCACCCTGGATGCGTACGGCTTCCATGCGCTCGCCCTCGTCTGCCTCCGCGGCCTAACCGAGCTCGCGAAGATGCTGCTTGCGGCGGGCGCGGACACGGAGGCCAAGAGCGACGACGGCAACACCGCGCTAATCCTCGCCAGCAAGTACGGCCACACCGAGACCGCGCATGCGCTGCTGACGGCGGGCGCGAAAACGGAGGCCACGAA
>Ga0233413_10000161_pt1 | contig 35417 bp, 42 predicted proteins | sample Na_anoxic_6_MG_FD_189019 | JGI IMG/M metagenome (GOLD analysis project Ga0233413, IMG submission 189019) | Seawater microbial communities from Saanich Inlet, British Columbia, Canada - Na_anoxic_6_MG | ecosystem: Environmental > Aquatic > Marine > Inlet | place: Canada: British Columbia...
GTTTAGTGGTGCCACAAGAGGTAGCAACATTAACTCAATCTTTAATTGCTGACACACCATTTGGTATGCGATCTTGGATTATTGGAACAGTTAGATAAATGTTGACTATCACTAATCATTTAGCTGCTTTTTGGACTGTTGTAGTAATGAATTGTATCCATCCATCTAACTGGCAAGCATGTCTTCCAATTCATGAATGGCTGATTCCAGAAGTAAGTCAGGGATTACAAATATATTTTGATAAAAAGTTGGATTTTTTGTATAAGAATGAGCGAGATTACCTAGATAATGTAGTCAAGTAAAACATATGAAAAGTTTTATTCGGTTCACTATTCTGGCAGTAATTGCTGCAATGATTTTTTTCATACCCAGGACAGCATATGCATTGGATGTGCAAATGGGGTCTAATGGTAATTTAGTATTTGATCCTTCAGAAGTCACTATTCAAGTTGGTGAATCTGTTCATTTTATCAACAATATGCTCCCTCCTCACAATGTTGTTGTAGAGGATCATCCAGAACTAAGTCACGAAGCCCTGGCAATGTTACCAGGTGAAGACTTTGAAGTTGCATTTACTGATGCAGGTGACTATACTTATTGGTGTGCTCCTCACAAAGGTGCTGGAATGATTGGAACGGTGCATGTGGAATGAGCGCATTATTTGTCTTTGGATTTATTGTATTACTAACATTTGGAATGCATGTAACATGGCCACTACCGTATAGAGGAGGAGGAACAAAATGAAAGTTGGAATGATTGGATTGGGTCGTATTGGTGAAGGAATGTCTCGCCGTATGATTGAAAAAGGAATTGAAGTTTGGGGTTACAGTAGCACTAACTATGAGAGTGCCTGTGGGCAATATGAAGCAGGATATATTAGTGGGTGTGTAACTTCACTAGAGTATCTTGTCCGAGCAGTTAAAATTGATAATTCTACTTACACTAGTGTAGGAAAAGTTCCTGGTATCTTTCAGATCACACTTTCAGAAAAAAAGGTAGAAGACACACTTGATGAGTTACTACCTTTACTTGAAGGAGGTGATATCATTATTGACTATAGTAGTAATGATGTTTCAAAATGTCAGGAACTAGAAAAGTATTGCTCTAAGTTGGGCATCTCATACATTTTCTCTGGTGTATATGGAGCACCTTATGCCATTGATTCTTGTTCTAAGATTTTTCAATCTCTATCTCCTGGTAATGTGATCTAATGCCACATGAATTTGACCCTGTTGAAGCACCTGTAGAGGGTGAAGTTGATAAGTGGGGTTTTACTATCAAACCAACTATCAGTGACGATGAATTAATTCTTAGGTGTCTAAGAAATGCTCCTTGTGGTTGTGATAGAAAACAGGCAATGAAGTTAATTAAAATCTACGAAGAGAAAACTAATGACCTTAGCTGATGTCCTACTTTGGGGAACGATACCCTTTCTATGTGCCACCATTTATTTCGGGTGCAGAAAAGGTGAAAATGTCTACTACGAAAGTGACAAGTATGACGGAAATGGAACAGCGCATTAAGATGAGACATGCGTTTGCCATGTCATCATTTGCTAGAATGTTTACTCCAAACAGAATCACATATGAGATGAGACATCTTTGCAATGAATGGTCTAAGATTGAAGAACAACCACCCCATGGTGATTTGTATAAAGTTGATCGTTACTTTCTAGAACTTTGGAAAAATAAAAACAACATTGCAAATTAATTCATATGGATTTAAATCACTTAATAATATTATTAATTCCCTTGATGTTTGGACTTGTTATATTTTTTGCAGCAATTCTTACAGATCAATGATGTTACAGTTCGCTAGATTCTGTGGAACAGTATTAAACAATCCATATGGATTGGGGTTCCTTTCAACTATTTTAATTTTTGTTCCTATCCTTGGAATGTGGGCTGTCCACAAATATGATTGGCGACATTGGGAACCTTTTGTAAAAAAACATCCCTAGATAATATGAATCTCCTTCTCCGTCCGCATGAAAACGTCAATGACCCAGTTTGGAGTGTTATTTTTAGTATTATCCTTCTCTTGATCGGAGTCGGATATTGTGTCTATACAATTTTAAATTACGATGATGGAAAAAACAATGCCCAGAAATCAAATCACGAAAATTGATATACTCTCAAGAGTATATAAAATGAAAACTTCTCTTTACGATGGAGAGCAAAGCGATAAGTCAGGTGAATGGCATGATGGTGCTCACAAAGCTTTAAATGATGTGCTTATCATCATTGACGAATTCAGAAACTAATGTTAAAATTCCTGAAATGAAATACACTCATAATTACATGAAGATTTTCCTAGATACCGCTGATACTAATATCATTAAAGAATACTTCAAAACTGGTTTGGTAGATGGTGTGACTACCAATCCAACATTGATCATGAAAAGTGGTCGAGATCCAGAAGATGTGTATCAAGAAATTAAAGATCTTGGTGTTCGTGACATCAGCATGGAAGTGGTTGGTGATGAAGGTCAAATGTATCGTGAAGGCAAGCGTCTTTATGAAAAATTTGGTGATGTATGCACTGTAAAGGTCCCTTGCACCCGTGAAGGACTAGCAGTCTGTAAATCACTCTCCGATCAGAATATCAAAGTCAACGTCACATTAATCTTCAGCGCCGCTCAGGCGGTGTTGGCAGCAAAGGCTGGCGCAACATATGTTTCACCTTTCGTGGGACGCCTTGATGACCAATCCGTGGCGGGTCTAGAGGTCGTTCGTTCTATCTCTGAACTCTATCGTATTCATGGTGTCAAAACTAAAGTTCTTTCAGCATCGATTCGTAACGTTCAACGTGCTGTTCGTTCGTGGTATAATGGAGCTGACATCTGCACCATGCCACCAAAGGTATTTGATCAGATGTATGATCACATTCTGACTGATAAAGGTCTAGAGATCTTTGACAATGATTGGAAAGCAGTCCAAAACCAAAAGTAACTTTTTAATTCCATATATCGGGGCAAAATTCCCCAGGCTTTTTTCGTTCTATAGGATTTTTTAAAAATGGCACAAGGATTTGATGTAGATGGTGTAGAGGTTGAAATTCCCGCTGGAGACATGAGTCGTCTTATCAAAAGATATAAGAAATTGAAAAAATATGAGAAGTCAACTCTACATACCATCCAAAAACTAAATGGTAATAGAACTATCATTGATGAATTGACTGAAGAATCTCAGAATTTTGAACAACTTGACTAAATAACGTATGGGGTCTATAATAGACCTGTCGTTCATCCCCGTTGAGGGGACGCAAGTAAGTCGCGGAACGGAGCGTTCATCCCATGTTTGAATTACTTTTGTATACAAGCCTCACTTGTTCTCAATCTGAAGCAATTATGTTTCGGATGCAAAAGAATGAAAACATTCCTCCCGAATATAAGGTTGAATTGATTGAGGTCATGAAGGAGTCAAATCCTGATTGTATATGGGACGCAAACGACTAAAGGAACGGATTAAAATCCAACTACTTTAGGAGTTCAACATGAACACACTTAATCTCATCAGAAAGCAGATCAACAAAGCATCTGCCCTTCACGACGCACAAGTTCTTCACACCTCATATCGTGGTGTTGAGTATAATACTCGTTGTGTAGAATCTAAAGAATCACATGGTACATTCTGCTACCGTGGTCGTCTTTACACCAAGTGATTAACGTAAGTTAAAGAAGAGCGGGGTTGCGGCCCCGCTTTTTTATGGTATGATAGGTGGGAACGTCAGACATGCCATGGATCAAACTCATATTTGGAAAGAAAGGTATGATGCTCTCTATCGTTGGGTCGAAGAAAATTGTGTTGGGCAGATTTTCAAAATGATTACGGAATCAACAGATGACGACTGGCAAGATTTCTGGTATAATGAGGAGGTTGATAAAGAACCCCCGATGAACGAACTCACCGATCTTCATTACGAGAGGATTGCTTTCCTTGAGTCTGAGATCTGTCAGAATGAGCAAGAAATTGCTACTCTAAAAGAGCAGATTGATATTTTAAGTAATGGACGGATTTATGACTGCTGATATTCGTGAAAATTTAATCACCTATGTTGAAGAATATTTTTGTGAGCAAATCACAAATTTAATCGATACAAAAACTAAAGAAGATGCTGATTCTTTTTATCAAGAGTTTGTAGTTGATGGTGAAGAACCAGAAGAATGGTTGTTTATGGATGACTTGACTATTGAGGGTGGCCATCTATAAATATAGAAATAAGATTAACAGGCCTTTAGGCGAATATAATAGATGGCAAACAGAATCCGTATAAAAAGGTCATCCGAACCTTCAAAAAGACCATCACACGATCAACTGCAATCAGGAGAAATTTCACTCAATACTTATGACGGCCGTTTATTCTCTGTTAGAGATGAACAGGTTGTTTTGGGTATTGGGTCTACAGTAACTCTCTTAACTCCTTGGACAGAAAATATTGGTGGTGGAATTTATTATGCAGATTCAAGTGTAGGTATAGGAACAACAGTACCATCTTCAACTTTAGATATTGTTGGAGATGTAGATATATCTGGTGCTTTAGCACTTAATCGCATAAATTCAGATCCATCAACCGTTAACAATCACGCACACATTTACTCAAAAGATGTAGCATCTAATGCAGAAGTCTTTGTGAGAGATGAAAGTGGAAATGTAACACAAATATCTCCTCACAATACAGAAGGTGATTGGGTATATTACTCTCAAAATGTAAAGACTGGAAAGAGAGTAAAAATCAATATGGAAAAAATGATCAAAAAACTTGAAGAAATTACTGGCGAAACATTCTTTGAAGAATATGTACCTGGGCTGGCGATTTAGAATTTCGTGCTATACTAGATAATGTGCGTATAAATTGTTTGCATGTTTACAACTGGAATGGGGGTCGAGTACCGTGGATTTGTGGGAGTCATTGACTTTGTATGTTGGAGGTACATAAGGATCAAACTACCCTGTGCAGAAGGTAGGGATAATCCATTACTGCTTGTCTATTCAGAATCTCAAGAACACGTTGTAGTTTTAAAAGATAACTCATAATGACATTCACTTTATATTCAAAGGACAATTGCCCATACTGCCAAAAGCTAAAGCACTTGTTTGACTTGACAGAACAAAAGTACATGGTCTATAATCTTGATGTAGACTTTACTAAAGATCAGTTTTATGATGAATTTGGGGTGGGTAGTACATTCCCTCAAGTAACCACAGAAAAATCGAAAATAGGGGGATGTAATGACACCATCAAATTCCTCAGGGAGCAAAAAATCCTCTGACTTGCCCATAAATAGAGGCGTAGACCTAATTCTTAACGGAGTCAAAAGGCCAAAGCAACTATTTGATCTAAATTTTAAACAAAGATTTAGATTGCTCAAAAGAGAATTATCCTTGCATTTCAAGTTCTCTTTTAATATTAAAAAATAAAAAGTGTAGGAGATGTCCCATGTTAGCAGTCTCACTTGTTTTAGGAACGTTCCTTATTATTGGTGCTTTTCTTACGGGTTCAATTTTTGGGTGGATAATTAGAGAGAATGTAGTATCTTTTAATGTTCCCCAAGGATTACATCCAGAAATGTACGATGAAGAAGGAGGACTTCTCCCAGACCAACTAATCGCATTTCGCTTTGAAAATCTTGATAACGAAGAAGAAGATTATGACTAAAATGGAGTTTATTATTCATGACTAAAAAATTACCACCAAATCCGCTTCAAACTGAAATCCTAAAAGCGGTATCAAGTGCAAAAACCAAGGTAGAAAAAGTCAATCTTTTGCGAGAATATCGTAGTCCAGCCTTGGTTTCACTTTTGATTTGGAACTTTGATGAATCAATCACTAGTGCTCTACCAGAAGGTGTGGTTCCATATGAACCCAACGACAAACCCATTGGAGATGGAATCTCACGTCTGGTAAGTAACCAAAGAATGTTGTACAACTTTGTAACTGGTGGCAATATCGATTTGTCACGTACAAGACGTGAATCCCTTTTTATCGAACTACTAGAATCTCTTCACAAGGATGAAGCAGAGTTACTTTGCTTAGTAAAGGATAAGAATATTGGAAAGAAGTATCGAGTCACCAAGAACGTTGTTGCCGAAGCCTACGAGGACATCAAATGGGGAAATCGGGCCTAACTTTATGACTTGGACAGAAGAAGAAATTAAAAACAGTCGGCAAAAGTATGGGATCACAATTGTAAAAGCAAATTGTGATCCTAAGGATGCAGAAGATAAATCTCTTCCAACAGATGCATATCTTGTAGAATATACAATTGATGATGAAACTTTTTATGACATCATAAGAGCTGCAAAACAAGTAAAAATGTTTGATATGTATTGGGATAAATTCAAAAATGGATTTGTTGGTTTTAGTTGGGCAAAAGGATCTGTTAATCCCAAAATGTGGGGATATCAACCACCCGATAAAAAGAAAAAACGCTGAAAATGTGCTAAGATGTACGAAGAACTAAATTGTTTTGAAGAAGCACTGAAGCACTTCGGAACAAGAGTCGAGATCATCACTGCTATGGAAATGGCACGTAAAATATCACCTGAAGATGCATATCAGTTGATTAAAGATGAACTCAAAGATGTTAAATTATGTCGTAAACAATTTAAGAATGAATCATGTTAAACTGATCTCTGTTACTCCTGATGCAGAGAAAAATATTGCGTATTGTGCCCGTGTAAGCAACCCCAATAATCAAGAGAACGAAAAGATCGCTGGTCTTCTTAAATACTGCATCAATCATAAGCATTGGAGTATTTTTGAGCAAGCATATATGACTCTGGAGATTACTACGACCAGAGGCCTGGCGGCTCAAATCTTACGTCATAGATCGTTCACATTCCAAGAGTTTTCTCAACGGTATGCTGATAGTTCTATGTTAGCAACTAAGATTCCTCTTCCAGACTTGCGTCGTCAAGATACAAAGAATCGTCAGAATTCTACTGATGATTTAAATGCTTTCCATAAGCAAGAGTTTGAGATTGCTATCGAGAGACACTTTGCTTCTGCTATGGATCTATATCAGACTATGCTTGATCACGGTGTGGCAAAGGAATGTGCTCGTTTTGTGCTTCCTTTGGCCGTTCCGACTAAAATTTACATGAGTGGCTCTATTCGCTCATGGATCCATTATATTGATCTGAGGTCTGCTAACGGAACACAGAAAGAGCATATGGACATTGCCAAAGAGTGTATGTGTGTTTTTGCAGGAGAATTTCCTGTAATATCCGAAGCACTTGGGTGGGTGAGTCATACTAAATAATTTTGTTAGGATTTTAATTTATGGCAACATATCCAGTTGTCCACCTTAAAACAGGTGAGACAAAAGAAGTGAAAATGAGCGTTCATGAATGGGACCAGTGGCGTAAAGAGAATCTAGATTGGTCAAGAGACTATTCTGATCCAAGTACTTGTCCTGGTGTGGGTGAAGTTGGCGAGTGGAAAGATAAACTCGTCGCCAAGAAACCTGGTTGGAATGAGGTGCTCGAAAGAGCATCGAAAATGCCTGGTGCAAATGTAAAAAAAATCTAGTAAAAACTTCTTATGCCTGCAAAAAAGAGAAAGAACCAACAGCAACCAATCGGAGTTGGCCTTACTGCCAAGCAGATGAAAAGGAAGAAACCAATCAACTCCGATTTACTTCTGGACATTAATCCATTAACGGATAATCAAAGAAAATTTTTTGAATCCTATTCAGAAGATAAACACTTAGTTGCTTATGGGTGTGCTGGAACAGGAAAGACTTTTATTGCACTCTACAATGCGCTACAAGACGTTCTTAATGAAGTTACACCCTATGAGAAGGTTTACATCGTAAGATCTCTTGTAGCGACCAGAGAGATTGGTTTCCTGCCTGGTGATCATGAGGATAAGTCATCTCTTTACCAGATTCCATATAAGAATATGGTGAAGTATATGTTTGAGATGCCTACAGATACAGACTTTGATATGTTGTATGGCAATCTTAAAGCTCAGGAAACTATCAGTTTCTGGAGTACTTCATTCATTCGTGGTACTACATTCGACAATGCAATTCTAATCATTGACGAATTCCAGAACCTAAACTTTCACGAACTAGACTCTATTATCACTCGCGTTGGTGAAAATAGTAAGATTATCTTCTGTGGGGATGCCACTCAAACTGATCTTACCAAAACTAATGAGAGAAATGGTATTGTTGATTTTATGAACATTTTACGCAAGATGCCATCTTTTGATCTGGTAGAATTTGGTGTTGACGATATCGTAAGATCTGGTATAGTTAAGGAGTATTTACTTGCAAAAATGGAATCTAATTTATAATGTTTAATCATATTGATATCCCTTTTGTTAATGAACTAGAAAGAGAAGAAATCGAAGGTGTTAGACACTATGTTGTACCTAACACCCAAGATGTAAAGTTTGTCTCGATTACTTCAGTGTTGAGCTGGATTAACCGAGACAAATTTGCTAAGTGGAGAAAAAAAGTTGGTAATGAGGTAGCAAACGAGATTCTCAGAAAATCATCTAGTCGTGGCACTGACATGCACACTTTGACTGAACATTATCTAAAAAATGAATCTCTTCCAAAAGTAAATCCACTTCCAGAGATGTTGTTTAAGATTGCAAAACCAGATTTAAACAATATAGACAATATTCATGGTCTTGAAAAGAGACTATATAGTATGAATCTTAAAGTCGCTGGAACAGTAGATTGTATAGCAGAGTATACTGGTGAGTCAGGAGAACCTGAGTTAGCGATTATCGACTTTAAGACAAGCAAGGCACCAAAACCCAGAAGCTGGGTAGATGGATACTTCGTACAATGTGCTGCATATGCTTGCATGTTATACGAGCTTACTGGTATAATAGTGAAGAAGTTTGTAATTATCATGTCATGCGAAAATGGGGAATGCGAAGTTTATGAAGAATATGACAAAGCCAAATACATCAATATGTTGGGTGAATATCTACGGAGATTCAATGAAAAATGAACTAAAAGAAGAACTCGAAAAGAAATTCATCACCTCAGAAAAATTCTGTCAAGAAATTGAACAGATTGTGCTGAATGAGAAATTAAATTACATTGATGCTATTGTATTTTTCTGTGAGAAAAATAGCATTGAAGTTGATACTATTTCAAAGTTGGTAAGTAAACCACTGAAAGAAAAACTCAAGTGGGATGCTATTCGACTTAACTTCATGAAAAAAACATCGAAGGCTAAATTGCCAATCTAAATATGTCGGGGTCGAGGAAAGTATGAGCGATTTTATGAATTCAGAATTCGTTCAAAATGAAATGGACGAAGTTCAACGTCTACAAAAAAAAATCTTTGAAGACCTTGTTAGTTATGATAATCTTGACCGTGAGGATAAATTAAAACATCTCGAAAATTTTGAAGAACTCATAGAACTTCAAAGTATTCTGTACACACGCATGTCTTTGAGTGATGATCCAGAAGCTATTGAAAGACGAGAGACCATTCAAGATTTTTTGATGATGATGACCTTTGAAAACTCCCACGATGTTCATGCGGTTTTTGCCGATATGAAGAACACCATTGCCAAGTTGAGAGAAGATCTTGACACCTGACCGAAAACCCTCTATAATAAACACGTTCACAACACAGGCCAAATCCAATGTCCTTTTCCGATCTAAAGAAAAAATCCAATCTAGGTTCCCTCACCAACAAATTGGTGAAGGAAGTCGAAAAAATGACCAAGACTGGTGGTGGAGACGATCGTCTCTGGAAACCACAACTTGACAAAACTGGTAACGGTTACGCTGTAATCCGTTTTCTCCCTGCCCCCGATGGCGAAGATCTGCCATGGGCAAAACTGTATTCCCACGCCTTCCAAGGCCCTGGTGGTTGGTTCATTGAGAACTCTCTCACCACTCTCGGACAAAAGGACCCCGTATCTGAATACAACTCACAACTCTGGAACAGTGGTCTAGAGTCTGATAAAGATGTCGCTCGCAAGCAGAAGCGTAAACTGTCTTACTACAGCAACATCTATGTTGTCAAGGATCCCGTCAATCCTGACAACGAAGGCAAAGTCTTCCTCTTCAAGTTTGGTAAGAAGATCTTCGATAAGATCACTGCTGCCATGCAACCTGAGTTTGAAGATGAAGAACCCATCAACCCCTTCGACTTCTGGCAAGGTGCCAACTTCAAACTGAAGATCAAGAAAGTTGCAGGTTACTGGAACTATGATTCTTCTGAGTTCGCACGTCTTCAGGCTTTGCTTGATGATGACGATGCCATGGAAGCAATCTGGAAGAAAGAGTATTCTCTAACTTCTCTAGTTGCTCCCGATCAGTTCAAGACTTATGAAGAACTGAAGACTCGCCTTGACTATGTTCTTGGTATGAAGGGCACTCCTAAGTTCCAAGATCAAGAAACTGTTGAGGAAGAAGAACAGTTCCGCCGCGAGAATCGTGGTGCTGCAGCACCTATGCCAGAGTCCATGCGTAGCGAACTAGATTCACTTAGTGAAGGTCGTGACTTTAATAGTTCTGATACCACTCCTAGTTCCACTGAAGAAGAAGATAATACTCTAAGTTATTTCCAGCGTCTTGCTGATGCCTAATCGTAAGACTTGAGTCTGATATTATCAGACTTAATCGTCTTCTGATCAACATACTGGGAGGATCTGTCGTAAGATAGTTCCTCCCTTAAGTCTATCAGGGCTTGAGTAACAAACTCTCCTTTAAGAAGAGTGATTGATCTCTTCTCACCATTTTTACGAACTTCATATTCGTAATTTGTTATTGATCTTATGGGACGTAAAATACTTGTTGTATCATCTGGATCTACAATTTCAAAATCGGAATCAACAACGATTCCTTCAGGATAGATCAAACGATTCATATCATCTCTGACTTCTGTTGATTCGTAGAAAGCAATATCATTAATTTCATTACCATATTTTTCAACGGTGAAGTTATATAATTCTTGATCAGATAAAGGCCACTGATCTCTTACATTGGTGATATTGTTGCAGATTAAAACCAACCAATCAAGTTCTGGGTTTTCGTAATAATCATTTGCAACAATATCTGGTCGTTGACCCTCTCTTATTTCATAACTATCAAATGCAGTCAACTCAGAGATCAGATCATCTCTGAGTTTTGCTCTCCTAAAAATATTTTTAATTGTCACATAATCTCTATCGGAAGCTCTATCAGATAGAGGTGATGGATATTGTACGTTGGGAAGTTCTTTAAAATACATCAGTATCCTACTCCAATTTTACCTTCTTTTTCATCATAATCATCGGCATAGACAGGTGCCAGTTCTTGGAATGCCAATGACACATTTATGAGTGTTGGTGTTCCATTTTCATATACTGAGTATGTTCCAGAACCAGTATAGTTAACAGATATATTTGTCAGTGCCATTTGCTTGAATCTATTCAAGAATGGATGATCACCACTACCACTTTTGAATTTGAGTTCAAAAATATCTGGTGTGCAAATGAATATTTTATTAGATGTCCGACTTGGTGACATACTCTTTTTCATCACTCTCAGGATTCTCTTCACCATGCTACCTTCTGTTTCACTTCTTGGTGATAGTTGATAATTAAATTGAAAAGTTCTAAGTCCAGGGCCATCAAAGAGTAGTTCCATGTTTGGATTCAGGACTTGACCAGTTGTTCTTGCTAGAACCTGACCAAAACTAACCTGACTACCAAATCCCTGAATAATTTTTTGAGAGATAAGACTTGTAAATCCTTTAGCAGTACTCTCCATCCCCAAAACTTTTGCAGCATCTTGACCAGCTTGCACCAATTCTGGGAGAACATTGTTTAGATCAGCTTCCATTATGTCCTGTGATCTAGTCATACCAAATTCTTCCAAGGCATTCATACTGGCACCATTCCAAGTCACGCCATTAGCAGCCACAATATTTGTTGGAATTGGTAAAATTATAGACGCAACGGAAGTTGGTTTTTGATATCCCACTCCACTAGATAGATTTCTTTTCGTCACACTCCCACTTAATGCTTTAGATGGTTTATACTTATTAATATTCATCAAAAGATAATCCGACTCTTTTTCAAGAGTTGCTAGTGGATATCTGAGAGGCTGGGAAACCATTTTATCTTTTTAAATATTTAGACGATAATTTTGATAGGGGATACTTCTCAGATCACTTAACTCAGAAGCTTTGAATAGATGAACTTCACCAACTACTTCTTCGTTGGTATAGTTTCTAAAATTTCCCCAGTGATAATTAATTCCACGAAATCCCCACTCAAACACACCAACAACAGCAACTAAAGGATTCTGGTCATACTGAATAAAAGGAGTTTTTGGGCCATAAACAAAGGTACAGTAATTGCCAACTTCAAGATCAGTAGATTCAACTGTCTCTGGTAGAAGTTCTAGAATCTCTACCATTAAATCATCAGGATCCTCTGCACCAGTCATTTTATCAATCAGAGTTTGAATTCTACTGGATGATTGTTGTTTTTGTTTGAGTGTTTTTCTTGGCATTACCTAATACCTAGATCATCTTCAGTAAGAATTTTAAATTGCCATTTACGATCTTTACAGAAGTCTATTGCAGCCTTCCACTTTGCCTGATTCTTGGCATACTCAGTCACTTCATAAATGTATGACTTTGTTTTTTTGCTTTGAACTTTTGGTTCTTTGCACTGTTTTTTGGGTTTAACTTCAACCACGTATTTGGCAATACTTCCATTACTTTCACGGACCTTGATGTAGAAGTCTGGAAAGTATCTGTGAACTCTGGAATCAATTGGTGAGCGATATGGAATCCAGAACTCTTCACTACCCCATTCAAGAATGTTCTCATTTAGGTCACAATAGACCATGAACTTTCTTTCCCAAAGAGACCTATAAATAATGTTAGTTGGGTCTCCTCTATACTTTTTTGTGTTTGAGGGGATAAATTTACCTTTATATGACATTCATAAAAATTTTCACTATAGGTATTTAGAGTGCCAAGTCCAAAAAAAATTTCGGATATCAAGAATACCATATCTAGAGTTGCTCAAACATCTCACTATGAGGTAATGCTTGGTGGATTTTCATCCAAACTCAGGAGCAATTTTAGTGATTATTCAATTTATAAAAATTTTATTGCAAGAGATCTTGGGCTATTGTGCTATGATGCAACTCTCCCTGGTTCATCGCTTGCGACAACTCAGATTGAAGGAAACTTCACTGGTGTTCAGCAACAGTATGCACATACAAGAATATTCAATAATATAACTCTAGGTTTCTATTGTGATTCTGATTACAATGTTCTAAAGTTTTTTGAATCCTGGATTGATTTTATTAGTGATGGTGGAACAGCAGATAAAAGAAATAAAGGATATTTTTATAGGATGAGATATCCAGATCAATATAAATGTGAGGGAATAAGAATCTCAAAGTTTGATCGAGATTTTAGGAATGGTGTTCAATATAATTTGGTTTCTGCATTTCCAGTATCAATTAGCGGAACACCAGTTTCATATGAGGCATCAAATTCAATCTTAAGAATCAGTGTTGATTTTAACTTTGATCGTTATATCATGACCAGTCTTGGTAGTTCTGGTGGATCTGGTGGATATGCAAATGCAACATCTGCACCAACACTTTCTGATCTATTTGATTTCAGCAATACTTTTAGTAGTAACAAAAATAATGGAGGATTCCAATATAATTCTTCATTGGAAGGATATTTCTCATCATCAAATTCCAATAATACAAATCAACTCAATCAGGCATTATTGGATAACTGGATAAACTCCAAGTCACTAAGTTGGGATCCAAGTGCGGCTGCCTCATCTGATCAGTTGAATTTTGTCTCAGCATCATAATAAATAAAAAAAATATCATAGTATATTATGCCTTTACCTAAGTCTACGACTCCTGTATATGAACTTGAGTTGCCTTCAATCAAGAAAACAGTTAAGTATCGTCCTTTCCTCGTTAGAGAAGAGAAAGTCCTCATCATGGCACTGGAAAGTGAGGATATGAAGCAGATTAGTGAGGCTGTCAAAAATGTCCTATCTGCATGTATCATGAGCAGAGGTATTAAGGTTGATACTCTATCAACATTTGATATTGAGTATCTATTTTTGAATGTTCGTGGCAAGTCTGTCGGAGAACTGATTGATGTTGTTGTCACTTGTCCAGATGATGGGGAAACAAAAGTAGAAACACAAATCAATATTGATGATATTCAAGTAAAATTTGACGAGGATCATTCTAGGGATATTAAATTGGACAATGACCTCACTCTCAGGATGAAGTATCCAGCACTTAGCGAGTTTGTGAAAACAAATTTCAATGGTGAAGATATTGGTGTTGATCAGGGGTTTGAAATCATTTCAAACTGTATTGATCAAGTTTATAATGAGGAAGAATCTTGGAGCGCATCTGATTGTACCAAGAAAGAACTCAGTGAGTTTGTTGGCAACTTGACATCTTCTCAGTTCAGTAAGATTGAGAAGTTCTTTACTACGATGCCAAAATTGAGTCATACATTGAAGGTGAAGAATCCTAAGACTGATGTTGAAAATGAAATTGTTCTTGAGGGTCTGGCATCTTTTTTCGGATAGCCCTGGCACATGAGTCTCTGACTTCATACTATCAAACTAATTTTGCCTTAGTTCAGCACCATAAATATAGTTTGACGGAGTTAGAAGATATGATGCCATGGGAAAGAGAAGTATACGTTTCTCTTCTCCAAGCATATCTAGAGGAAGAAGAATTAAAACGTAAACAAGCAAATGGCATCTAAGATAACAATCGACACATCCAAACTTTTACCTGCTGTAGGCCAAACCTCAGCAGGTCGTGGTGGTGCAATTGTTAAATCAACTGGTGGTGGGATTGTAAGAAGTTTAGGGCAATCATTTTCTGGTGCTGTACAAGAAATAACTAATGTTAGAGAGAAGCAGCAGCAACAAACATTCACGTTTCTCTCTAGACAATTACAGGCAATCAATAATAATATCTTAGCCGTTGCGAATAATATTACGGCACTCACAAGTGCATTGCAGGCGGATACAAGACAAGAAGAAGCAAATATACAACAAACAAGAGTTCAAAGAATTAAATCTGCGGAGAAAGAATCTTTTGGTCGTGCTGAGAATATTCTAGAGAGTAGAATTGTTAGGGCAATAACAAAACCAGTCAAGAAAATTACTGGTGCCGTTCAGGGTGGATTGAATAAACTTAAAAATGCACTCATGCTTCTTTTTGTTGGATGGTTGGGTGATAAAATATTTAAAATGTTCCAGGCAGATGCCGAGGGAAATGAAAAAGAATTTGAGAATCTAAGGAATCAAGTTGTTATTGCTCTAGCAGCTGCTGGCGGAGCATTTTTAGCATTAAATGGTGGATTGCTTGGAATAATGAAAACTATTGGTGGAATAGCAGCTTCTGTTGCTGGATTTCTACTCAAAAAACCATTCCAATGGTTAAAGAATTTATTTTTCCCGGCTAGAAGACCTCCAGTAACTGGTGGCGGTAAAGGTGGTCGTGTTCCCCCTGTCACTGGTGGCGGTGGTACTGGTGGTGGTCGTGTTCCCCCTGTCACTGGAGGTGGTCGTACTGGTGGTGGAACTACATCACCACCTCAAACTAGAGGTGGGTTGGGTGGAATTTATGATAGGTTCAAAGGTGGTCTTGGTAGAATGGTCCCAGGTCCAATCAAAAATAATGCGCCAAAACTGAAGAACTTATTTGCAAGACCAAAAAATGCAGTTGTCGGTCTTGGAAAAGGACTACTTCCATTTTTGGGCAAAGTTTTAGGTGCAGCTACTTTTGTGCTTGGTGCAAGAGATAGAATAAATCGTGGTCAAAGTCCAACACAAGCAGTTCTTGGATATTTGCCAGAATTCTTATTAACTTATGGTGGTGCAAAAATAGGATTAGGAGCAGGAGCTCTTGCTGGTGGTGGAATTTTGAGTGTATTATTAGCTATTGCTGGTGCTGGTCTTGGTGGTATGGTTGGTGGAATGTTAGGTCAACCAATCACTAATCTTATTGATAGTAATTGGAATCCAGAATGGGACAAAGCACTTGGTTTTATTAATGATCCCATTAGTAAATTCTTAGGAGATAAGGGATTGATTGAAAAAGCGGGAGCATCTACTTCAGAAACTACACCTACGGCAAAGGAATCTACTGCTCCTGGTAATGGGTCTGCAGTAAATCCAATACCAGATCCTAAATCTCCAACTGCATCTGCCGTAACACCATTATCAACAACAGAACCACGCGCAAGAGATTTAGCCGGGAGAGGCCCTGCAGAAGGTCAACCAACGTTTATTGATTTGACTGGTGGAATGTATAATAATGATAAGCAGAAGAAAAGACAAATTTACCCAAGTACTACTGGAAAGAATGTTCCTCATATTCCAACTTCTGATCCTGCTAATCCGTTTAGAGATTTTGCAAAGTCGATCTACAATGTTGCGGTGTAAGAAATGGCAGAAATTAACACACCAGTACTAAGAAACGTATTCAAAAGATCCAGTATAGATGAGCAGATTTTATCTCTGAGAAAAAATTCTATATTTGCAAGAAAGTCATCAATAAATGCAAGAAAGGTATTTGCAAGAAAGACTTTAGTTTCTGCTAAAGCTCAACAAACAGAAAAGAGAATAAACTTTTTATTTGAAACTAAGAATCGAAGAAGAAGGAGAGAAGAATTAATAGAAGCAAATTCCACAAAGTCTGGATATATTAGTGGCGCAGTAAAAAATGCTCTAAGTCGAGGTAAAGGATTCATGGGTAAAATCATGGATTCCTTAGGATTTCTCTTACTTGGTTGGTTGGTCAATCAATTACCAAGAATTCTAGCGTTCATCGATACTCTGAAGTTTCGTATTACCAATATCATTGATGCTGGTAAGAGTATGATTAGAAATATTGGTAATATAATTAATGGGATCGGTGGTGTCGTAAGTCAGGCGACACAAAACATTATGGATTTTAATTTCAAAGATTTTAATGATCCCAATGGAGAGTTTCAATCAAAGATTAAAGAGTTAGATAAAAATCTTCAAGATCTTGGTAATGATTTTGAAGATGCAAAGGTAAATGTATTAAATATTACAAATCCACCCACTGAAGAAGAAAGGAAACAAAAGGAAGAACAACCTGGAAAAGCTACTAGACCAGAAGAATCAAAAGAATATTATGGTCCTGGTGGTAGTCCATCAGGTTCTGGGCAAGGGCAAGCACAACAACGACCTGAAACACAAATAACTCCAACACCATCTGCATCTGGCACTCCAGGTGCTGGACAAACCAAAGAAATGCGAGCATTGTTGAATGTAATTGCATATGCTGAGGGTACGTCTGGAGAACCAAATTATGGGTATAATACTCATTATGCATATGATCAAACTGCAGACTTAAGTGCTCACCCAAATATTATTAAACGTGGTGGTGGACGCAATAGTGCGGCATTTGGTCGTTATCAGTTCATGCCTAGAACATGGATTGGTATTGGTGGTGCATGTAAAGCTGGTGGACCTATCCCATATACACCTGGAATGAGTATGTCTCCTGCAAATCAGGATAAGGGTGCCATTATACTTGCAAAAAGACGAGGAGTAACTCAGGCATTACTGCAAAAAGAAGGATTTAGTATGAATGTATCCGCCAGATTGTCTGGTGAATGGGCATCAATTCCTAATGCTCAGGGGCAAAGTGCATATGGGCAACCAGTTAGAAAATATAATCAATTAAAAGCCCTCTACGAAAAAGAGGTTGGAAAACCAAAACCACAGGTGCAAGCACCACCACCAAAACCTGCTCCAGCGCCACCAGTTCAACCCAAACCACAACAGCAATCTCAAACTACTGCACCATCTAGTTTGATGCCAGTGTCTGGAACCACTGGTAGCGCACAAGCACCTCAAGGTAAAGGATCTAGAGTAAGTATGGCAACTTCTCCTTTTAGAAGAGGTAGTGGTGCAGTTATTACTTCTGGGATGGGTGAACGATGGGGCCGGATGCACAAGGGTGTTGATATTGGTGCCAATCGTGGAACTCCTTTACATTCATATCTTCCTGGAAAAATATATCAAACTGGAAAGTTAGGTGCAGCAAATGATGGTGGATATGGAAATTGGGTGTCATGGAAGGATGATAAGTTTAATGCATATCATTTCTTTGGGCATATGAATACTCAATCTCCTTTAGGTCCAGGAAGAAAATTTAATGCAGGGGCCATGTTAGGAACTGTCGGTGGTTCTGGAGATGGAAATCCAAATAAATTTAAAGATCATCTTCATTGGGAGATTTCAAAAAATCAACCCGATGCAATGGGCAACTTTAAACCACCCACTGATCCAATTACTTGGATCAATAATAATATGGTTCAAGGAGTTGCTGCTGCTCCAAAATCAACTGTAACTCAGAGTAGAGCAAAAGGAACGACTATTGCAATGGTTCCAGTTCCCATTGAAACTGAAGTGCAGGTCCCAGTATCATCTGGTGGTGGGACAGGATTCAGTAAATCTAGTGGCACAGATCCATTAAATAGTATTAGAAATATCACTACAATGTACACATAATGTCAGCATCAGAATATTCAAAAATTTTACAATTTGAAATCACAAGTGCTAACGGAGAGAAAACCGTTGATGTCAGTGGTGGATTTGGTGGATATTTCACATTTTATGAGGATATATTTTCTCCAGTGATGACTGCAAATACTATCATCATGGATTCTGGAAAGAATAGTATTACCAGTAAAAAATATAATGAAACTCTGTTTTCGGGTTTACCTCTCAATGGAGGCGAAAAGGTGAAAATTAAGATTCAGAATCAGAATGATCAGATTCTAGATCTAAAATCCATGGTTTGTTATAAACCATCATTGATGAATACTAAAGATAATAAACAGACCACTGGTTTGAGTATGATTTCTGATGACTTTTTTAAAAATGAAAAGGTGAGAGTAAAGAGAAAACTAAAAGAAAACCCAACACATGAAAATGTAAGAAGTATTCTCAAGACAGAGTTGAATACTGATAAGGAGATACAACTTTCACCCGCAACATCAAAGTTTTCATATCAAGGTAATAATAGAAAACCATACACTGTCATCATGAGCATGGCCCCTCAGACAGTTGGGGATAAACCTGGAAAGGTTGCTGGTTATATTTTTTATCAAACAAGACGTGGTTATAATTTCAGATCAATTGATGAATTGTCTGCACAACCTCCAATTGAAAATTATTATATGTCAAATGTGATGCAAACTCAGTATGACCCGAAAAGTGGTAATCCTGATAAAAAAATTCTTGCCTATAATCAAGAGATGGTGGGTGACTATATGAAGAAAGCTCAGACTGGCTCTTTTGGTGCGATTAGATATAATTTTGATCCATTTCTTCAAGAGATGGATGATAATGCAACTTTTGATTTTGCACTTCAAGCAAACTCATCTAGTTTGCTTGGTAAGAATGAATATAAACTTTCAGATGAAGAAATTGAGGTTGGATCTAGGATATTTGTTGGTCTTAAAAATTCTCAAGATCCTCTCGATGCATCCAATCTAAACTTGGATTTTAGTTCATATTCCGCTTTAGCTTCAGGCAGATATAATATTCTTTTCACACAGGTGCTAAATATTACAGTTCCATCTAACTTTGATCTACATGCTGGAGATGTAATTAACGTTGATGTTCCAAAAATTGGATGCAATTTTGAATTCGACAATAATCTCAGTGGACTGTATTTAATTAAAGAACTGTGCCATTATATTGACGAGTCAAACTCCTACACATCTCTAAGACTTGTAAGGGACACGCAAGGTAGAAAAACCAAATTCGCATAAACTATCATGGACTCCATCGAAACTCACATTGCAAAGGACAAAGAAATCCTTGACAATCCTTTGACTTCTCCAAATCAACGTCGTCATATTGAATCTGAACTTCATGATTTGGAAGATTATGCAGAAAATCATAAGTCGGATATTGAAGCCGGAGATCATCATGATCCCACACCTCTTGAGCTCTATTGTGATACCAATCCAGAAGCAGATGAGTGTAGGATATATGAAGACTAATGAATTTTGATCAATCTCTACAGGCAAGTTACTTCTTAGGACGAGATGGTTTTCGGTATTGGTTGGGAAAAGTTCCCGTAACCATTGATGCCGAAAAAAATTATGGTGAGAGTGTTCGTGTAAGAATTCTAGGATACCATACAGAAGATACATCAATTCTTCCTGATAAAGATCTTCCACTAGCTCTAATCAAAAAACCAGTAACCGTTGGTGGTGATAATGGCCAATCAAGTGCGATTGTTGGTGGAGAGTTAGTATCTGGATATTTTAGTGATGGCGATGATGCACAAATACCCGTAATTGATGGTATTCTTGATAGGTGGAGTAATGCAACAACATTTTCTAAACAAGAATTGCTAGATGGTGCAAATCCATTCAAGTCTGGACCACTATATGCTTGGAACAATATTCCAAACTGGAGAATTACATCTGAGGGAAAGAATCCAGATAAAGAATCACTACTAGGAAAACAGGGTAAAACTGCAAGTCCAAGTGGTGCATTCGCTGTAAATCAAGTTAGAGATAGTACGGCAGCCGCAGGGTGGGTCCCTAGTTCTAGAAGTGTTTTGGAGGAATCCATCCTAGCTGAGGAGTTTAACGGTCCAAATAATTGTGGTAATGATGTTGTATCAAGAATCAGAGTAGAGATATCAAAAATCGTTGTAATCTTAAATGGAGTAAAGAAATACTATAACACCTATGTTGTTGGTGCTATCAATAAAACATATGATTTCATTGGACAAATAAACAGTGTAATTGAAAGCATTGCCGCTGTAATGAGGACGCTTGTCCAAAGAGTCAGAAACTTTGTTCTAAGAAAACTAAGAGAACTTTTAAGTGATGCACTAGAACTTGTTCTTGGTGATGTTTTGAAGGATATTAAGGATGCTGTAATATCTGAGATTTTGGATATTATATTCTGTATCTTTCAGACCACAATTGATGAACTTCCTGGTCTAATTGGAGACTTTATTGCGGCACTGATTGGACAACTTGCAGCTTCTCCTCTATGTGCGGCTGAGAAATTCATGAATGCACTTGTGAATAATGTGGTCAACTCTATTCAGGGAGTTCTAGACCCAATCATCGAAGACATACAAGATCTATTGAATGGAGTTTTGGATATTGGTTCAGCAATTTCAAGTGCCATTGATCAGGTACTAGGTATTTTTGGTTTCTTATGTTTAACAAAAAATTGTGTGGAGGTTACTAAGTTTAATTCAACACCTTTTGGTGGACCGACCAAGAAAATGCAAGATAACTATTCAGATTTCCTTGGACAAATAAACATCCCACCAGTTGTTGAAAGTGCGGAACAATGGTTGAATGAAGCTGGATTCACTGAAGGTGGACTTTCTAACTGTGATATTGCAAACGCCGATAAGTGTGGCCCACCATTAGTTACCGTATTTGGCGGAAATCCAACATCTGAAGCTATTGCAGCTGCTGTTATCAACAAAAAGGGATCAGTTGTTGGTGCTCTCCTTGAAAGAAGGGGTCTTGGTTATAAAAATTCACCATTTGTTGCATTCGATGACCCATGTGGAATTGGAATTGGTGCTGGTGGATATGCAACTCTTGATTCTGATGGAAGTATAAAAGATATTATCATTACAAATCCTGGATATGGTTATCTGGACGCCCCAGATGGATCCGACAATGGCGACCCCAACGATGATCAGAGAAAACCCATTGGTGGAGATGATACTGTTGGTGATGACGATGATGATGATGGTTCAAATACCATTGATCCTGGAGGTGGTGATGGAGATGGAGGTGGTGATGGAGTTAGTGATGGAGGTGTTGGTGGTCCTGGAGATGAAGAGGATACTATTGTTCTTGTTCCCGTAGTTGGATGTTTGAATGGTATTACAATCACAAATACTGGATATGGATATGCTCAAGATGATGAAATCACAACCATACCAGAAATGCCAGGATTAATTTTGGAGGGAAGATATACAGACTCTGGTCAATTGGTTGAAATTCTAATTAATGGAGAGACATGTGGATGGAAAGAAATGCCAGAGATAGAAATAAATAGTAGAACTGGTGCTGGTGCCAATATAAAACCAATTCTATCTTTTACGAAAGCAAGTGATTTTGTTGAAGAGGAAGCAGTTAGATATCAAAGTAGCACATTATCTGTTGTTCAATGTATAAGAACCTAAATGGGAAATAAAAGACCAATTAGAATATTTGACAACCAGTATGTGTCACTATTAGGTGGTCCAGGAAGAAATCCTGGAGACGGATCAGATACTGGTCGAGAATTTTCTGTATGGACAAAAGCTGGAAACTGTGAAACACATTGGAGCAATGGTGCCAAAACATCTATAACAGCAGGTCCATCTAAAGAAGTATGCAATACTGAACCACAACAGTCTGGCCAAAAAGAAGCAGTTGCCAAATCAATTTATTGTAAAAATGGTGACTTTGTTCTTGCAGTCGATGGTAATGTAAAGATTAAAGCAAAGAATATTATACTTGAGGCTGAGGGAATCTCACCCGAAGGTAAGATTGAAATGATCGCCAATGGTCATATGAATCTACAGACTAATGAGACTTTAAGAATCAATGGTGGTGAAGTTCAAGTTGTATCTGAAAAAGATATTGTTCTAGATGCCACTGGGTTTTTGAATATGATCGGTGATATGAAAAATGCTGGATCATCTACGGTCGCATCTTTGGTTGATGCATATCTTGGTGGTGGTTGGGCATCCACATTGTCTGGAATATCTGGATCACTGAGAGGAATTTAAGGATGGCTGGATCATTTAATGCTTTTACAACAGGAAAACTTCATGTTGGTGCAGTACCAAGTAGTGCAATCAGTGGATTAACTTTTAGTAGTTTTATTCCTGGTCTTCTTACTGCATCTGGACCAGCATATTTTGGTGCTTGCCCTGGCCTTGGTGTTGACATTGGAACTGTAAATATCGGACCAAAAGTTCCTGTTCCAGGAATTTGTTCTCTAAATGTACTTGGAGCACCAGTTGCAGCAAACTTAACTGGTATTACCAATGTTATTGGAACCTTTAATGTTACTGGTATTGCGACAAAGGGTGGTGCTGATGTTAAGGCATCTGTAAGTTTAACTGCTGGTGCCACTGTTGAAGCAGCATCAACAGCTAATGCTGCAAATAATGCTACTGCTGGGGACATCACATGTTCAACAATCACGGCAGGTTTTGGTGCTTTTGCTTCAGTTGCTGCACCGTTCAAACAGTTTGATATTCCTCACCCAACTAGGGGTGAGGGTTGGAGACTTGCACATGCCGCATTGGAAGGCCCTGAGATGGGTGTATATTATCGTGGAAAGACGAAAGAAAAGACTATCGAACTGCCACATTATTGGACTGGATTAGTTCATGAAGATAGCATTACCGTTCAACTAACACCAATTGGTAAGGCATGTAGCACATTACATGTCAAGAAGATTGAAAACAATATTGTCCACGTTAACCATCAGGCACAAGATTTAGAATACTATTATATTATTCATGCAGAAAGAAAAGATCTTGGTGATCTTATTATTGAGTATAGGGGTGAAAGTACAAATGACTTTAGACACTCATCAGAGAAGATAAAGAGGTCTGGTGAAACATTGATATATAAACAACACGGAAATACAGAACCACTTCGCATCTGAAATTATAATGGCTGACTCCCCTTTACAAAAAAGATATGCTGCTGAAGTAGATCAACTTAGAAAAGATAATGAATTTCTTGAAACTAGGACAGATGAGTATGATGACCGAATTAAAGATATTGTAAAGTTATCTCTACCTAGTGATGAAGATTATGCACAAACAGTAGTAAATGCAAACACTTTTTTAGGGCAAGCAGTTGCTTTTGGAAGTGAGGCATCAGGATGTGGATGTTCTATTACTATTGCTATTGGAAGTACTGTATATTACGAAGTCGCCAGAGCTGACATGGAGAATGCTAGCACTGATGATTATAATGGCAATGATCCACAAGGAGATAATGGGACTGTGGCACTCACTTCTGGATCTGGAGAAAGCACTGTTCTTGTTCAGACAAATTTTGGAAAAGGAGTTTCCCTTAGTATTGGTGTGGGTGCGAGTGCTATATTTTTAGGTATCAGTACAGTACAACCAAATCCTGGTATTTGTGCAACAATCACTTGTTCTGAATATTATACGCTTCAAAATGACGCGATAACTAATTACAACAATGCAAAGTCTCTTGTAGCAAGAGAAACAGCCGATAATAAATCATCAAAAATTAAGGCAGAAGCAAAAGAATATCGATTGCAAAGATGGGCAAATGAAAAGGGCAAAAAGTTCACTCAAGATCGAATAGATAGAATCGATGCATTCTATCCAGAGACTGAGTGAAGGCCAGTTTACGAACTGGCACATGAGGTTTGATGCCCACCCATTCATCGGTTATAATATATGGGTAATCAAGAGAAACGCCCGATGAACACCGAAACCGTTCTTGGAGTTGTGATTGACATCTGCACCCGTTCATTTGTGATTATCAGTGATGAGGGTTCTGAAAAATCTATTGAATGCGAAACTCCAGATCAGTTCATGAAAGTTCTTGCGGTTTGCACCAATAATCTAACCGAAGACCAAATTGTTTACACCGAAATCGAGGTTCTTGAAAATTGAGCAAAGATAAGAAGAAGAAGACTACACCAGAAAACGTTGCAGAAGCAAACAAATCATTATATGATTGTACAATGAATCTACCAAAGGCAGCTGATCATTGTGGAATGACACAAAAAGAAATGAAGATGACATTCAGAGAGTATCTCAAATATAATCCACCCATATGTGATATTTGAATGCTTAGTGGACTGTCGCATATTGGTTAATGCTCGCTCCTTATAAGGGCGCAAACTGGGTTCAATTCTCAGCAGTCCTATTAGCTTCCTTAGCAATCTGGGAATGCAGCAAACTCATAATTTGCCTAAGGAGAGTTCGATCCTCTCAGGAAGCATTAGGGTCCCATATTAATACTTTTAAAGTCGCTAAATACAACATAATGCAAGTTAGCGCACCTTATATCCATGCCTCTTAGTAAACTTCAAAACTTTATTAAAAATACAGAGGGTAAGATTCTTTACGTCAACCCTAATGATATCAACGCTACTGATAGTATTGAAAACCAGGGTAATTCATTATCCCAACCGTTTAAGACTATTCAAAGGGCTCTCATAGAATCGGCACGATTCTCTTATGTGAGGGGTAATGATAATGATTTGTTTGACAGAACAACAATCCTCCTATTCCCAGGTGAGCACTTTATTGATAACCGCCCTGGATTTAGGATCAAAGATGTTGGTGGTATAGCAAGAGCGATCTCTCCAGCAGGAACGGTATCTTTAGCACAAGATACTTTATCACTATCTTTGGATTCAGTTTTCGATCTTGGTGTCGAAGACAACATGCTGTACAAGTTTAACAGCTCTAGAGGTGGTACAATTCTTCCTCGTGGTACTGCAATCGTCGGTCTTGACCTAAGAAAGACTAAGATTAGACCACTATATGTGCCAAATCCAACTGATAGTGATGCATATGATACTGCACTAATTCGTCTAACTGGTACGTGTTACTTTAGAGACTTTACTTTCTTTGATGGTGGTCTAAGCACAGAGGTTTATACTGACCCAGAAGATTTCTCGACAATCAATAAATCTAGTCCAACATTCTCTCACCACAAACTAACCTGTTTTGGTTTCGCTGATGGTGTTAATATCGTTGATGGCACAGGTCTAACTGACCTTGACATGTATTATAGCAAACTATCTAATGCTTTCAATGAGGCATCTGGTAGAAATATTGACCAGAAATTCCCATCACAATCACAAGGTTTCTCCAAGAGTAGAGTTGAATGGGAAATTGTTGGCGCATTTGCAGCAGACCCAATTTCAATTTCATCTATTAAATCTGGTGATGGTGTAAGCCCATCAACACTGATTACTGTTGACACAAGTTCACCACACGAACTAAGTGTTGGTACTCCCGTTAAGATTAAGGGTGTCACTCCCGCAGATTATAATATCTCAACATTCGTAGCATCTGTCACTTCAGATACTCAGTTTACATATTTACTAGCAGATGTAGATCCCACTCTAGTGGCGACTGGAAGCATCTCTGGCGCTACTGCGACCATTGAGACCGATACAGTCACAGGTGCGTCTCCATACGTCTTTAACGTATCTCTCAGATCCGTTTTCGGCATGAATGGTATGCTTGCTGATGGTTCTACCGCATCCGGCTTCCGCTCCATGGTTGTGGCACAGTTTACGGCTGTATCACTACAGAAAGATGACCGTGCATTTGTTAAGTATAACCCAGTATCCAGAACTTATGATGGTATTGCAATTACAAAGGTAACTGGTACTCAACTCGCATCAGAATCTAGTTCCACTAACTCAAATACTGTTTATCATCTAGACAGTAGAGCTGTTTATAGAAAGGGATGGGAGACATCTCACATTTCTATGATTAAGGATTCAATCATTCAGGTTGTATCTGTGTTCGCTATCGGATTTAATAAGCACTTTAATTGTGAGTCTGGTGGTGACGCATCTATTACCAACTCCAACTCTAATTTTGGTCAAATTGCTCTTGTTTCTGAAGGATTTAAGAAAGAAGCATTCGCAAAAGATGATGAGGGTTATATCACATCAATTGTAACTCCTCAGACTATTTCAGAAGAAGAGTCTAATATTGACCTATTCACTTTGGATGTTGGTCTAACTACAACCGTTGGTGTTTCTAGCCATATCTATCTCTTTGGTTTCAAAGATGCTGATAACCCACCAGCAATTATTTCACAAGGTTATCGTGTTGGTGCAAGACAAGATGATAAACTATACGTAAATATTGATGGAACAACATATAATGCAAATATTCTAATTACTGACAATATTGTTTCAACATCATCAACAATTGCTTTTGGTTTGGGATCAAAAGAAAAGATTGTAGATATAAATGGTGTTGATACTGAAGGACGCTTTTCTACTGCAGTAAATCACAATTTACAAACTGGAGAAAAAGTTCGTATTCTAAGTGAAGATGGAGATCTTCCAGAAAATCTAGAAGAAGATACCATTTATTTTGCAATTGCAGATGGAATCAATTTATCTCTATTCAGAGTTGCATCAACTCTTAGTGATGCCCTCAAAAGCGATGGAATCACAGTTTATGGTGGAACTGGACTCAGAGTAGAAAGTAGAGTATCCGATAAAGCGGCCAATCAAATTGGTTGCCCTGTCCTATTTGACCCAAATCACAATAATTGGTTTATTCATTGTAGTGAAGGAAATGATATTTACAATGCTTTCCTTTCTGAAGGTGGTACAGTTGGAATTGGAGCACAAACCACAGAAACATTTGTTAAGAGAAGATCTGATAACAGATCACTTGGAGATAAAGTTTACAAGGTAAGATACTTTGTTCCTAAAGAATCCACTATTGGTAGAAATCCAGTAGAAGGATTTATTCTACAGGATAGTAACTCTACTGCTGCAAGAAATGACCAAGACTTTACAATTTCAACAATTGATGTTACTGATTATAATTTCAATAGAAATCCAAGATACATTTCAACTTGTTCTGTAAGTGGATCAACTGTCACCACAAGAGTGGATCTTCCACACAATCTAAATGTTGGTGATCGTATTAAGATCGTTGATGTAAAGAGTACTACTAATACAACTGGTGCAGCCTTAAGTGGATATAATGGAACATTTGAAGTTACAACAGTTCCAGATGATAAAACATTTACTTATGCTGTAACTGATGTTGATGGTAATGTAAGAGAAACTGGTGATTTCACCTCTGATATGAATAGTAGAGTTGCCTTAATGGCAAGGTATCAGAGAGTTGATAATAAGAATAATATAAGTGTCTATAGATCAGAAGTTATTCAGAGTCATATTCCTGGAATTAGTGATGGCATCTACCACTTCAATATTTTGGCAGCAAACAATACAATTGCTGAAGAATTTGATAATCTTAGTTTCCTACCAAAGATTGAAAGATTCTATCCACAGTTGGATAGAGATAATGTAGATTCCAACCCAAGGGCTGCACAATCCTATGCTAAGAGAAATCCCATTGGTGATGTTGCAATAGATGATCCAGAGAATAGCATCACTAGGGAAACCATTGATTACTTCTCAAAACTCGTTGGATATGGCAATACTGTTCTTTCATATGAGAGAAATGATGTTGTTGGTATTGCGACAGTCACTCTAGATAGACCACATAATTTCTCAGGTATTGTAACCTATTCATCACTTACTGGTGGAAGTGGATTCACCGAGGGAGATTACTATAACGTTAAACTATTAAATGATGGAACCATTGATTGGGATGGTGCAACTGCAAGAGTAACTGTTGGCTCTGGTGGTGCAGTAGATAACGTTCAGATTATATCTGGTGGTTCTGGTTATACTGATGGTGAGGCTCTAGATATTGAAGGATTTGCTGGGGCTGAAATTACGATTGCAAATTCTGGCATTTCAACCTTCACAGGAAATACAATTCAACTGACTGGTATTGGTAAAACTGACGATGGAATTTTTGAAGTTCTTTCTACTCCATCTAAAACAGAAGTATCATTCGCAGTTACAACTGGAGATCCAAATCCATTCATAGATCAATATCTTGTTGATTGTGGAAAGATTATTGGTATTAGTACAGCACAATCTTTCAGTGGTATCTCCACAATTACTACACTTGATGCTCATGGATTTGTTGCTGGATCTTCTTTCAGAATCATTGACAATTCAACCAACAATTTAGGTGATTACACTGTTCTTGAAAGAGTTGGTATTCTTACATTTACTGTCTCAACAGCAACTGATCTAACAGTTCTTTCTCCAGAAAAATTACTACCCACAACATATTCATCTAAGGGTGGTGAAATTAGTGCAGAGACAGAATCTATTGGATCTAGAGTAAATAATATCTTCGATAAAGAATATGGAACTCTGAATAATACCATTGGAGATGCTGAATCTGATGATAAAGTCAAGATTCAACTTGCAAATTCTGGTATTGGAACTGATGTAAGATTCCCCATCGGATCATTTATTGAGATTGATGGCGAGATTATGAGAATCGCCAGTGCTGAACTTTCTGGTTCTAATAATGATGAACTGAAAGTTATCAGAGGTTATCTGGCATCACAAACCAAATCACATAAAGAAGGATCATTAGTCAGAAAGATCAAAGTATCTGGTGCTGAACTTCGTAGGCCTTCAATTCTAAGAGGTTCTGGTCATACATTTGAATACCTAGGTTATGGTCCTGGTAATTATTCAACTGGTCTACCTCAGGTACAGACAATCACTCTAACTGATAAGGAGGAGTTCCTAACACAATCCCAGAAGAGATCTGGTGGTGTTGTTGTATACACCGCTATGAATAATGATGGTGATTTCTTCATTGGTAACAAGGTTATCAACCCATCAACTGGTGCAGAATCCACATTTGATGCACCAATTCCAAGTATTCGTGGTGAAGATCCTTCAGTTCTATCTGTTATCTTCGACGAAGTTACAGTTCGTCAGAGACTCATTGTTGAAGGTGGTCCTGCTAAGACACTACTATCCCAGTTTGATGGCCCACTAAGAGTTAATAATGTTGTCAATATCACTGGCAATACTAAAATTGATGCAAACCTTGAAGTTACTGGTAGATTAAAATCCAGTGGAAGTGCCGAGATTGATGGGGCTCTAAATGTTGCTGGTGTTGGTACATTTGCTGGTAAGATTGAAGGTGATGCTGGTATTGATGCTGCTGACATACGAATTGGTGTTGGTGCTTCTACTGCAACGATGACATCAATTAATGGTGAAAATCTTACACTAAGAAGTGCCACGACTAATGTATTCGTTGAGGACAATCTCAGAGTTGATGGAGAAATCACATGTGACAGAATTGAGGCTGACAATATTATTCCTGTCGGTGGTATTGTTCCCTGGGCAGGTACAGAGACCAACGCACCAAATGGATGGTTGATCTGTAATGGCCAATCGGTAAGTCAAACAACTTATGCAAATCTATATGATATTCTTACCGATGAAGGAACTGATTTCCCATATGGTCCTAATCCATCTGGATCAACATTCCTAATTCCAGATCTAAGAGATAGGTTCCTTGTAACATCTGGTGGAACAGTTGGTGGAACTGGTTATATTCGTGGTTCTACAGGTGGTCAGAGAGATGCGAGTGTGATTGACCATAACCACACTGTTACAAATGATCCAGTTGCCGATCATACTCACCCAATTAGTGTTCATAGTGGACATACCCATCCAAATAATCCAGTTAACGCTCATGCTCACAATAATGATCCAGTTGCCGATCATTCTCACATTGTCAATACTGGTGGTAGTCATTCCCATACCGTGAATGCACAAAATGCACCTCACGCTCATACCGTGAATGCAGCAAATGCACCTCATGCTCACCCATCTAGAGCTAATAATGCACCTCACAGACACTCCATCAATGGGTGGGGCGTCACATCTGCAAATAGACCAAGCGTAGTCATTATAGATGATGATAGGCAACCTAGTCCTAGAGGAGCCCAGAACACTAACACTGCTAATGCACCTCATTCCCATACCGTGAATGCACAAAATGCACCTCATGGACACCCATTGAGATCTTCTAATGCTCCTCATGCTCACCCATCGAGGAGCCATGATGGTCACGCTCACCCATCGAGAGCCGCAGGTACTCATACTCATAATAATGACCCAGCTGGAGCGCACACCCATGTTAACAACCCTGGAAAATCCAATGATCATACTTTAGGTAATAGAGGTGGACATACGCATGATGTGAATGCGGATCCCGCAGGTGATCCCGCAACTGCCAAGAATCTACCTCCATATTTCGGACTCTTCTATATAATCAAAGCTCTATAACTAAATACTTAAAAAACCATATCAATGGCAAATTTCAAGAAGGTATTTAATTTTAGGGAAGGGGTTCAGGTTGATGACCAGACCTTCGTTGTCAATGGATCCCTGGTAGGAATTGGAACTTCCATACCAGGGAAATTTTTCGATGTTAGAAGAGATGCATCTTTTAGTGGACTAACAACCTTTACCGAAGTTATTGTTACTACTGGTGCTACTTTTGAAACTGGTGCTGGTAAGAGTGTTGTTATTAGTAACTTTTCATTCACTGGTGATAGTACAAGTGGTGGTATATTAACTGCATCTTCTGGAATTATTTCATATTTTGGTGATGGTTCACAACTAGCAAACTTACCTACATCACAGTGGGTTGATGTTGATACTGGTATTGGTGTTTCTAGTGTTTATAATGGTGGAAACGTTGGTATTGCAACTTTAATCCCACAATATCAACTTCAAGTTGAAGCTAATCCTTTAGATGGCGATGGGATTGGTATTAGACAAGGAAATATATATGCTTCTGGATTCGTTACTGCATCTGGATATGATGGAAATGGTGCCCTTCTCTCTGATTTAGATGCAGATGAGATCACTTCTGGTATTCTGACTCAGGCAAGAATACCAAGACTAGAATTAGATAAACTACCTTTGATTCCAGATTTCAAACTAGAGCAGAACCAGCAATTAACTGGTGTTGTCACAGCTTTAGGTGGATTTATTGGTAGTATTACTGGTGAAGTTACTGGTGACATCATTTCATCTGGATTCTCAACATTTAATGATGGTGAGTTTAGTGGAACTTTAACTGCTATAGCATCCACAGCTCAATCACTAACTGGAACTCCTGACATTTTTGTTGGTCTAGTTTCAGCAACACATGCAGATCTTGGTGTTGCTGTTACTGTTGCTAGAGGAATTGTAACAAATGATTTAAATGTTGGTGTATTAACAGTCACAAATGGTGATGTTAAAGTTGGTGCCAATGGTATTGAGTTTAATATTATTGACGGAAAAGTTGGTATCGGAACCACACAAGCAACGACTTCTGAAGTAGTTGTTCAAGGTGCGAATAATGCACGTCTAGAAGTTGTTACACAGGCTGGATATTCTGCCCTTAATATTGGTGGAGATCTTGGAATTGGTGTAAGTACTGTTGAACTAAAATATGAGAATCAAGAATTAATCCTTTCAAATTATGCGAATGGTGATTTCTCATATTTCTTAAATCAGAATCAAGTAGATCCAAATGGTATTTTCAGATGGAAACAAGGTGATTCAAATGAAACCATCATGGTCCTCACTTCAGAGGGCAAACTTGGTATTGCAGTAACAGATCCAACTGATGAATTGCATGTAGTTGGTGATACTCTACTAGATGGTCGTCTAGAAGTAACGGGAATAAGTACATTCCAAAGTAATGTGCAAGTTAGAGGTGGTATCACATATTATAACACATCTGGCATATCTACAGCTTACGATTTATTTGTTGCAAATGATTTGACTGTAAATTCGGATGCTGTTTTTGATGGAACAGTTTCTTTACCTGAAACGACTATTTTCAATATTACAAGTGGTCTTTCAACATTTAATGATTTAGATGTATCTGGAAGTTTAAGACTACTAAATCAAACAGATTTTAACCTCAATACAACAACTGGTATTTCAACATTCAACAGTATCAACATTTTAGATACAATTACATTAACTGGAAATCTTACTAGTAATATAGATGTTACTGAAGGAATTTCAACCTTCAATGATATATCTGTTGGTGGTGGAATAACTGTTAGTGGGATGAGCACATTTATTAGTGGTCTTGCTGTTGGTGCAGCTATTACTCCTTATATTGCAGTAGGTTCTACTGATTCATTCCCATTATCTATTGGTGGGACATATGGTGTAGAAATTCCTGGTGATCTTAATGTTGAAGGATTTGTGACCATTGCATCAACAATGACACTGACGGAGGATCTTATCCTTGATGGTGGAACCATTGGTTTTGGTTCGGACCAAAATTTCTTTACAAATGCTGGAGTTAGTACTTTCAATACTTTTGTAGTGGACGATGTTCTAACAGTTGGTACTGGAATGACTATCCATGGTGCCATTAACCCAATTCAAGTTACTGACCCTGATGATGAATACTTTAACACATATGGTATTGTTGCAATTTCAACATTTACTGACAATGTTTCTATTGGAAAATCGATCATTATTGGTACTACTGATGAACCCAGATGTGTAGTGGATGTTGGATTCAAAACTGATTCTTTTGTCGCTATCTGTACTGTCGCGACTGATGTAAGAGACGGTACTCAACCTGATGGTATTATTATTCCTCCAGCTATTGAAGGTGCAATCATCTATAACGTAACACTTCAAAAACTACAGTTCTATAATGGAACTGCATGGGAAACAGTAACAAGTTCATAAGAACTTGACAAGACCTTGAAATATGTGTATAATCTGGCTTGTCCAGGATGATATGAGTCACTAGGCTTTATGAAGACTATTGAAAGGCATCGTTATGATGGAAATAAAATAACAGAGACCAGGGTTCTAGAGTTTGAGCCCTGGTCTTTTGATGATATTGAAGAAGTAATGAGTCTCATTCAAAAAGAACTTACTGTAGATCTATTAAAAGGAAAGAGATTAATGTACCCTAAAGATAAGGGTATGAATAGATTCTATGGTCATTGCTATCATTCTACTCAAGCATTATGTTTTCTTATCGATAGTAATGAGTTAGTATCATATAGCGGTGAAGATTATCGTGGTGAGAAACATTGGTGGGTGCAACATGATGACATTGTATATGACTGTACTTCTGAACAATACTGGTCAGTGAAAGAGAATCCACCATATGATACAGGAAAGAAAACTAAATGGTATGGGTGGAAAGGTAGGCCACAACAGGTATCTCTTGAGTTATGTAAGAGGGTTCTCGGGGTGAGACTCAAAAAAGATTGGATAAAGGGTTGACAGGTGGGGCGATCTGACCTATATTAGCCAAGTGATCGGGACAGGAGTTCAACTCCCGAGGTCATACGTTCTTTAAATTCATTAAATGAATCCTACTATCAACATCTCTGTAGAAGTTCTTGCCATGTGGCAAAAAGTTCTACTTACCTGTAACAATCCACTCGGTTTAACCGAAGAAATGTTGCAAGAGTCTTTAGAGACTGCACCACCTAAAGAATATTCTGGTGCTAATTTCATGGGACGTTATATTATCCCACGTCAGTTTGTTCGCTATGATGAAGCACAACAACCTCGTGATAAGAACAATGACTCTGAGCACGTTAATAACCTGACCAACAACTTCAATACTGTTGGTTATCGTAAGGAATCTCAACCTCCTATTGCTTGCTTTGATTCACAAAGCACCAGTATCTACTCACTAAGAGCACAATCTGGTTTTAATCGTGATGGTGCCCTGAACAATCTGGGTCAAGAGTGTTACATCTTTGACATTTATGAGTATGAAGATGAGTATGCTGAAGTAGTTGCTCGTAACGTAAGCAATCACCACAGCAATCCTCAGATGGATCAAAAGATCCCTGATTATGTAAAAGAGGTCGTTAACGCTAAAGAGCGTGGTCTAATTGAGAATACTCAAGATGCTATTGACGCTTTTGTTGAAGTTATTGCTGCTGATCGTACTGTAACGCAACGTAGCAAGATCAAGAAGGCTTCCTATAGCGAGTGTGAAGTTTTCAGTAACTTCCGTACTTATAATTCTACTGGACATGGCAAGAACACCTTGAATGGTTTCATTGCTGCTCAAAACCTTGCTAAACAAGGTATTGAAGGTCGCTCTAAAGAGGAGATTCAGACACAGGGTTATATTGTGTATTGCTCTGGTGCTGGTAACAACAAGTCTGTATGGGCTCGTGCTATTAGTAACTCGGTCAAGTATGGTGTACCTGTCTATGTGATAGGATACTCTCAGAATCGTGTAGACGATCTTGAAGAGTTTCGTGGTAAGTTCATTGCTGATTGGAATGAACAGAAAGAGACTTGGGTGAAGTTTGCCATGAGTATCTTCGATGATTGTGGTGAGTTTGATGAGTCTCGTATTCAAGTCAAGTTGGCTGGATTCAAGGCGCAGTATATTAAACCAGATCCTAATGATAAGGGTCGTCCTACTGAACAAAACATCGTCGATATGTATGGTAGTTCTATTCAGTTTGATCCTAAAGCTGACTGCATCACTCTGACTCAACCCTGAGTCCATGTGACAATCTGCAAACTGGTTAGGGGGGCCCTTCACAGGGGCCCCCTTTTCTGTTATAATAACTGTATCAACGCAAGAGAGCATGACCACCACCCTTCGCCCACACCAGCGCAAAGCACTGAATGCGATGCTGGTATATGACAAGGGTCAGGTCATCATCCCCACGGGTGGTGGTAAAACAATGTGCATGATTCACGATATTATTGAGAATCAAAAGTAT
>Ga0233413_10000162_pt1 | contig 35356 bp, 29 predicted proteins | sample Na_anoxic_6_MG_FD_189019 | JGI IMG/M metagenome (GOLD analysis project Ga0233413, IMG submission 189019) | Seawater microbial communities from Saanich Inlet, British Columbia, Canada - Na_anoxic_6_MG | ecosystem: Environmental > Aquatic > Marine > Inlet | place: Canada: British Columbia...
ATACGGAAACTATGGGCGAAGCAGCTGAACGAAGAGGCCCGTGAAAATGCCACACAGAATTATATGAAACCAGAATACACCTTCCACATAATGACCCAATCCCGCCATAGTACTGGTGCTTCTGCTTCTGCTTCTGCTCCTGCTTCTGCTTCTGCTCCTGCTTCTGCTTCTGCTTCTGCTTCTGCTTCTGCTTCTGCTCCTGCTTCTGCTTCTGCTTCTGCTTCTGCTCCTGCTTCTGCTTCTGCTTCTGCTTCTCTTCTGCTTCTGCTCCTGCTTCTGCTTCTGCTTCTGCTTCTGCTCCTGCTTCTGCTTCTGCTTCTGCTTTACAAAAACAACGGAAACAGAGACTTAAGAAGCAAAAGAGGATCATACCTGGAAATCATTATGGTCCCATGAAGCTTTAACAGTGAGTCTGGCCGCCAAAAAAGACTCCCTTAGAGAACTGAGATGACACCTGTCGTCAATAACGTTCTTCTAGGAGCATTATAAATTTGATTTTCATCAATACATATATTATATTTATAATAAACTAATTATGTCAAAATTTTCAATTAACTCTACCACATATTTTCAAATTGAACTTGCTAGTCAAGTTTGTGAAATTCAGTCATTTGTAGAACAAAGAGATATTGACGTATCAAGACTTCAACCTATCATTGAAAAACTCAAACTTAATATTAAAGAACATACAGAATTTCGTTTAGATAATCCTATTGTAATATTAGAATGTGAAGGATTTAATGATTTTTTAATTGATAAGAATGAAAATAGAACAAATCGTGTCATTATAGATGGACAACATCGTGTTTCTTCTATTAGAGAAGTTATTAAAGGAAGACCTAAGTATGGTAATTTAACAATTCCTATTTATGTTCATATTGTAAAAACAATGGAAGAAGGACGTAAAATTCAATATGATGTATTTGAACAAAAACCAGTAGATGATTATGATAAAATTTAAAGAAATAAATATTCATTATCTGATATGATTGACCGTTTTATCATTAATTATCGTAAAACAAAAAAATCAGCAGTAAAATATTTTAAAGATGGTCGATATGGAGATAAATCTATTAGACCTCGTAAATATAATTTTATGGTAGATGAACTTGTTGATAAAATTAAAAATTCATCTAATATTAAAATTTGGGTGAAAAGAGAAATTCAACCAGCAGAACTTCATAAAGCATTTGAAAAATTAATTCAAAATAAATTACATGAATTACGTGAAAAATCTTCAATAAAAGATTGTATGAAATTTGTTGGAATAACAACAGAAAAGAATTTTACCTTATTCCAGCAATTTTTAGAAAAAACACCATTTCAGATAATTCCTTATGTTTATTACAAAAATTATGAAGCACTTGTTAGCGATATTGAATTAATTTTAGAAATTACTTCAATTGAGGATGAATTTGAAAGTGATGAAGAATTTTTTAGCGATGACGATTAATGCATCTTTATTCATAATACATTCTATTTGATTAAAGTTTCTTTATTCATAATGCAATTTATAAATCCTACTTTTGGCCCATCACTATTAACTTCTGTACCTAATTCAGCAGGTGTTATAATAGTCCAATTAATATCTAATGGAAGTAATCCTAGTCCTATATATACAAAACTACATAATGCAGAACAGAAGAATCTATCAGTTCTTTTAATATTTCCTTTTTGTAAATTAAATTTAGCTTTTACCCAATCATTTGGATATACGTCATATGGTTTATTATGAATAATTGAATGAACTGAGTTTAATTTGTGATAGAATGTTCTTGTTCTAGCGCATTCTAATTTTCTCCAATATAAATGTCCCACACAACTATCATATACTTCTTTAAAACTTCTTAATTGAACTCCATTTTTAATTTCATGGTCTTCTGCATCTTCTACTCCCTCAAATGCTGTTGATTCTAATAAATATAATCCTTTTAATGGTTCTGGTCCAAATTGAGGGTCTCTTACAATAACACCACAATGACTATATTCACTTGCAGTAAAATAACTAATTAAATTTCCTAACCACCAATTTTGTTGAAAAAGGATTAAATCACCAGTATCCAATTGAGATTCAATATCTTCATATTTCATTTTATAATATATTTTAATATTTTAATATTTATACTCATTTTTATAAGTTTTTATTGAATAAAATTATTAATAATTTAACTATTAGCATCATTCATTAATCTATCAATATTATTCATATAATAATATAGTAATACTTGTTCTAATCCATAATTAATATTGTATTTTTTGTCTAACCATTCAATAAATACACTGGCATCTTCACTTGTTTTTGGAACAGGGAAATCTTTAACAATTTTCCAAAAATGCCTACGGAATTCAATTGGAATATGAATATAATCATTGCTATTTAAACCACCAGCAGGAACATGAATGATACGAATATGTTGTCTAATATCATCTGTAATTTCATAATTAATTGAAGGTCTATTTCCATATACTAATTTATGTAATTGTGGTGATAATTTTAATCCTTCATTACTATATTTATCTTCTAATTCTTGAAGACGTCGTAGATGCCATTCTGTTTGATTCTCACCAGAATAACCAGAATTATTACTTAAATCAATTAAAGTTGCCATTTTATTTATATAAATAATTTACAAGTTTATATGTAAATCAAATTTATTATAATTTACATTTAAAATATATTATTTAATATATTCTAGTTCTCCTTCCCAATTAGTATAGTAAATACGATGAAGTTTATATCCCTTACGTCGAAGATTTATATGTATATATTTCATACAATTATCACATGGTTTTGCCATCATTAGTTTATCTCCTTTATTATTTGTTCTAAATACAAAAACATTTACTTTTTTGCGTTTAGTCGTTATTGGAAGATTATTAACAGCATCTACTTCTGCATGAATTGTTTTAGTCGGGTCTCGTGGGTCAATATTGTAATAATTTATCCCTTCTCCATAAAAAACATGACGTTCCTTTACCAAGAATAACACAAGATAGTTTTTGATGCCCTTCTCCTCCATTTCCACTATTATTCTTAATAGAACACCTAGATGATGCTCTTTTTTTAGCCAATGTCAAGTAGTTCATTCTCAATGTCATTATTTTCTAAATTTTAATATTATATCAAATATCAAATAATTATATCAAATTTTAATGATATATTTAATAACTATTATGTATTTAATAAATATTGTATGTTTAATAATACTATAAATATTCTATAATATTATATGTATGAAATTACAATAATTACATCATTTTTTAATGCTGATAAATACATTACTCATTATTTAAATAATGTAAAAAATATTATTGGATATAAAGAATTATGCTTACATTATGCGTATAATATAGTTGGAAGTCACATGGATAATGATAGAGTATCAAGCATACTAACTAATTTCTCATTATTATATTCTAATTTTAAAGTTATTAATATTAATAAAGAAGACGATAAGGGTCTATATCATTTATGGAATATAGCAGTAAAAACAACAAAAACACCATATATGATGACATTAAATATAGATGATATGTGTTATCCTCGGTATGTAATTAATGGATTGAAATATATGAATTTTGGAGGTGATAAAGTGGCAATTGTATCTTGTCCTGTTAATGTTACTAAAATTCCCAATTCAAATAATTATTATACAACATGGTATAAAACAAAAAAAATTTATTATGATAAAAGATTTAATTTACTTTCTCAATTGCAAAAAGCAAATGTAATCTATAAAAATGGAAGATATATAGAATTGAAATGTAATAGATATTATAAAAAAATATCTTATAAAATACCATCTCATTTTAAAAAATCTGTTAAAGTTGAATATAATGAATACTGTTTAGAAGATATGTTTGTTGATTGGAATAATGATAATAATTATAATAGTTATTGTATGCCTCATTGCTGTCCTATATGGCGGAGAGACCTTCATTCTAAATATGGACAGTTTAATTATGAAAAATACGGAGTATATGCTGATTTTGAATTTTGGTTAAGAATAATGAAAGATAATAATAAATGTTTTTTAATGAAAAATGCAGAAGTATTATATTTAGAAGATGAAAATTCATTAGAGCGGAGAAGTTCTAATAAGAGTGAATATATGAGTTTAATTATGAATGAATATTTGATATAATGAATATTTGATATAATGAATATTTGATATAATGAATATATAAGTGGACATTAAAGAGTATATCTTAATATTAAATAGTTTAATCTATGATTGGATTTCTAAATAGAAAAAGGTGAGAATATTTTTCTTTATTATTTTTAATTTCATCAAATACATAATCAGGTGGATTAAAATCATCATAATTAATATCAAAATAGGTTTCATCAAATCTTGATAAAGAACCTATTCTTACTTCTTCTCTATATTTCTTTGAATTATGTAAATTATAACATTTTACAGGTATATTATTATTTAACTGTTTATTTAATGGATTATGTTCTGTATGTGAATAAGCATATAATTTTGCTTTACTCATTATTTTTCCACCATACGAAGATAAATGTAATCCAGCATTTTCTACAATAAAATATTTGTCAGTTAAATTATTTTTTTGTATAGTATCTTTAACATTTGAAATTGAACGATGGAAACAATAGTTATTTCTAAATGAAGAATGACTTTTTATTGAATTAAATATTTTATAATTAAATACTATATTTCCAAAAAAAGAACGAATATTTTTGGCATTTAAATAATATTTAATATCTGGTGTATGGCATAAATAAACATGGTCTTCATTATTATTTAAGTTATTTATTATCTCTTGTAATTTTTCTGGATATAATATTTCATCTATATCACTCAATGATATTATATCGTCGGGCTCACATTCTAAATCATCTAAAATATTTCTAATATAATCTCTTTGATAATATTCTCGTTTCCATGGATTTTCATATTCTTTATATTCTTTATAATTTTCATTTAAATATTTTATTGATGGTATATTTATTTTTTTATATATTATTTTATCTTCATATTCTTTAAATTCGTCTTTATATTTTTCAAATAAATAATCTTTATATTCTCCTTGAAATGTTTTATCTGCGTCAATTATAATAAAATAATCAACTATATCATAATATAATTTTAACCTAAGTTGTAAAATTTCAATCTCATTAAAAAACATAAAACAATCAATAATCATTAATATAATGATTATTGATATTTTTAAATTATAAATATTACTATATAAATATTTAAGGATATGAGTGTTTTTCATTCATACATACCTGTTTTACTGTAAAAGGTTTTCCATTTAAGTCTGGCCATGTTACATTGTCAATTGTTGATGGTGTTGTTCCTGCAATACTAATTTTTGAGACAGGTGAAATATAATTCCATGTTTCTGGTGATTTAATCATTACTGTTCCTATACCTGCTGTTTTAAATTCTGGACCATTTGGTCCTGTAAAATCTTCTGGGGTTTTATAATCTAATGTATTATATAAAGTCCATTGTCCGTTATTGTATCCTGGACTGTCTAATTTATGTTTATCGGAATAAAATTTAATAACATAATTCCATCCTTCACTTGTATAATGTCCCCATGCAGGACCTGAATTTTTTGCAACAAAATGAAATACAATATCAACAGGGGCAGTATCAGAATCTTCTGCCATATTAACAACAATATGACCATGATTATGTGAAAGGACACTGTCAATTGTATAACCAGTTGGTATTCTATCTGCTGGTAATGGTAATCCAGTATAATCAACTATTTTGTCTAATATTGTTGATGTTGTTGATGAATTTTTAATTAAATTTACAAATTGTGTTGTTCCGGGATCTGACCCCGAAACAGGTTTTTCTTTTGAATGTCCTGGTGCATATACCCATGTTACTTGTTTTTTAGTAGCAGTTTCTGTCAAGATAAATACAGGTGATAAATAAGTATCTATGTCATCATCCGTTTTCAAGTGTAATAATTCTAAGTCTAATTTAGTCGCTGTTGTACTCTTAATATTGGATGACGGTGTATATTGTTTAGCTAATATTAAACCATTACCTGTATCTTGTGTAGTATTAAATGTTTGATATGTAGCAGGTAAAAATGTGGTTCGTGGAAATTTAGAATATCCACCATATGTTGTTTGCATTGTTCTTGCCATAATTAATGATGATGGAAATTGTGGTGCAGTTTTATCAGCAAAATCAGAAGATTTTTTCATAGTATCAGAATTTGTATATAATACAGACGGTGGAGATGTTGCCATCTTATGGTTTCCACTTATTCTTTGTAATACTGCTGTCCCATTAGATTTTATTGGTCCTAATTTTAATGTATCAGTGCACTTTTGTGTTTTACATGCCCATCCTGGTACAGAATTAGCCCATCCTGTATAAGAATTTACTTTGTTCATCATAGCACCTTGACTTGTAACGAACGCACTTCCTTCTATTATTGGTCCATCATTTAATCCCTCTGCGGATGGTTCTCCTCGTAATTTTGTAACAGGAGATTTAATTACATATGTTGTTGAATCGGCAATTATCATTCTACCAATACTAACAGTTTGAAAGTTATAATCATCAAGACTTAATGTAGAGGATGATGTATTATCTTTATCTGTTGCTGTAGGTGCACTAATTGTATAACTTGCTTGATTTGTTTTATTTGGTAATAATAACCATCTTATTCCTCCTAATAAATTTTCATATCCAACTTGAAATGCACTTACAATTGGAGGGGTATTATATGGTTTTGCCATATCTTTTTTATCGTCCCAATTTATTAAATCTTGGGATGATGGAACAGGATTTTTTAAACTTACTTTAACATTATGTAAATGCGGGTCAAGTGAATCAACAGTTAGTGTTGTATTATATGAGACATTACAAGTTCCGTCGCTTTGTGTTGATGTAGCGCAACTACTTGTTTTAATAGTATTTAAATTACCAACTAAATTACCTCTATTCCCGTAATCTGGTAACTGTAAAGTACCAGAAGAGTCTGGGTCTGCTGGTGGATTAAAATCACTTAATTTAATACTCGCTACTTTACTATCTGAACCGATCCAATCTGTGTTAGTATGATTATTTATTACGAATGATGGTTCTGTCATATTTATATAATAATACATTATATATTATTCTATTTCTAATTAATTAAAAATTGTATTTAAATTTTTATAAAAATTATTTATATCTATTTTATTATTAATTTCTTTATTATTTTTTAAATAATTAGTTGTTTCTTTTATTAACTCTTTATTTTGTAATTTATATGATGCTTCTTCCAATGTATTAAAATAAAATGGATAATTTTCACCAAGATAATCTACTACTCCTCCAACTGGATTAATTAATATTGGTGTATTTCTAGCAATACACTCTATAACTAAATTATTTGCAGATGAATCATATAATTCAACAAAAACTATATTTTTACTTAATAAATCGTCATATTCATCATCATTCACTCTTTCTAATAATTCAACATCATTCTTAATTATATTCAAACTATTATTAAATTGATGTTTGTTCTCTTTAATAAACATTTGTTTTGGAGAGTATCCAGTTAATCCAAGTGCTGTTTTAGTATAACCATATACCTTGGGTAATAAAAATATAGAATGTAATTTTCTTAACCACCATCCAACTTGAATAACTCTTTTATTATTATTATTTTCAAATGCTTCTATTGTAAATTTCTTATCTGGAATATCGGTTGGATGATATAATACATGAATAGGTATATTGTATTTTTTTATTATTTTGTGATTTCTTAAATATTTAGCATTATATTCTGAAAGAGTTATTATATTTTTTAAATATGGAAGACTTTTTATAAAGTTAGGATTTTTTAAAATACTTTCAAATGACTGCTCATATTTAAACCAATATGGTATATTTGGAGGATTATGTATTATAACAGACCACGGACGAGTATATACATTTCTTTTAGCATTATCTCCCCATACAAAAGTACTCTCTAAAAATGTATCTAAATAATGTATTCGATTATGTATTATAGAATTTTGTATATTATGCTGTATATGTGATAATACATATTTCCACCCAGAACGATGTTCTCCAAAATGATATGTTTCTTGATTTCCTATATAGAAATTTGTTATATCTAAATGTATATTATTTAACCCTTCAATAAATTTATTTATATAAAGATCATTTTTATTCATATTAAATAAATAATTATGAGTTTGTTCTACTAAAATCATATCATTTATTTTTCTATCTGCTTCTTCTTGTGTAGAATAATAAAATGGATAATCTTCACCCAGATATTCTACTACTGATGGGTGTTTATTAATTAATAATGGTGTTGAATATTGAATACATTCAATTACTATATTATTAGCAGATGTATCTTCCATATATACCATTGCCACTGATGTTGTTAATAATTCATCATAATCATTATTTTCCATAAAATATTTATGCTCTATCATTGTATCATCTGGTATAGGTGTTGATTTCATTTGGATTAATTTTTGTTTTTCAATATTATCTTTTAACCAATATTCTTTATCTGTTTTTTCTAATAGAATTTTATGTTGTTCTGTTTTTAGATTAAAAAAATAGCTATAATTTCTTAACCAATATCCTATATGAACTACTCTTCTATATCTATTATAATTATCCATATTGAATGTTTGAATTCCAAATGGAATAGGGTGTTTTAAATTATATACTGGAACATCTACTAACTTACTTAATCTATTTTTTGAATCTTCACTTAATACAATTAATCCTTTACAACATTTTAGACTTTCTTTAAAATTATCTAATTCTAATATATTTGGAAGTTTGTATATATCTATTAAATATTGAGGAATATTGAATGGCATATGTATAAATCCAACCCAAGGTTTAGTGTATATATGATTTTTATCTTGTTCCCATATAAAGGTTTTTTCTAAAAAAAGGTCTAATGTTATTCCTTTTGGATTTTCAATATCTATTAATGTTTGTTTAACATATTCCCATCCATATCTATGAAATCCATAATTGTCATTATGTTGATTTTTAATATTAAAATTAAACTTTTTATGTAATAATTTTAATTTTGGTGTTTGTAATATTTGTCTTATAGTATTGTGATGTTCTATTATATTTGGGTAAATAATAATATCATTAAAATTAGAAATATATTCTGTTTGTTCTTTTTTAGGAAATGGATTAATTATCATTTTGAATTTTTTATTAATATTTTGTAAAATATAATAGTATGTTAATACATCTTCTATTGTTGAACCAATAATATTTATATTGAGTATTTCATCAATATTAAGTGTATATTCTAATTTTTTTATAAAATCTAGTTCTTTAATAGTTTTTTTATTTTTTAGATCATATAATATTTTATTATTAATGTAAATAACATTTTTGTATGTTTTATTTAAATTTTGTAATAAATTAATGTCTTTCTGTTTTTTTATAGATGAATTGATATAATAAATAAATACCATAATATTTATTTATTAGTTTTTTAATTTTGTTATTATACGGAAGTATATAATAGATTACTTCATTTGATAGCTCATTTTCACTTTGTTCAAACATATATTTTACGGCTACGACATTATAAAATTCCGGGTTGGAGTTTATTAAATTTACCGCCCATTGTTTAATATGATATTTTTGATTTAATTCAATATTTTCTGGGTGAATATCAGTCATAGATTTACAATACAATAACCATTTATCACGATTTTTCTCTATTAAATAGAACTCACTGCCGGGAGTATTATCTATATAAACAATTACTCCATCTCCATCTCCATCTATATCTCCAATAGTTTTACCACTAGTAACCGGGCCATCATTTTTTTCTATTGTAGAGCGTTTTTCAACAACATTTCCGCCACTAGTTGTTCTGTGTATTATAGTACCGGACATCTCTTTCCTCCCCCCCTCCCCCTCCTTACCCTCGTCCTCCGGTTCACACTGCTCACCAATATCACCATCTATGCATACATCAACATCACTACCAATTACTAGTCTTCTATTTTTAAAAAGACTTATATTTAGTTGAGATGAGTCGCGTGAGATGGATGAGGGTGCTCGTGCTGCGGATACTGGTGGTGCTTGTACTTGTTCCTGTTGGGTAAATATGGATGCTGTTGGTAGTGTCGTCCGTGCTGCTGATGATGATGATGATGATGCTGCTGCTTGTGCTTGTGATTCCATTTATAATATATATTACATTATTTTTTTGGAGATGGAACATCTAATCCACTACAATTTGTAAAACTATTATCGCACTTTTCCGAAATACATTCTTCACACGGAGGAGTATCTCCGCTAAAACATTTTGTAAAACAATTTTTAACAGAACATTCTCCTAAATCTCCAAAGCAAGAGCAACAAGTATCACTATAATTTTCTGCTTTTTTTACACAAGCAACAGTACATTCATAATTTCCTATACAACTACTTCCACAACTATTCATATATTCTCTAAAATCTACTCGTCCTGTTGTATTCCATATATGTTGGTCTTTTTCATTTATACAAGCAGATTGTGTTTTATCTGATTTAAATAGTTTGTCTGAACTATTAAAATGTAATAACATTAATCCATATAACCAATTCATTATATATAATTTATGTGTATAATGTTTATATTTGTTTAATTAAAACTTATATAATTGTATATGACGCCATTAATATCTGTTATAACAACAACAAACAAAACAGATCCATATATTATTAAAAATATATTTAATAACTACAATAATCAAAATTATTTAAATAAAGAATTAATACTAATTATTAATTCTAATATTTCACAAATAGAATATATTAATATTGCTATTGATATGAATGTGAAAGACTATTATATTTACAATTTAAATGAAAATATAACACTCGGGGAATGTTTAAATTATTCTATTGAAAAAATGAACGGAGTTTTTTGGGCGAAAATGGATGATGATGATATATATATGTCAGGATATTTAGATGAAGCAATTAAAACATTATTATTAACAAAAGCAGACCTTGTAGGTAAAAATTCAGTTATATTACATGACAAAAATACTGGAACTATGTATGATTTAAATAGGTACAAGAATATGTTTATAGATTTTGTAAGAGGTCCTACCTTTTTTTGTCATAAATCATTATTTAATGTATGTAAATTTAGACATCTTAATAGAAGTGAAGATACAAAATTTTTACTTGATTTAGTAGAAAAAAAGAGAAAAATATATGCTTCAAGTGAAAAAAACTTTATTTATATTAGAAATTCATATTTGGGTCAAACATCAACAACAACATTAAAAAAATATTTAGGTTCTAAATATAAAATTATTAAATTTAAATAGAGTATATGGATGAAAAAAAAGTATCAGTTATAATGGCAACTTATAATTGTACAGAAACTATTGAAAAAGCAGTTAAATCTGTTTTAAATCAAACTTATAAAAATATAGAATTGATTATAATAGATGATGCTTCAACAGATAATACATTAGATATTCTTAAAGGTATATATGAAAATAATTTTATTATAATAAAAAATAGTGATAATATTGGTAAATATCAATCCATAAATACTGGTATAAATCAATCATCTGGTTATTATATAACTATATGTGATGCAGATGATTATTATGTCCCTTATAAAATAGAAAAACAAGTTAATTGTATGTTAAGTAATAGTAATTTAGTTGCGTGCCTTCATCCAATGATGAGAATTAAACCAAATAGTAATTATAAAATAACATCTCAATACGCCGAAATTTCATTAATGTTTATTAAAAATATTATAATAGATAAAATTGGTTATTATGATTCAATGAGATTTGGTGCTGATACAGAATTTAAAAAAAGATTAATAAGAGTATTTGGTAAATATAGAATTGGATATATAGATGAAATATTGTATATAGCAATTATAAGAGAAAATTCATTAACAACAACACCGGAAACAATAATAAATGGTCCTATTAGAATGTATTATAGTAAAAGATATAATAAATGGCATAAAACAAGTCCAAATTTATATATTAGTTTTCCACTTATAACACGACCATTTTAATTTTTACTATATTTACTTATTTATCATAATATACTATAATGAATTTTGTAAATCCTAAAACATCTGTATTTTATTGTTGTCATAATATGATGTATGATAATGCAACAATAAATCAAGTAAAAATATTAGATAATACTATTATTCCTATTCCAATTGTTTCTCTTATAAATACTACTATGTCAAAAACAGACATAGAAACATTAGATACATATTTATATAATGATATAATAACAAACGGGAGAAATTCAATAGCACATGTAGTTATTCATTTATTTATTCACCTTAAACAAAGTTTTGAGTATAAAATGTTGAGAAAATGTTATTGTAGTAATAAAATTGGATGGTCTAACAAATCTGGAAAAACATTAACATCATCAGAACAATTTAATCTATATTTATATATGTTTAATGAAAATTCATCATTACCCCCGATGTATGATATGGCGACTTATAAATCTCTTTTTAGAATATTATATGATAGTTCTGTAAGAGTATTAAATAATTTTAAAAATTTATAATAATTAAATTCTATTTGTTTAATTATATTTGTTTAATATATTAAACTTATAAATATATAACTAAAAATTGAATAATATATATAGCTTGAATAATACATAAGTTATATAATGAATTATAAATTAATTAATGACACCATTTATGGACAGATTAGTTTAAGTAAAATCGCTATTTCTATTATTGATACACCAGTATTTCAAAGATTAAGAAATATTAAACAATTAGGTGCGTGTAGTTATATTTTTCCTACTGCAACACACTCACGATTTGAACACTCAATTGGAGTTGCACATTTAGCAAAAGAATTTTTAAAAAATCTTTCTGAAAATTCAGAAAATTTAAATCCAAAAGAAGAAGATTATCTTATGGTTGAAATTGCTGGTTTATGCCATGACATTGGACATGGGCCTTTTAGTCATGCGTTTGATAATGAATTTTTACCACAAGTATTAAACGATAAATATAATTCAACAGCTAATATAGAACATGAAGACAGGTCTTGTATGCTATTAAGATATATTGTTAATAAATATAATATTGAACTATCAGATGAACAAATTTCTACTATAATTAATATGATTAATCCAGTAAATCCACTTCAATATGGAAATAAATCATATTTATATTCAATTGTTTCTAACTCTATTAATTCTCTTGATGTTGATAAGATTGATTATATTCAACGAGATATTAAAAATCTTGCGATTGAAAATGGATATAATCATTCTCGTTTATTTAAAATGTGTAAAGTAATTGATGGTGAAATTTGTATTCATGAAAAAGAGGCATATAATTTATATGAATTTTTTAGACTAAGATATAGATTACATAAACAATTTTATAATCATCCAGCAGTTAAGGCACACGAGTATATGATTAGTGATATACTTACTTTAATTGAACCTATTCTACAAATATCAGATAGTATTTCATCACCAGAAGATTATATTAAATATACAGATAGTATATTAGATATTATTGAATTTCTACCTGATGATGAAAATATCAATAAAGCACTAAAAATATTAAATAGAATTAAATGTAGAGACTTATATATTTTTATTGGAGAGTATCTTATTCGAGATAAATCAAATTATTATATTCAAAAACAAAATTTAATAGAATCTCTTGAAAAGGAAGGATTAAATGAATATTTAATTATTCATGAATTAAATGCTGGATTATGTGGAGGAGATGAAAATCCAATATCAAATATGAGATTCTATAATAAAGATAATAAAAATGTAAAAATTGATGCTCTTGATTTATCATTATTTGTTTCTTGTCATATTAAAGAATTTAATGTTAGATTTTTTATTAAAGAAGAAAGATATAAGAAAGATATTATGAAACATATTAAATTATTTGGTATTAAGATTTAATATACCAATTACAATATAATTCATTTATTACAATATAAATTTTTTAAGTTATATATAAATTAAATATCAAAATATTTTAATGAAGTTAAATAATTAAAATATTTATAAATATTTTATATAATGAATAATATTGATTTTAAAAATAATCCGTCGTTATTGGTAAATGAAAATAGAATTGATATTATAATTGGTATTAAATATGTTGAAGCATATCATAAATTTTATAATACTTCTTTTTTTAAAGATTTATATATAGCATATAAAACAGCATTTAATAATTTACTTGAACCAGATAATACAAAACAAAATACTTATTATAAAACAAGAGAAGAGTTTATAAAAAGATTTAATACATTAATTAGTGATATATATAATATAAAAACAAATAATACTTTAATACCTACCTTAAAAATAAATAATAATTATTGGATTCAAGATGGATTTCATAGATTATCTATACTATATTATTTTAATTTTAATCTTAATATTTCAATTATAAATGAATATAATATAACAGAATATATATTACAGAATGAAATAAAAAAATATAAACATCCAATTCCTCATTATTATCCAACTAATATTAGTTTTTTTAAAAATAGAAATTTAGATGAAAAATATTGTAATTATACAATTGAACAATATTTTAAAATATTTAAAAAAGAATTTAGTTGTATTATATTATTTCCCACTAATATTGATTTACCGTCAAATATATATAATGAATTTAAAAATGATATTATATATAAATTAGAAATATTTGATTGGAATGAACAATTTACAAATAATTTAATTCAATTATTATATTATGATGAAGAATGGTGTAAAAAATATTATAATCATAAAGCAATTGAATGCTTTAAAAATAAAAATAATAAACTTACAATATTATTTACTAAAAAATATAATTTATCGATATTATCTAATTTTAAAAAAAAAATACGAAATTTTTACAACATTGGAAATAATTCTATTCATACACCAGATACACAAGAAGAATGTAATAATCTATTACAGTTATTAACAAATAATACTATATCTTATATGAAGAACTCATCTTCATTATATATACATTATAACAATTTTAATAGATTATTTAATAAATTAATATTATTTTGTAAAAATAACAATATAATTACTGATAATATATGTATTACTGGTGATAGTGTTCTTAGTTTATATAATATTAAAGATTGTAATAATATGGAGATATTTGTAAATAAAGAATATGAAGATATATTTAAAAATAGTATTTTTATTATTCATAATAAAAATACTTTATATAATAAACATTTTGAAGATATTATACATAATCCTGTTAATTATTTTTATTTTAAAAATATGAAATTTTGTTGTATAAATATTATAAATCAATTTAATGAAAATAATATATCATATTCAAATAAAATTATAAATTTATTAGATAAATATTCAAATAATAATAATTTTATTATAAAAAAAGAAATTAATGAAATATTAAAAATGACAGAAAATAATATTGCTGTTATAATTTTATGGAATATTAAATATGAAAAAAATATACTAGATGAATTAGATGATAATAATTTATCAATTATTTATAAAAAAAATATAAAAACAACTATGAAATTTACAGAAAATTTATTAAGACAAATACATTATGGAAAAGAATGGTGGGATAATAATATTATAGAAGAGACTAATAAGAGATTTAATAATAATTTAACATATTATATTATATATGGTAATAAAATACATAATAGAATACGAGAATTAAAAAATAATATTAGAAATAAATATAATTTTGATAAAACAATATTTCATTTCTCAGACCCAGACTGTTATTCGCATATAGGAATTAAATGTAGTTGTGAATGTAATAAAATAGATTATAATAATGAAATATATAAACATATTCATTTATTAATGAATAAAAATACACTACATTTTCTATTTAATGCATCATTTAAAAAAGATTATAATATATATTCATATATAAAAAAATATAAAAAAATATTAAAAAAACAGCATATAGACCATGATAAATATATTATTGATAATAGTGCTGTATTAGCATTATATGGATTACGAGATGCTGGAGATTTAGATTTTATAACGGTTGATGATAAAATAAATTATAAACAATTGGAAATAACAGAAATAGATTGTATGAATAAATTACATTTATCCGAATTTAATAAAATGGATTTATCAATATCAGATTTATTATTTAATCCAAATAATCATTTTTACTTTAATAATAATAAAATTATATCATTATCAATCTTAAAAAAATTTAAATATAATAGAACAATAAATATAATTAACGGTGAAGATAAAATTCGGAAAAAAGATATTGATGATTATAATTTATTACAATATAATTCATTTATTACAATATAATTCATTTATTACAATATAATTCATTTATTACAATATAATTCATTTATTACAATATAATTCATTTATTACAATATAATTCATTTATTACAATATAAATTTTTTCAAATTATTTCTAATATCTTCTATATTATATTTAGTATAATCATATAAATATTTTAATCTAATATATTTATGTCGTTTGTCTAATAAATATTCTTTATTAATATCACACAAGTATAATAATGATAGTATAAAATTTGTTTTAACTTGTGTATTTTTAATAGAATTTATAAATGTAAATAACCGTAACAATAATTTATCAAAATTTACTTTATTTTTTTTAGAATTATTACCTATAACTAATGTAAATAATGTTATTCGACCTATAACATTATGATATTTAGTATCATTAAATAATAATAATAAATATACACAAAATAATATTTTATACTCATCATATTTATAAATTAAATCTTTCTCATAACAAGAAAAATATAATTTATAAATTCTTATATTATGTCCATATTCATCGCATATATTTAGGTTAGAACTAATATTTATGTTATATATTTTAGGTAGATTATCACATATTTCTTTTAAACTGGTTTTATCTTTAACTGATAATTGTAATATAAGTTCATTCAAATATGATGTTTTATTGTGTTTTAAATCTAATATTATATGTAATTCATTATATAAATTAATAGACTTATAGTTAATAATATAATTTATGTATATTTCTATTAGTGAAAGTGTATTAAATTTTGCTAAATTACATATTGGACCACGAGTATTATACATTATAAAAATGCGTTGTACATAATATTCAATTGATTTATATATTACTATTGATTTATGTTTTATATTTTCACATATGTTTTCGATATCATATATAACCTTATCTAATTTAAAATAAAATTCACGGAATATTTCAATTATGTTATCACTATATGCATTATCTATATTATACATATGTGATAAAAATTTGTTAAACATATTTACTGCCATATCATATAATATACTTGTATGGATAGTCTTAAAAGATATTGTAGGTAATATATACATACTTGAATATATACAAAAATTGTTTAATAAAAAACTGTTCTCATGCTCTATATCACACCAATTGATTTGTTTAATATTATCAAATTCACTTATTATGGCATCATTAATTATGTCATCATTAAGTATGTCATCATTAAGTATGTCCATATTAAATAAAGAATCTTTTACTTTATTTAATAAACCGCTAATTACTTGAATTGTGTAATTAAACCGCATCATGTGGTGTAGGTAATATATTCCACCATTTACAAGTAGGGTCTATTTCAACTGTATATCCACTATTTTGAAATCCTATACTACCCCCTAATAACATTCTTACAACATTATTTTTAGAAACTAGTTGTTGTCTATGATTTGGACCAGTTATAATTTGACTAAAAAAGGGAATTACTTTTCCATTAGCATCTTTTAATAAATATTTAGGGCAGTAGAAACGATTATTATCAGCATATTGCATCTGTAATTTTAATGAACGATTAATATTAACAGCAATAGTTAAAACAAGATTAAATTTAGATAATGGACTTGCTAAAAAATAAAATTGGTCTGCCATTTGATTAAATGATAATACATTATTTGAAATAGAACAATGCCACGGAACTTTTCCACGAGAACCTTGTTTATTTTGTGATCTAAAATTCATTGCTGTTTTAGTTTTTTGTGTAAAACTAATAATAGAATTACGAAGACCAATATTTACTGGTTGAAATAATTCTAATGTTAATTTTTTTGGGTCATTAATATGTTGAATTAATTGTGTAGGAATTAAATCATTATCAATCTTAATTACATCTGAAAAACTTGCATTATATACTGAAAATCCATTTAAGACACCCATTATTATATTATATTCTAACATAATAATTCTTATTGTATGAAATATTATACTTTTAGATAATTTATAGTAATATAGTATTGTAAAACACTTAATATTTATTTATCTATAATATATTAATTATGTCTTGTAGTTCTTGTAATAAACAAACTAAAACTACAAAGAATTATATGGATGATATAAATAGTATATATGATGATAATTATTTAATTAATGCTGAATTAGATAAGTCATTTAATAATTCTATTATTAATAATGATACAGGGCACACCTATAAATTACCTACATATATTAGTAATAATGCAGATGAAATATTTAATAATACAGTTTATAAATATCTAAATTTTACAAGATTAAAAAATGCATGTGAAATTATAGATGGAATAAAAAATGACAATGATATTGATGTAATTAGTAAAGACTCGATTTGTTATGATACATTTGCACATACCAAAGATGAAATTAAAAAAACTTTAAATTGTTCTGAACAGATTGATATTAATGGAGGTGTATCATACTGGATTAATGGTATAAATGAACAATTAATTAATCCTGAATTTTTAATACCTAATATATTCAGGAAGTGTCAATATAATACACTGGAATGTCCTACACAAGTTAATATTATAAATTTATCTAATAATACATCAAGTACAATATCAAACACAATATTTTATAAAATGCAAAGTAGTATATATAATAGACCATTATTAATTGATGGGGATATAATTATGGGATTATTATATGATGGCATTGTTGCCGATTCAATTGATATAAGCGATGATAAATATGAACCATCAATAAAAAATAAACAAAATAAACAAAATAAACAAAAAATAAAACCAGAGTATTTGTGTTTTATTTTTTCAATGCTTAATTTTAATTATGATACATCTTTGAGTTGGACTATGTTAAATATAATGAGATATTATGGCAATTCTTTATTATTTGAATTAATTGATTTTATAAGTAGATGTTTCAAAGCAAATGAATATTTTAATGAAGGGAGACAATTATGTTCTTTTAGAATTCCATGGGCATCAACTGTTGTTTGTTATTTCACAGAAGATAATACATGTTATAAAAATGAATATTATTCTGAATTTCCATTAACATTTGAACAATTAAAAATTATATATAAAACAACTATATTAAATAATCGTATATTATATTTTCTTAACAGTAATCAACCAATTAGTTGTAGTAGTAATAATTTAAGTATTATATTTTATTACGCATTAAAAGTATTTAGAGATGTTTTATTAGAGATGAAATACAATGTATCTCCATATAATAGCATAGTTCAAAATAAATGTTATTGTAAAAAACCATATATGTACATAAAACCAGATAAAAATGGAAGTAATGAAGATAAAGCAATGTATTTACAATTAAAAAAATATATATGTGCGAATAAACAAAGATGCATTCCACTTAATCCTGCATTATATAAATATATGTGTATTGAAATATATGATCTAAACAGTTTTACAGATGATTCTGGGACTACTACAAAAATATTAAAAGGACCGTCACTAAATAGTTTATATGTTGAAGACGAAAAAAACCATTTTAAAGGTAAATTTAAAGATTTTACAGGTAAACAATTTAAAGGTAATAAAAGTGATATATTAACAATAAGTATTGTTAATGAAACATCATTTTATAATTATAAAGATTGTGGATATGGACCATTATTGATAGACCAAAACTATAATTTTAAAGTAGAATTAACAGCAGAATATAAAAAAAAATATAGATTAATGTATTTATGGTGGGGAGAACAACCAAATGATTATTGCACTGAATGTAATAATACTGGGTGTAATACTCCATTCTCTAATAACAAATTAGAAGCTATTAATGAACCAAAAAATTGTAATTGTATTATGACAGATAATATTGTTAATACATCCCCTACCTTAACAAGAGGAGGGGATACATTATTATTTAGTATTAATAATTTATCTTCTAATTACTGTTTAAGAATTTTTGTATATAAATATATTGAAACATTTTATGTTGAAGATGCTATTTCTGTTCTCGCTAATGATAAATTAACCACATCAAATTTTTATAATTCATTTGATATAGGATTATGGAATAATCATTTTAATTATACTACTACTGGTGATACAAATTTAGTAAATTATGCTAATACATTTCATTTACCAACTGGAATAGTTGTAACAAATACTACAACTGTTAGTGGTATATGTGCAGATAAAGATTTGAATAGTTTTGAAATACCAATTAAACAGCAAGTAAATGGACTTATATTAAATCAAATAGGTACAACACAAGAAAGTATTGGAAATAATTGTATTGTTCCATTCTCAGTATATTCAGCATATGATACTAATTCAGGCGAGAACTATACAAACCATTTCTCTCAATTTTATTATATAGATGCAAATACAACACCAATACAACCTAACTCACAATCTTCATCAAATATATATGCTAGTTTTTATAAAAATACAGCAGAATTAATACCATCTGGTACAATATCATCACCATGTACTAATTTTTTAACAACGTATATTAATGATAAATTATTCTATATTAATGTTTTATCATACATACCATATTATACATTTCTAACAATATCTCAACCAGAAAATTTAAATGGAGATCCTGACTCCAAATATATAAAAGATTGTTTAAATGCTGATACTGGTGTATCAGACAAAACAAATAATTCAGAATCTATTAATTCAGAATCTATTAATCCAGATATTTATTTTATTGAAGATCCCGCTTCATATTCATCTTCTAATCCTAATAAGTGGTTTATATTAAATCATTCTAACGGAAATTTAAATAAAATAACTGATACATCTAAACAAATAACACATGATTTTGATTATTTATGGTTTCCTCCATTAGATATTCAATTATCAGCAGATGAATCAATTCAATATTTACCAATAATTAAAACATACAATAAATATGATACAAATGATAAAAATGGAGATCCATCATTAAGAACAAATATATTCTATGACGATAATTTATTAATAACAGATATATTTACAAGTAATCAAAAACCTCCTAATTTTTATTTTGGTATAGATAAACCTATTACAATTACAAAACATACACACGTTATAAAAAGAAATGGTCCTTCTATGAGTGCTTTATTACAAAAAAGTTATATTACTACACAAATACCAGATAATGATTTTCCATATATTATTGATTTTAATAATAATATATCAACAAATCCAAATTCAAATTTTAATTATAGTATTCAAGATTATAAAGTATCAGGTAGAACTTTAAGTTCAAATTTAAAATTTCCAACAAAAAGTGGATTGTTTTTTAATACTAAGGATGATGCTCTAACAGGAATATTTAAAAATGATATTACTGTAAATAATGATGGAGTATTTGTTATAAATAAACCATTATATTATTTACCAGAATCTGATATTACATTGGCAAATAATAATACAACACCAATAAAAAGTATATATCCACAACCATATACAAATATGAGACTACCATATGAATATCAATGTGATTATTATAAAAATCAAACAACATATAATAAACCCACTAATATTACAATTACACCAGATGCTAGTATATCATCTATTCCACCTAAATTTAATTATGTATTACCTATATATAAACCAAATATACAATTAAATATTACAATTGATTATTATACTTCATGTAAATATTTACCTTCATCTAAACCATTATCTACCGGAATTAAATCGTTTGTTGTAGCACCATCATTGCCAAAAGAAACACTGACACCATATGTTAATAATACATTATTATACACAATGCCAAAAGGAACAGAAGCAACCGATTTAGATGGATTAGCAAAAAATGGTTTATATTCTTGGGGACAATATAGTAGTTTGTCAAATACAACTGGAATAACTAAAATAACTGAAACAACAAATTATCCTAATTCAAATACACCTAAAATAAGATATGCTGACCCGAACAACCAGTATGATGATTTTAAAAATCAATTTTCAACATTTATAAGAAATAAATATTATTTAGAATGTAGTAGTTCAGATCAATTAACTAGTACAAATATAAAAAAATTTGTTGATACTACATCAGATTATCCAAATGGAAATTATATTTCAATTGCACCAATTAATAAAAATTTAACAAAAAATAAAAAAACAAATATGTATGATATAAATGCTTCATTAGTATTATATCCAATTACAGTATTTAATCCATATATATTAAAAAATTCAAGACAGTATATAAATCCATTTAATTCATTTAAACTTATAGCAACAAATAATAGTAATAATATTGAAAATGATGATAATACAATAACTCACTTTAATATTTCATTACAATCAGATAAAAATATATTAACAACTCATTATATAAGAAAGATTTCTATTCAAAGAATTGATACACCAGAGGTTGGGTATAATACAGTAAATAAAAATATACATTATGTGTATTGTAATCCAGATCAAAATAATCCAGATAAAAATAATCTTTTTGGATTACTATATTATGATAGTTTAACTAATTATAATAATAAAACTAAATATAATTATTTTCCGTATGAAAATGGTGAATTTAGTTTTAATGTAACTGGAAGTTGTATTTATTCTCCAACATCATCAGATACAGATAATATACAAATTATATATCCAACTAAATCAGCATCATCTGAATTAAAAGATATACCAGAAGAATTAATTCCTGTTCCAAATACAAATTTTAATACAATTAATAGAAAATATATTGTAACTCCTCAAATTTCAAATAATTCAAATAATTCAAATAATTCAAAATATAATTTAACAACATATGAAAATGAAAATTTAGAACCAAATAGTATTAGTGGTCCAAATACATTTAATTTAAAATATAATTTTATTACTTTTTTTAATCCACCTAAATCAACAGGGTCATTTACAATTAAAATTGATTATACTGGTGTTAATAATGGGGATTATTCATTATCAAGTGATATAATTTATTCTAAGAATGATAATAAAAATTTATATTTTGGGCTTAATCCAGAATACACATATACATTTAATATTACAACAGGTAAAACATTATATTCAAATGCTAAATTAATAATTAATCGTGCAAATGGAGATGAATGGGAAAAAATAACAAATATTCCACAGGAACATGAAAATATAATTACATTAAAAAAAAGTGATATAATATATGATACATATTTTGACATTAAATTAATAGGTCAAGGAATAACAATTAACACTAATTATAGTAGTAAAATACTAACTTATCCATTACAATTTAATGATTCAACTAATGGAGATTTAATACAAAAATATAATATATGTTCCAATCCTTGTATTAATCCTATATGGTCTCGTTATATAATAAATGGAGATGGATGTGATTGTGATGATAGAATAGATATACCTACTGGATTTCTTATTAATATTACATCACCTGCAACTAGTAAGGCTTGTTCTATATTACCTATTTCAGCAGATACACTTGATAATACAGGTATGTTTGTTAATACTGTATATTCTGCGAGTTCTACAAGTTCTGCAAGTTCTGCAAGTACAATGAATAATAGTATAAAAGATGCTTATGACTTATTTTCTGGGAATTCAACAATGTCATATGATTATATAACACAGAATGTTAAAAGTAAAATATTTATACAAGATAAAGTAAGACAAAATAATTTATATACATCAACTAAATCAATTAAATTAACTAATAAAACATTTGGATATAAAATGAGTATGACAAATAGTATGATAATAGCAGGTTCTCCTGATAATAGACTTATAACAGAGACATCATCCGGTTTAATTAATATATATAATATTTCAAATCAACAAAATTTATTATATAGTGTAAATGAATATTTATTAGATTGTTGTGCTCATTATAGTATATATAATCCTGTATTTCAAACTATGTTTTTATATTCTTCTACAAAAGATGATAAACCTAATTCTACAATAACACAAATTGTGATAGATAATGGAGTATTAATTCCAACAGAAATTACAAATATAACTTCACAAACTAATTTCTTAACAGGAATATCAATAGATATATTTGAAACAACATCCGCACAATATCAATTATACAGTGTTGTTGGTTCTATACCTGATATTTCAAATAAAGGAACAGGTGAAGGAAATATTACAATATATAAAAATGATTATTTAATAGAACCTGGTTTATCTACTAAAAAAAGTGTAATGACACAGGTTGTACCTCCAATTACTTTATCTAGTTTATCTCTTAGTTCTAGTTCTAGTTCAGTTGATCAATTTGGATATAAAGTTAAAGTAGTATATGTTGATACAAGTGATAATGTATATATTATGTGTATTAATAGATTTACAAGTAGTACCCAAACTTCACAAGCTGTTTTAATTAAATTTAATTATACCAATAATAAAAACACAGTATCGGTTGAAGATAAAATAGATTTATCTGGTTATGAAATATATGATGCTACTGCTATTGTTTGTGATGGAGATACAGAAAATAGTAGAATTGTTATGTATTTATCAATAAAACAAGTAACTACTCCATATGATATTAAACTTAATATAATAAATAATGATGACAATTTAACTGATATATTACAAGTTGAATTTAATATTAGTACAGAAACTGGAATAAATAATGGGAAATATAAATTATCAGATAAAAATAAAATATTATCTTCTATTGGAGATAATACACATAAGACATATGAAACTGATAGTGAAAATGATGAAATTAAAAAACAAGTAAAAAGTATGGTTTTTGGTTCTACAATTGATGTTTCTCAGAGTAATATTAATTTTCCGTTAAATGATGGAACAGAATTATATAGAACTAATTTTTTATTAACAAATAGAATGAATATTAATAGTGGAAACAATTTAATATCAAATTCAATAAGTATATATTGTGATAGTGTAATAGAAGAATGTAATTCAGATAATTCGACTGATAAATGTAGTGATAAAAATGATAATATAAATTTTAATTCATATTATTCAACAATATATAAAGGTGCAAATCCAGATAATAATGCTATAAATAACATTGAGTTATTCTCAATCTCAATTCCAATTGAAAATACTATTATGAAAACTATTTATTCTCGAAGTATTGATAATGTTGAAGTTTTAAATGATTGTTCTATGGAACTTCCTGATTATATTGCTATATCTACATTCTCACCCAAAACAGGTTCAGAAATATTAATATATAATTTAAATACATCTATTGATTAATATATAAAAATTAAATAGTTATTATATTATGGTATGAAATATCAAATAAATAATAAAATTTTACATATTATTTATAATAAAAAAGAAAAGAATGATGTAATATTAAAAGAAATATTTGAAATATCTAAAAGGTATGAAGGAACTGATAATAGTAATTTCATAGGTTTTAATTTTCCTATGAAAAATGTTAATAAAAATGATTATTTATATAAATACTCAAAAATAGCCACTTATGTTATTGTATATAAGAGTGGCGATAAACAAACTAAACAACATGAATTACTTCATGCAAAATTTTATACTAATAATGAATATAAAGAATTAGTATATTCATTATGGAATTCAATAGAAGACATATCTAAAAAAAATATAATAGATATGCTACTTAGAATGAAATACAAAAATGATGAAAAAATATTAATTGATGAATTTCAGGCATATTATTATTCAGAAAAATCTAATTTTTTTGGTAAAATATTGTTTAAATAATTGTTTTATTCACGAAAAATCTAATTTTTTTGGTAAAATATTGTTTAAATAATTGTTTTATTCACGAAAAATCTAATTTTTTTGGTAAAATATTGTTTAAATAATGTGCTATTAACCTTGTAAAAATCTAATATTTCAATAAGATTAATAATGTATTATTAACCTTGTAAAAAGTCTCTTATTTTATTTATAACCGATTTTTGGTCTTCTGGTGTATTAATTTGTGTATTTGAATTATTTAATTCAAATGTAGATATAACTTCAATATTACTGGCATCATTTTTAGATGCTCTTCCTACTCTACTTTCTAATGTAGTTGATTTTAATATATCAATGGAAGATAAATTAAATGAATGTGGTAATTTAATACCATAATATTTCATTTTATTTTCATAAATTCCTTTATTTTTACTTTTAACAGGTTCTATACTCATTATATTTATATGAGGTGTAAATGTAAATTCATATTCACCATAAATAGGTTCTGTTATTTTTCGGAGCATCGGAACAATTTTTTCTTCTATCATTTTATTTGAATAAACAATTTGAACTTTTTGATATGTTCTTTTATGACCGTAAATTTGCACTTTTGGTTCTATTAAACATTTTGTATTTAAATCTAATTTATTTAATTTAGAAACAATATATTCTAATAATGGTTTTAATTTATTCTCAATTAAATCCTGGGCCGTGTTATTATCTAAATATCCTAAATATATAAATCTTGTATGTAATCCGGGTGATGTTTGCTTCGCACTAATATTTTTATTTTGTTGTATATTAGATGTATATTTTTGTATTGCTTCTAATAATACTGGTTCAAACTGAATTTTATGTCCTATAAAATAATGTGATTTTTTTTTATTCTTATTATTAGAGTAATTCATTTCAGGTTGATTCATTCCGGATGAATTAATAACATTCATATATTATATAAATACATAATATTCTGGTAAAGACTATTTGTTAATATATTATAATTAATCAAAATCCATTATTAAACCATAGTTGGTTGGTTCAAGTGGAATATCTTTTTCTAATTTATATAATAAAAATTTAATACCAATCGCATATTTCTCAAATCCAACTATTCTATATTTATGTGGTCTAAGTAATTGTCTTAAAATAGTTACTGCTCTTTTAGGAGTTATATTAACTAAATATTTATCAGCTTTACAGACTAAATAATATTGTTGTAATTCTGGTATAAATTCGGCTAATTTTTCAATTGTTCCTTTTTTTTCTAATTCAACTAATGTAAAATAATAGTGTTCGTCAAAACCATCTGGTCCAAATAATTTTGTTATTTTCTCCACAAATTCAATTGGTGGCATCGTACTAAATAACTGATTACCTTTCATCTGTATTACTATATTTAAATATATTTATTTCTACTAAATAAAATAATTTATTTTTATATATTCTCCTTAGGGATATGTTGTTGTTTATGAGGTAATAAATTAAAATCAACTCCTACTAACCTCTTATTTTCATATAATCGTGTATTAGACGGTTTATGCTCTGTATAGTTATACAACGTCCCTTGTTGATTTTTATAGAATAAATCATCCTCTTTTTTAGTTGTATCATATTGCTGACGTCTAGTGTCAATTGGTCTATTATCCATAAATACATTCTGTTTGGGAAGTTCCATTATATTCATTTTATCAAATTCATATTGTGATTGAATTGTTGATTGAACTGGTTGTTTATTAGATGCCATAGCGCGGTCTAATGGCATTCCTGCGTTGTTGTGTAATGGGAAATTCATAGTAGATGGAACCGATTGACGTTGATTTATTCTATTTTGTAGTTGGTCTTTTGAATTATTGTATAAAAAATCCATATATATATTAGAAGAAATTATTATTTATATTATAATATAAAGAATTTAATATAATATTATTTATATGCCAGCAGGAATAATTTTATTAGGAATAGGTATTGGTATAACAATATCTATAATTACTTGTAAAATAAAAAAATGGTATGATGATAAATATAATAATGAAATAGCAAAGTATTATTCATATGATAATTATAATTTAACTAAATCGCCTATACCTAAAAAAGGTGTTATATCATTAGATAATATTAATGGCACAATGACAGAAAGTGAAGATGGCGATTACACGGAATTATGACTTTATTCATAATTTTTCATAATTTCTGTTAGGTGCTATGCTTACACGGAATTATGACTTTATTCATAATTTTTCATAATTTCTGTTAGGTGCTATGCTTACACGGAATTATAAAAGATACTTACATTGAAAACTAAGCATAGAAGATGCTTACATTGAAAACTAAGCATAGAAGATGCTTACATTGAAAACTAAGCATAGAAGATGCTTACATTGAAAATTATGATTTACTCTTTACATAATCAAGAATATCCCACATAACTTTACAATCAATTTCATTATATTTAATAATCTCTTTCATCTCTTTAAAATCACTTAATATTCCTTTTCCTTCTTTATAAATTTTATCATCACAATTCCATGTTGCAACCATCGCACCTAGTCCATCTAAATTATTGTCTTCCCACGATGTTTTAATCATTTTATTTTCATACATCTTTTTTGCTACATTTTTTAATCCAAAATTATAAACACCTTTTAATGTAATTGGTGAGTTTTTGAATAGAATCAGTAAATCATTCCATTTGATATTAAATTTAATATTGTGTCTATCACAACAATTATTATAGCAAGAGACTTCTGCTGGACTCCAATGATATACTTGTGGTTTTTTATTATTATTATATTCTCTTGAAATATCTTTCATATATTTAATCCATTCCATTAAAATCTTCTTTTCATTAACAAATGTAATCTTTTCTGTCATAAATGTTTTAAATACCCATTCGCCAGAAATAGGATGTATCCATCCAACGCCAATCATAAATACAATTGTATTATTTTTTGTTTCTGATTCAATTGTATAATTATTATCATAATTAATATATTCATCAAAATCATGATTTAAATCACCACATGTTTCAAAATCTACATAAAAATCAATATTATTTTTATTTTTAATTCTTTTAAATGTATCTGACCGTATTCCAATAGATATTTTATTTTTTCTTTGTGAATTAATTTTAATAATACTATGTAATGTTGATTTTTTTGTTCCAGTTGTCATAGTTTTCCATTTTGGGTTATTCCATTTTGTAATATTTGATTTAAATGCATGGTTTCTATCATTAACACCACATCTCCACATCATAGTAATGTCTTTTAATTTAGTAGCAAGTTCCTTTTTTACACTTCTCCATGGATAATCAAATGTATTGCACATATTAGGATATAGTTCTTCTCTTGTAGGAGGATTAATATTCCATGTAGCACCATCTTTTTTTAATTCTTTCATCCATTTAATAGCTTTTTCTGTTTTTTCTTTAATTTGTTTATCTTTATTTAAAATATCAATTTTACCTAATTTATAGAATCCCATATATTTTTTATTATTTGTATTAATTCTACGACCAAATAAATATGCTACATTTGGATTATATTGTTGAATTGTAGCAAGTGCATCATTATAGATAATCGCTTGTGATTTATATGATCTAATATTTCCAATATTATAGATATAATCATTCTGAATTTTAAGAGTTGTATATTTAATTTCAACAACTCTATAATGCCAAATATTACTAAATACACATCCCTCATTGATAGTATCATCCCGTTCATCACATTCTGTAATTTTATTTAAATAATCAGACCGAACAAGAATATCAGGGATGCCATATGTATTATTCTGTTTATTATGTAATACACCATGAAATATAAATGGAATTCCTTTTTTCATACATTCTATTGTTGTATTAAGTTTATTTGTTGAATATCCTTCATAACTATTAGCAATAGCAACAATTTTATCTTTAAATCTTTTTTTTAGATTTTTAATAATTACTGTTTCAAATTCAATTCCTTTTGTCATAATATATTCATTAAAATCATATGAATTATTTTGTTTCTTATCTGTTGTAATATTGTATTTTCCACCAAATAGATTAAACCAATCTAATATAGGGTCATTTAACATATAATTTTTTGTTTCTGTTGCTGACACCCATTTATCCCAGTTGTAAGTCTGATATTCTTCATATGAATTTGAACGAGTTCTTGCTTTTTTTGTAATATTAATAGAAATTTCAGTAGTGGAATTATTTTCACCTTTTTTGCGTTTTTTTGATTTTTTTAGTTCATTCTGTTTAATAATAATATCTGAATGAAAGCGATGAAGAATTGGAAGTGATTTTTTAAACCACTCTCTATCTCTTTTAATTGTTTTACAAGAATATTCTTCTAATTTCCAATAAAATTCATTAGTCAAACTTTCACTTATAGAATTTTCACTTTCATTAATATTAAATCCTTTCTGTGTTGTATTATCAGTGTCGTATTCTTCCTTATTCTTGAATTCATAAAAACGACATTGAAAAAGATCGCATTCTTCAAGATCACATACTTCAAGTTGAATTTGAACCTGTACCCAATACATATATGGTTCTTCATCTCTAATTTTTCTGTTATAAACACATTTAATTTCAACTAATTTTCCATTTAAACGAATGCCATCTGGACTTGCTGCCAACCATTTATGTTTAGAATGTTTTAATAGACCAAGTTCATATACTTTGTCATTTTCAAACTTTTCATATAATTGAATAGCAACTGGTTCATACTTTGTTCCCCAATTTGTTGCAACTGATGAAGTTTCAATATATGGGTCGCATTTATTATATAAAAGTTCAACCTTAGTTTTATATGGATTTGCTTCAAGTGCTGATGCAGCATCCGTAGCAGTAATAAGTTTCTTTCTCTCATTATGCCACTCTTGGGTTCTTTGAATGATTTGAGACTTATTTTGAATTAATCCTAATACTTTATTATTCATAGTAATAGACATATGAATAATGTATATATATAAATCAATTTTTTAAATTTTATTATAATCTGCGACATTGATATAATAATAAAATAGAGTTTTGGTATAGTTATAATATGTGATGTCGATATAATAATAAATAGAGTTTTGGTATAGTTAATTTGATAGATTAATCATTGAACGGAGTTCTTTAATAAGAAGTCTTTTATATTTATCTGTTTTCATTGAATTAATATATTCTTGATTTTTAAATACTTTTTCCATATTATCAGCACTATTTGTTTTATTGTGTCTAAGATAAAATCGTTGTAGATTATCAGCAAGTGTTTTACTAATATAATAACCATCCATATCAGCAATCCACTTTTTCCCATTCCAAAAATAGAATTTTCTATAACTTTCAAATTTAATAGGACAAATAAGTTTAATTTTTTCACCTTCAACCATTTTTGTCATATAATATTCTGTAAATATCTTCATATCAGAACCAATATCATTAGAACATAAATTCTTGAATATATCAATACAATTATCTTCTTCTAATTTAATCTTCTCTGGAATTACAGCATTCATATCTGGTGAATAAGCATTCTCTTTCAGTTTTTCTTCAATATTATTGACTCTATCGTTAATACTTTCAAGTTTTGTTGTAATATCTAATAGCATATTACTCATTTTATCAAAATGTCTCGCAAGAACATTCTGGATTATTTTTTCGTCATCAATATTCATTTTAAAAAATAACAGATAAGTATATATTAGATTTTAGTTTTAAATAAATCAATTTTTAAATTATTATAATAAATTTAGAATAAATTAAAATTATTAAGTAAATTTTGTATAAATTAAAATTATTGAGTATGTAAATAAACATATATGTTTATTTATGATTAAAACTTCATTTATATCTAAATAATAATATATGAGTTCGTATAAGAAAGAATTAAAAGGAGGTGTTTCTCCATATACAGTTGCATTAGTTTCAGCAAAAAATACTATATCAGACCATTCAAAACCTACTCCAACAGAATTTTCACCTACAACCGGAGATGAACCTAAATATGAACCTGAAGTATGGCATAGACATAGTAAAATAAAAGAAACACACAATTGTTATTCATATGCTTTAAATGCTATTGTAGCAAGTCGTATCAATAAACCTCAACCAGGATATGCTGTTAAATTCCCACATATATCTAATGGTAAATATGATTGTGACCCATTTATTAAACGTATTAAACAAGATATTCCTTCTTTATATAGTACGTCATTTAAAACTAAATGTAAAAAAGGTTCTTATAAAATATTTATGGCAGTAACTATTGGAGATGGAACAGATTATCATTTTTATAGACAAGACTCTAATAGTTTTTGGAGTCATAAACCAGGTCGAACAGATGTAACTAATTTAGATTCTGATAAAAAGAAAATTATTAATCCAGAATTAGCGAATAGAAATTATGGTCATTATAATTATGGTAATAGTTGTGGGTTTTTTTGTGTAAATGAAAATATGGCATCATTAACATCTACAATGTAATAGAGTGTTGTTATTAACACAAGTTATGTGATCAAAATAAATACATAATAATAATATTATTATATATTAGTTTATGCTCGAAATTAAAAATTATGTTTATTCTCAAAAAACAGCATTGGGGAAGGGTTCTTTTTCTTCTGTATATTTGGGAGAAAATATAATATCAGGTCAAAAGGTGGCCATTAAAAAAATAAATATTAGTAAATTTGAGAAATTCAGACCTCATATCATAAGTGAGATAAATATATTAAAAAGTATTAATCATCCTAATATTGTCTCTTTTGTAGATGATATTATTGAAACAAAATTAATATATATTGTATTAGAATATTGTGGTTTAGGTGATTTGGCAGAATTTTATAAAGATACAATGGTTAAAGAAGTATATGTTAAACATTATGCTAAACAAATATTAGATGGAATTTCATATTTGCATCAAAAAAATATAATGCATCGTGATATTAAACCACATAATATTCTATTAAGTGATATATATACAATTAAAATAACAGATTTTGGATTTGCTAAATATGATACAATAATTGATTTAACAACTACTCTGTGTGGAAGTCCTATATATATGGCACCAGAAATAATGCAATGTAAAAAATATAATAATAAAACTGATATATGGTCATTTGGTATTGTTATTTATCAATTAGCATTTGGAAAACTTCCTTATAATGCTTCAAATCAAATTGAATTAATGAGAGTTGTACGTGATACAGAACCAACATATAATTCTGATTTAGTGTCTAATATGTGTAAATTCTTTATAAAACAATTATTATGTAAAAATCCTGATAAAAGACCTGACGTTAAATATTTACAAAATCATGAATGGTTTAAATATGCTACTATATTTAAGAAATTAAGTTCAAGTAGTACTTATCAATTATTTAATGAAATGACTATTAACAATTCTAATAGTGAAATAAATGAAAATAGTAGTGTAAATAGTAATGAAAATAGTAGTGTAAATAATGATAATAACAGCGATGATGAAATATTTAAGTTTGATGAAGATATTAATAATTCAAATAATAATAATAATAAATTAAACTATTCTTCTCTTGATGAAATTTCATTAGAAGATGATCCTTCGACTGATAATATTTTATTTGAACAATCTGCTGTATTTGTAGATAAACAGCTTACTATTCAAGATTTAAGTAAAACAAATTCATTATTATATAGTTTAACAAATTTAGCAGAGACGTTTATACAAAATTATTTTGTAAGTTAATCATTATTTTAACATAAAAAAATAGAAATATATTTACTTATACTTGTTTATAAGTATATATGTTGGGTAATAATTCTTTACAAAACACAATAATTATGGAAAAACAAAAGACGTCGTGTAAGGATTGCCACAAACAAAAACCAAAAATTTCAAAGAATAGATGCAACGCCAGTCGTTGTAATAAGAAAATTACACTTATTGGACAAATTTGTCCTTATTGTAATATTGTTTTTTGTTTATCTCATTGTAGTATTGAAGGTCATCAATGTCCTAATGCACATAATTGTAGAGAACAAGCACGCTATACTAATTCTACAAATCTCATGAAAAAAGGTACTAATTTTCCAAAATTAGACAAAATATAATTCATTTTATATATTTATAATATTAAACCATCGCATTTTTCTTTATAATTTTTATTTTCATACCATTAAGTTCTTTATATCTATTATCAGATGGTGTTAATTTATTCATTAATGAATTAATCTTTCTTAATTGACTTTCTTTTGTATTTAGAGGTTTTATTGTTGGTTTTTTGGGTGATAATGTTGGTTTCTTATTAATAGATTTCTTTTTAATAGATTTCTTATTAACAGATTTCTTATTAATAGATTTCTTATTAATAGATTTCTTATTAATAGATTTCTTATTAATAGATTTCTTATTAACAGATTTCTTATTAACAGATTTCTTATTAACAGATTTTACAGATTTCTTATTAACAGATTTTACAGATTTCTTATTTTCATTATTATTATTATTTTCATTATTATTATTATTTTCATTATTATTATTTTCATTATTATTATTTTCATTTAATCCATCCATAATTCGTATTAATTGTTGATATAATGAGTCAAGAACAATATATAGTCCAATAAAGAATGAAATAATAACTATTTTTAGTGTATTAAACATTCGCATACTATATTTATAAATCTCTTTCTCATCTGGATCATCTTTATACGATTTTATTTTCATATATCCATTTATACCGAATATAGTATATCTCTCATAATATTCCTTCCAAAAATGTATTATTGATTTATCTTTCCAAACTTTATTTTTAACAATATCTTTAATCTTAACACTTTGTTCTGAAGCAGATTTATATATTTTTGTATCATTCTCACAAAAAATATTTGTTATTATTGCTTTATTATATTTTTCCTTAACTTGGTTACTCTCATCACGATTTAATCCACTAGCAGCTATTACTCCAGGATATATTAACCGCTCTATCCTATCTACCCCTGCTGCATCTTGACCTAATAAAGTATTTAATATAGTTCTCATATCATTATTAAACAATTTTTTCATCTCTGCAAGTTTAGTATCTTCCGGGAATTGTGATTCAAGATTATCTCTAATTGAATTAAATAAAGGTATACCTTTTACAAATAAAACATCTGTCTTTATTTTAGTTTCTATCTCATCTAACTTCTCTTTTTCATAAATTTTTAATATTTTATATGTGTTCTTAAATGCTATAAACGGGTCTTTCGGTTTTTTGTTTCCATCTTTTTGTTTTTGATTTCCCTTACCTTTATCCTTTTTACCCTTTTTACCCTTTGCATTCTTATCTCCTCCAATTGATATTTTTCTACACCCGCCAGTAGATGCTCTACCTCCTCTTCCTCTTCCTCTTCCTCTTCCTCTTCCTGTTCCTGTTCCTGTTCCTTTTCCTTTTCCCTTCCCCTTACCATCTCCTGTCTCTTTTTCAAATCCAGCAAGACCTAAAAATGGACT
>Ga0233413_10000165_pt1 | contig 35216 bp, 50 predicted proteins | sample Na_anoxic_6_MG_FD_189019 | JGI IMG/M metagenome (GOLD analysis project Ga0233413, IMG submission 189019) | Seawater microbial communities from Saanich Inlet, British Columbia, Canada - Na_anoxic_6_MG | ecosystem: Environmental > Aquatic > Marine > Inlet | place: Canada: British Columbia...
ACATCAGTTTAAATAAGCATGATTTAAGTCAATTAATTAAACAAATTGACCCAAGTTTGACACAAAAGCACAACAGATTACGTAATAAGTTCATATCATTGCTACAAATGTTAATTGATTTTCCTATCTTGGTCAACACAATAACAACAGTAGACAAATACGAACATAATATTATACATAATCCTAAATACTTATAATGATGAGCTTATTCGACCAAACAATACTAATATCATATACATTTGACGATGAAATGCTAAACCTATTTGGTATAGACAACAAAGAAAGATTAACAGATACATTAACAATGGTATTCAACGATAACAATAAGGATATTAATGTTAACCTCGCATTCATTAAAGAATTAATGGATGAGACGACAATCTCTAGAGATGAAGCAATAATCTTAGCTTATCAAGCTGGTAAAATATATTCTGAAATAGAATATCTAAGACAAACAATACAAAGCTTCAACGACAATTAAAATTACATTCTTATCCCATAAACCGACCCACCGAAGGTAGCGGATAGAAATGACAATGTCAAGTATTTAATCATTAAATATGATTAAATGACAAAAGAATGACAAAACTACTTACTTATGCCAACAGGAATAGCTTTATGCTATTCTATGAGACATATATAATTGCCTTGACGTCGAGTCTTCAAGGTTACTACTAAATATCTGGGTAGTACTTGAAATTATATAGGAGCTGGAATGTACGCCAGTGATAAGTAAGTATGATACTAGGGGCAACTGTGATAAGAGCAGTTAGCCCGTTCAAATTACTCTCATCCAATTTGCAGGCAGTGGTATGCGTAGAAATACTCATATGTTAACTCCGTTGTAGGCGGACCAACGCAGGACAAGGATTGCAACCTTGTGAGAGTATAATATTGTCTTTGTACTATCTGAGTATAGCATTAACTATACAATAAGCGCGGGCTTAAATTACTTCAAGGAGTAATAGATAGATAGCATAACATTTAATGGGTTATGTGAGTGAGGTTCAACTCCTCTACAAAGATAAAGAGATTAAGAGTGGATTTGGAGATTTGCTAGTCATCATAACCCTTAATTAGGTACGTATGCAACCGCGCAGCCAGTATCAGCTTTTATAATATTACTCTCATCCAATTGCAGGATATAACAGTAATGCCAAGATTGATTTCCTCTGGTTTGTTAATATTAGGTGATGTCTCTGAACAGTTAAGCAAGACTATTAAAGCAACCTTGTGAGAGTATGATAAACTAGTCCACGGATAATTTGAGTGATTTCTTATTATCAAGGACAGGGAGGTTCCCCATGACGGCCCAGTAGCTAGTAATACTACGAATGTGGAGCAAGTAGGTAAATAGGCTGATTTAATCACAGTCTATTTGCTTGCTATACATTAAAATATTAAAAGTGGAGTCCTGGTGACATACTAGTTAGTCATAACCCTTAATTAGGTACATATGCAATCGCGCAACCAGTATCAGCTTTTATAATATTACTCTCATCCAATTGCAGGTAAATTAACAAATGGACACAGTATTCCTTATGCATAAGGATACAAACCTTCAAGGTGCAACCTTGTGAGAGTATAATTACTAATCCTTTACTCTTTTAGAATAGAAGTATTCTATTAGATGGAAAGTAAAGGTAGAACCATAACTCACAACGCACGTTGTTATGGTATCTTAAGAGTGCAAATTATATATACAAAGTTACTGAAAGACCCAGAGTGGTGCAGTAACAAGTGTTGGTATATATTCTGAAAACAAACGGCTATTAAACAAGAGATAAGGTTAGCAAAGGAATAATAGAGGGCGGCAATCCTCTACCTTTAGCACTTATCTCTTGTTTTATACAAAGACTACCAACTTTTAGCTAGGGTTGGATAGTTTCAGCAGGCGTGATATATCTAAAGGAGTAATTACCTGATTAGATATACCTGTTTCTGGGAAGGAGTTGGAAGCCATGCCCACTATTAGCTAAGACTTTAAAATCCTCATTAAATCCAAGAGGTAGACAGTTGCAAATGTCTTTGGTGCTGATAAAAGTAATCTAAAATCGTATCGCAAATCGACTAGGAAAGAAATCTTCAGCTTATTTAGAATGGTGAGAATCCATACAACGCTTAATATATGCCGTGGCTTATGTCTACCCTTGAGGTAGCATTAGTGTCCTACAGAATATATTCGTCAGCCTTCATGACGTTAGAATAAACCAGTAATGGTATAAACTGAAATTACTCTATGGATGAGTAATTTTGGGATGTGTAAGCATTTCATAGAAAGGTAATATAATATCTATAATTTGGTAAGCTAGTGCTTTAACGAGTGATGCTTAGAATTATAGACAACTGAACAGGTCGGTTGTTGAGATAGAAATATCAATAAGAATTATATTAGGTAATGGTAGTATAGTGTTGTCACACTTGAAGCTGTTATTAACTGACATTTTGATTTGGTTGTAGAAATACACTGATGTTGAATGTATCGTAGTAAGTAGCTTTGACAAGCAAAAGCAGAACGAAGTTTAATCTAAACTCCCCAAAAGGTAGCACGATTATAAACTTCTAAGCGTCTTCGTTTAGTTCCCTGAATCCTTTAACTAAAATCTATGATTATAGAAAAAGCAAAATTAGTTTAGAAACTATTGAGTTACCATTAAGTTGGTTAACAATATTCTTATCCTGTTGTAATATACAGGTACATGTAGACCGCAAGTCTTATTGTAAGAGGAATGAGTATTATTTAACTAGTAGCACGCAAGCTATTTACCTCGCAAGGGAGTTAGTAAGAAAAGGAATCTATGTCCTCAATAGTAGTACCAGCAAATGGTTAAATTTGTGAATATGTTAAGAACTAAGTAGTAATACTTAGTGTGTGTAATGTCTAGAAATGGATTAAATACTTAACGTAAAAGACGAACACTCAGTCTATTAATTTATTACAGCCGTGGGCGTGCTCGAAATTCATCGTACGTAGTGGCTTGAGTCATGTGAAAGCATGACCTAATTTTTTATTTATTAACCTTAAAACTATTGCGTTATGTACAAAATTATAAACTTAAATGCCTTTTGTAAATACGAAGGTAAAACTCCTGAAATAGGAATAGCTGTTGACGGATGCTTTGCATCAAAAGCATGGATCGAATCAGATGAAAAATTCAATGATATACTTGGAGAAAAATTCTCTTGGTATTCTCCAAATGATGATAACTATTACTGTAACAGTAAATATTCATTCAGTAGACCTACTGAAGAAGAAGTAATTGATGAACTATGGGCTAATGATAATCTTGAAATATTAGCATTAGAAAAAGGATTTGTACTTTGGGTAGATGAAAAACCTACTAAAGAAAATCCTCAAAAACATAATCATATTGATGAATCACATTGGCTCACAGAAGATGTAGTCATGCCTGATTTAGGCAGTAAATAAAACTAGAAAAGACGTGATATTCGTCGTATACCTAAGCAAGTAGACAAACTGCTATTTTATAAATATTAACCTTAAAACTATATATTATGCAAAGATTAACAATCCACTTAAGACAAGTTACTCCAGTAATGGAAGAAAGACTTGTAACTGTAATGAAAAATGATAAAAAGACTAAAGAAATAAAGTCTATGACTGTCATTAAAAACACTATCGCTATTGAAGTAAAAACTCAAAACGATATTGACGCTCAACTAAAAAAATATGAACGTAATATTAAGAAATTTTATTTATCTAATATTATGTAAAAAAGTAAGACCTTAACTAAACCAAAAGGGAAGAGATGAAACCTTCCCTCTTACTTTATTCATTAACCTTTTAAAACTACAACTATGAAAAATATAATAATAATACTATTACTATTAAGTTCAACTCAAGTAGTAGGTCAATATAGTAAAGAAAAACCTAACTATACTGTAGGTATAGTAGGACTATCAGGATTACCTATTTCTTTTATTATTACTGAAATAAATTACAGTAATTTTGTAAGTAAATTTGGTCAAGGAACTCCTTATATGGGAGATAACAAAGCATCTGCATATAATAGTATGATGAATAGAAATGACAGCATATTAATAACAGGAGCACTTGTAACAGTTGCAGGTCTTGTAATACAACATTTCATTACTAATAAAAAAAACAACAAGAAAACTTGTTTGAGATAACCAAATGACATTATTATGACATTTCTATCTAATAGATTTGTCACAGAAATGTCACAAATGCATATCAGCTCCACTTGTAGGACTAGTTGGTACGACTAAATAATATGTCAGAGAAGGTTCAAATCCTTCGATATGCACCAACTTTTCTACGCAATAGAAAGTTTAAATCAGAGTTCCTCATTGATATGTTTGTTTTAGGATTAATGTAGAGGAGCTCTGATTTTTAATTGAATATTAACCTTTAAAACTATATATTATGATAACTGAACACTATTACACCAAAATTAATAACAAGATGAAATCACATACTTTAGATAAAACAATGTCTAAAACCAAAGAAAAATCAGTATCGAAAGATGCTTTTATCAGTGCAATAATAGCTATTAGTGGATTAACACTTATAGCCATTATTGGTATTTTGATACATCATTAAGATGCTCGTAGAGTTCTGCTCTATGGGCAGGCGATACGTTAAGAGCTCTCTTTAATTAGAGAGCTCTTTCTATTTAGTATATTCACATCATTCATAAATCTTTATCCTTCAAAGCGAGTAATAGAACTCAACAACTAAATCAAGGATTAGAAGACGAAGAAAGATACAAATATAAAAGCGAAGGACAGACGCTATTCTCTGTTCATAAAAACACAAATTAACACACAATTATCATGGAAAACAATTCAGGAATTAAAAAAGAATACGGAAAAATCTCTGTAGACAAAGTAGAAGCTCACCAATTTAAAGCTGGTGTAGACCAAGCTCAAATTAGACAAATCGTTACTAAAATCTATCCAGGTTCTTCTGTTGGAAACAACAAATCTGATAGCTTATTTGGAATAGATGAATTCGAATTAGAAGGAGGAAAAGAATACACAAGCACTCGTGTAACATGGATTGACGTTCCAAAAGGAACTGCTCAAGCTAAAGTTGAATCTATGTTGGCTAACTTGCCAGATGCTTGTATTTATCAAGAAGTATCTGACTCTCCTATCCTTACGGATAACCAAGAGAGTGCTCTTGAATCAGGTTTAACTACATTAGACGTGTTCGAGAAAGCTCAATTAGTTAGAGATGAAAAAGGAAATGAAATCCTTGACGATGCAGGTGACTTAATATACACTGCAAAATTCTTTAGTAAAACTGCTAGAGAAGATGTTGACCACAGAAGTCCTGCAAAGGATTCTGCTATTAGTCTTTCAGCATTAGCTGCTGATGAAGACGATATGTCATAATCATATTAAATGTAGGCTCTCTTATGAGAGTCTGCATTTTTTTTAATAATTAAAACTAAATAAATATGAATAACAATGGAATACCTCCTATAGGAGTAGATAGATACGGTAATAATATTTATTTAGGAGATGAAGTCGTACTCGTTGACTATGGAGTACCTTGCATAATGATACTATCAAGACACTCAACAGGACAAGAAGGAAACTATATAGCTACACCAAGAAATGAAGAATTACAAGCTAAAACCAACTATGACTGCTGGAATCCAGATAATTGCAACAAAACAGTATCTAGAGAAAGAATAAGAAACAGATGTATTAAAATACTAAAAGATGACGAAAGAAAATAAGAGACTTATGGATGAGTACACAAAAACTCTTACCAAAGAAGAGCTACAAGAACTCTCTTATTATTTACTTACTGATGAAATAGAGAGAATATTATTAGCTGTTGAATTAACAGGTAATAAAATAAAAGCAAGCAAACTAATTGGTATGCCTCAAAGAACTATATACAGAAGATTAAAACATTAACAATCGCATGTAGGTACAAATAAACAAAACCTAATGGTTCAATCGACACACACGTAAGTGGGAGATGTCGGGATTGTTAACATTATAGAGAGGAGCACTTTTGTCCGTACCTAGCCACCACTAGACAGTACGGGGAGCAAGTTTAAATGCTCCTCTCTTATATATTATTAACTATAAAAACTAAACCACTATGAAAAAGATAATAATGATTATAGCACTACTAACAAGCTTTGTTAGTTATGCTCAAACAAATGAAATACTTAAAGTAGATTATTATATGACAGCATCTTATGTAGATGACCCTTATAGTGAATCTACATTATATTTAAATGAATCTAATTATGAAGAAGGAATAATATTAGCTGATTTAAACTTTAAAGTAGACTCACTAAATAGAGATATTAAAGGAGTATTTACTTTTATAAATACTGACGAAAATACAAAACTAGTATGTAAAGCAGCTGAAATGCGTAATGAAAACATTGGTAGAGAAAAAGAAAAAGACTATCATATAGATTATTATGCAAGAGATTACTCATGGAAAATAAAAGTATTTACTAATACAGGTATAATTGAACTATTTTATAGTTTAATTCCAGAAGAAAAAGAATACGAAAATTTAAAAGTTTATTACTTAAAATAAAACAAGCTGTCCTTAAAATAGGACAGCTTTTATAGATTATAAGATATGGAAGATACAACAAAAGAATTATTTCTACTTAATAAATTATCAGAAAATAGTAGACAATTAGGGCAAGCTTATTATTTATTAGAATTAATAACAGAAGAAAAAGCAATAAAGAAAACAAGCAAAGAAAGAATAGAAAAATTCTTACTAGACGCTAAAAAAGTTAAAAAAGTTAAAAATACATCACACATAGAATTAAGTGAAATGCTAATAAGAATAGTATTTGACTATTATAATATTCCTTTAATGGTTAGATATATAAAATCTAGAAAAAGACAATATGTAAAAACTAGACACGTATCTATGTTTCTATTACATGAACATTTTAAAGGAAAAGTAACCCTTAAAGAAATAGGAGAATTATTTATGAAAGATCATACAACTGTTTTACACAGTGTAAAAAGTATTCAAAACTTTTTAGATATTAAAGACCCCGAAATAACAAATGAAATAGAAAGTTTAAGACAATTAGTAAATAAAATATATGACTAAAGAAGAAATACAAAATGTAACAGAACATTTAGTTAATGTAATTACTAGTTCTGAAATACTTATCTATGAAATAGACGAGTTAAAAAAACATCCTGAAATATATTCAGGAGGATTAAAAGTAAGTTTAAAACAATCTTATCTTCAACTAATCAAATACACTAAAAAAGTATATGATTTAGTAGACTCAGAAGAAGGAGCAAATAGACAATTTAGTAACTTATGTTCTAATTATTCAGAACTACTTCATAAATTAGCAAAGATGTCTGTTGATGATAGAATAGACATAAGCGCTTACATTAAAGAAAATTATGAAAACAGAGAAAAAAGTATGGATACATGACCACGAAGTCTTCCCTAATTTCTTTAGTAGCATATTGATAGATAAAGATTCCGATGAAGAATACAAGTTTATCATTAACAGAAAAAGAAATGATTTGATTTCTTTTGTTGACCATATACTTAATAAATCTAGTTATCTAATAGGGTACAATAGTACTAAATATGACAACATAATAACTAATTATTTAGTTGAAAATGTAAACAAATTTGGATACTTAACAACGAATGAAATAACTGATAAAATATATAATTTAAGTTGTGAAATAATAAATTCACAAAAGAATAATCAAAGCATTTATTGGAACGTTGCTCTTAAACCTTATTTATGGACTAAACACTATAAAACTGTAGATTTAATGTCTCTTATGGCATTCGATAAAAATAGAGTAAGTCTTAAGCAAGCTTGTATTGCTATGAGATGGTATAAAGTTCAAGATTTACCTAAACCTTTTGATAGTTGGGTTGAAACTGAAGAAATTGTTGAGATAATGAAATACAACAGAAATGATGTATTAGCAACAAAAAGACTTCAACAAATAGTAAATTCAGAGATTAAGATTAGAGGAGAAATAGGTAGAAACTATGGAATTAAACTATGGAGTTCTAGTAGGTCATCTATGGCTGATAAATTAATGGGTAAGTTCTGGGAACAAGCTACAGGTAAAAAATATAAAGATTTTAAAGATATAAAAACAGAAAGAGATTTTGTTAATCTAAAAGATTGTTTATCTGACTTAATTAAATTTGATGCTCCTATATTAAAAGAACTACATCAAAGCATTAAGGATACTAAGTGGGAAAAAGGAAACAAGTTCAAACGTAATATTATATTTGGTAATAGTAGATATGATATTCTTTTAGGAGGACTTCATTCTTATAACAATCCAATGATCGTCGAAGAGACTGATGAATATTATATAAAGGATGTGGATTTCGGTTCATACTATCCTAATTTAATGATTAACCTCAAACTTTATCCTGAACATCTATCAGATAAATTCTTAGTTTTATTTACAACACTAGTAACACAAAGACTTAAAGCAAAAGCAATAGGTAATAAATTAGTAGCTGACGCATTAAAGATTGTAATTAACTCTGTTTATGGTAAACTTAATTTTGACTACGGTTGGCTTAAGGACTGTAAAGCTAGTTATTCTGTAACTCTTAATGGACAGATGTTTTTATTAATGCTTATTGAAAAATATGAAAAAATTGGATGTAAAGTATTTTATGCTAATACTGATGGTCTTACTGTTAAAGTACTTAAAGACAAAGTAGAAGAATTTGAACAAATATCTAAAGACTTTGCTGAATATGTAAATATTCCTTTAGAGTTTGCTGATTATAAAAAATGTATAATTAGAGACGTTAACAACTTCTCCATAATAACTTCTACAGGAGAGCTTAAAGAGAAAGGAGTTTTCGTAAGAGATTTAGATAGAATATCTACTTTCCTTACTCAAAATTATACTTGTTCTTATAACAAACCAATAGTAGCATTAGCACTATATGAATATTTTCATAATGGAATTAGTCCAGAAGAATTTATTCCTACTCATAAAGACATTCATGACTTTTGTGCAGCTCAGAAAATTGGTAGTCAATTTACAGCAGAACTTCATACGTTAAAAAATGGAAAGCATGTAATTACAGAATGTCAAAAAACTAATCGATATTATATAACAACAATAAATAGTAAATTCTTTAAGAAAAGAAAAGAAAATGGAAGACTTAATGATCTTGCAGCAGGACACAATGTATCTATCATTAATAATATAGATGATAATATGTCCATTGAAGATTATAAAATTAACTATAATTATTACATAGCTATAATCAATAAGATAATAGATAAGCTAGAACCAAAACAATTAACATTATTTTAATATGGAAAACTTAAAAAGAGAAAACGAAATACTAAAAAGGTTACTTAAAGATGGACACATACTAATGAACTTTGACTCTAGAGATTGTGACGGATGCTCCACAAGTAAAGTAGTTAAATTTAATAGTTTAGAAGAACTATATAAAGAAGAAGAAAATTGTGCAGAATGGGCAGATGGGCCATTTAACTTTTCAATACCTCGTATAAATGAAGATGGAAGTCTAGACCTAAACGACGAGTATTGTGGGGGACAATGGGACGGTTACTACAACTAAAAACTAAAGATATGAATTTTAAAATAGGAGAAGACATAGTATGTATAAATAATAAATTTAAGCAAGTATATGGTACACCATCAGACTTTGCTTATCCTAATAAGGATGAAATAGTAACAATCAAAGCTTTTAAAGAAGCTTGGATACAATTAGAACAATATCCTTTAAGTGCTCAAAATATTCCTTTATTCTTTTCTCAAGATAGATTTAGAAAGCTTACTGCAGAAGATTTAGAGTTAACTGAACAATATGAACTAAAAAAAACAATATGACAAGACATGAAGCAAAAGACACAATGCAAAAAAAAGCTCTTAACTCATGGTTTAGAAGAGGTTGCAAAGGAGTCTTACAATTAGCAACAGGTGCTGGTAAGACTTATGCTGCAATTAAAGCTATTAAATGGGTAATGGGTCAGAAGTCTGATGCTAAAATCTTGATAATAGTTCCTACTACCGTGATACGAGATGATGTATTTCCTGATGAATTCAAGAAATGGAACTTTGAAGAAGCATTGGATAAAGTCACAATAGAATGTATTCAAACAGTATATAAATGGAAAGATAAACATTTTGACCTTATTATAGGAGATGAATGGCATAACTATATTCCCGAAGAAGATGACTACGACTCTAAGTTGTATGAATATCATAAATTCTTTGAGAACAATACTTATGATAGACTTCTTGGTTTAACTGCTTGGATACCTGAAAAGAAACGTAAAATCTCTAGAAAGATAGTTCCAGTAGCTTATACTCTTACTACAGATGATGCAGTAGAATTAGGTATTATTTCTCCTTATGTAGAATTTAATATGCCTATAGAAATGGATAAAGAAGAGCTGACTGCTTACAATAAAATACAAGGAAACTATCGAAGATTAGAAAATAAACTTGGAGGTTATATTGCATTTAGTAGAGCAGGTCAATATATGAAAGATATTGGAAAGATTAAACCTAACGATAGAACAAGTCAAGAGAAAGAACAAATTGGAGACGCATCTATGTTTTGGAAGATAATGCAAAAAAGAAAGAAATTTCTTTATGAATGTCCTTCTAAAGTAAAGATAGTTCACCAAGTAATTGATGAGTTAAATCTTAGTGGTTCAGTTATATTTTCTCAGGCTACAATATTTGCAGATTTAATATGTGTAGGTAGAAATGATATTCTACCATTTCATTCTAAATTAAAAAAGAAAGATAGTTTTCTTACAGCATTTAAAAATAACAATAATGGATTTAATCATTTATCTACTTGTATAGCAGTTAATGAAGGTATGGATATACCTAAACTTCCTAATATTATTATTGCCTCTAGGACAAGTGGAGCTAAGGCTCATATTCAGAGAAGAGGTAGATGTTTGAGATTTCAAGAAGGTAAAACTAGCTATGTATTTAACTTATATTTACCTGGAACTCAAGATGAAAAATGGTTAAGAAGTTCTCAGAAAACTACTAATGCAAATAGAATCAAATGGGTAAAGAACCTAAATGAAACAAAAGAAATTATAAAATTACTCGAATTAAAGAAATAAAATGAGCAGTGACGAGGCTAGGGCGAATACGATATATCTCTGGGAGCCAGGCAGTAAAAGGCTTAATGCCCTCTGGTAAGATCGTCCTTTAATTCGATATTAAATTAAATAAATTATGACAATACAATTAGATTTAGAACTTCTTAAATCTGTAAATATATCTGTTGCTGAATGGGTAGCAATGATGCTTATTCATAAAAATCAAACTTCTTATATATTTGATGTATGTGATGAAGTAGACTTTGATGAACTACAAGAAAACGGTTGGTTGAGGATGATTGGAGATGATCCTAATGAATGGGTAGCGAGAGGTAAATTTACAGATTTAATAGAAGATAAAATAGGAAAATCATGGTATGAGTTATGTTCTCATTTACCTTTTAAAGTTGCAGGACCATCAGGTCCTAGGGCCCTAAGAGCTAAAGACCCTGATGCAAAAAGTAATGATAAAGCAAGAAAAATGTATCTAAATATTGTGAAGAACAATAAACCTCTTCATGATAAAATTATTAAATGTGTAGATATTCAAGTAAGAACTACAGATATAGGATATTTGCAAAATCTTGAAACTTGGATTAGAAATAGAACATGGGAAAAATATGAAGATTTAATAATAACCTCTACAGATGTAGAAAATAAAACAAAAGAAACTTATGGACAAAAGCTCATATAATTCATTATTAAAAATTAAAACATTTGAAGAAGCTGCTAAAGAAGAGATGCGATATATCAAAGGTCGAATGGATGGGAGCATTAAATCATTAAGAACAGGATGGAAGAAATTTAATCAGGTTTCTATGAATGGTATAGAATGGGGTAATATTATAACTATAGCAGGTTTATCTGGTTCAGGTAAAACTACTATGTTAAATGAGCTTGAGACTATGTTATTTGAATATAACCCTGAAGAAGAATTTGTTGTGCTCTCATTTAATTTTGAGATGTTAGCCAGAAGATTAATAGGTAGAAAATTATCTAAACATTTAGAAAAACCTGTAAAAGATTTATATTCTGCTAATATAGAAAATTTAAAAGGTAACATTAACAAAGAAGAATTTAAAAGCGCCCAAGAATATTTTCGAACTATATCTAAAACTACACCTGTTTACTATGTAGATATGCCAGGTACAGCTAATGAAATAGAAAAAACTATTTTTGAATTTAGTCAACGACCTGACATTAAAGGTAAAGGAATACTTATTACTTTAGATCATAGTATCTTAGTAAAAAAGACTCCAAAAAAAAATCAACAGGAAAGTTTATATGATTTAGCATTTACATTTAATAAATTAAAGAAGCAAATAAAATCAGCTTTTATTATTGTGTCTCAATTAAACAGATCTATAGAAGATAAAGAAAGAAAACTTAATCCTGAACTTCACTTTCCATGTAAGGCAGATATATTTGGTGCAGATGCACTATATCAATATTCAGATATGGTAATAGTTCCTCATCGACCTGAAATGTTAGGAATAAGTCAATATGGTCCTTATGGACTACCAGTAAAAGATGTTATATATATGCATTATCTTAAAGTTAGAGACGGAGAACCGTGTTTCACTAAAATGATAAATGACCTTAAACATAACAGAATATTAGAAGAGCCTCCAACTAATAAAATAGGCTGGGGAACAGGAGGATTTTAATTAAAAACAATTAGGAAATGTCAGAAAAAATAACTAATTTTAATACAATAGTTAGAGAATTACTACATGAATATCCAGAGACAAGAGACAGCGATTATGCACTTTACTTCCACTTAATTCAAAGGGACGATCCACTAGAAAATAAGATGACAATGACTTTAGCCAATGCTTTACAAGCGATGGCTGCAGGAAAGTTACCCTCTATTTTTAGTGTAGGACGTTCAAGAAGAATTGTGCAAGAAGAAGCATCCAAAGACGAGTCTACTCTATATTTATGCGGGAATCGAAAACGAAAAGAAGAACTTCAAGAAGAAGTTAAAAAAGAAATTATTAACCATAATAAATTTTAAACTATGAGAATGATAGGAGTAGCAGGGCCTTCCTCTACTGGTAAGACTACCAGTTTTAGGAACATGCTTCCAAAAGAAACATTTATGTTGTTACCAAACAACAAAACGCAACTCCCTTTTCCTGGGAGTAAAAAAAATTATATTAAGTATGATAAGGAAACAAATAAAGGAAACTTAGTAATTAACAATCAAATCTCTGCTATTTCTGCAGTAGTAAAAAAAGTGAATGATGAACTTCCTCATATTAAATACCTCTTAGTTGATGATATGACTCATTTCTTTAATGCTGAAACTCAATCTGCAAAATTTAGAGCAAGAAATAGTGGAGGAGAAGCATTTGCTAGATGGGCTGATTTTGCAGCTAAAACTTATCAAACAATATTTGATAAAACTGATATTTATAGAGATGATTTGACTGTAATCATGCATTTTCACACTGAACTAATAGAAACTTTTGAAGGTTCTAGAATGCAGTTAAAAACACCTGGAAAAATGTTAGATAGAGACATTGATATTCCTTCTTACTTTACTTATATGTTTTATAGTAAAGTTCTACCCCCAGAAAAGGATAGAAAACAAGAAGATAGATATGTCTATGTTACAAACGATGACGGTTCTAGACCCGCAAAAACTCCAATGGGATGTTTTAAAGATTTAGAAATTAAAAATGATATGTACGAGATTGTAAAGACAATCGACAAGTACGAACAAGGATAAGTAATTATTAATAATAAACAAATAAAAATTAAATTTTATGTACAGTACAAAAGGAACTGAAGAAAAAGTATTCGTGAGCAAGTATGTGTCTCCAGGAATACAAGTAGTAAAGATTGTTGAAATAAGAGGTGAAGAACCTGAAGGATTTTCTCCTAGACTTATTTTTAAATTTGTAAATGCAGAACAAAAAGAAGTAGAAACTAACTTTTATATGAGTACTGCAGCTCAACCTAAATCAATGGAAAAATTACTTCACATTGCAACAAAATGTGTAACTCGTGATGCTATAGATAATGTGGGTGGAGAAAATTTAATAGATTGGGGTAAAAACCTTAATCAATTATTAGCAGGTCATAAACTAAGAATGAAATTTATCGGTAATGAAATTGCAGGTAAAGAAGGAAAAGGAAATTGGTTTAAAGCTGATTTAGGACTTCCTTCATTTGCAGAAGCTGTTGAAGCAGGAGCTGAACACGCACCTCTTGGAGAAGGAGAATCTAAACTTACGTTTGACGAAAATAATAAATGGGATATGAAAAGACTTCCTGTTGCGGATACTGAAACTTCTGGTTCAGTAGCTCTTGACATGGGAGAAGCAGATGATGACCCATTTTAGTCGCATTTTCATGTAGTGGTGAAAATATATAGTTACAAATAAGGAGAGGCGTGTAATACGTCTCTCTTTTTTATTTAATTTTGAAAATTCTATGAATGACAATTTCTCAACTAAAAATGTAACTGAACTCACAATTAAAGAAATCCTTAAACGAATATCTGAATATGATATATTTAAATATTATGTCGGAAAGGATTTTAAAATGGGATCGATATCATCCCCATTTAGAAAAGATCGTAATCCTTCTTTCGATATCTATCCTTCTAGAGGGACAGTAAGAAAAATTATGTATAAAGATCATACAACAGGAGATACAGGTAGCTGTTTCGACTTAGTTATGATTATGCATGCTGTAGGATTTGGAAAAGCACTAGATATAATCAATCATGATTTTAATCTTGAGCTAGGAAGTAATTATAAATCGATTTCTCCATCAAAGGGATTTGTAGGAAAAGTCAATAATGTTGACATTAGTAAGTTAGAAGTAGAAACCAAAATAAGGGTTGTTAGAAGAGATTGGAATAGTTCAATCGATAAAGAATATTGGTCTCAATATGGAATAACATGTAAAACATTAAAATTGTTTAACGTAGCTCCATTAGAGGCATATTTTATTAACAACAGATGTTTTAGATTAAGTAAGCGCTCATGTGTTTATTGTTATTATTTCGGAAATTATAAGTATAAAATATTACAACCTACTTCTAATTTAAAATGGTTATCTAATGCGTCCTTTGATATTATTCAAGGTTGGCATATGTTACCTGAAAAAGGAGACTTATTAATAATTACTAAAAGTTTAAAAGATGTTATGGTTTTTTATGAACTTGGCATTTCAGCAATAGCTCCTCAAGGAGAAGGTGTAATACCTTCAGAGAAGGTTATTAACGAACTCAAAAAAAGATTTGATACAATCGTATCAAATTATGATTTTGATCGTGTTGGAATAAAAGGAGCATTGAAAATGAGACGACTTTATAATATTCCTGCTTATATGTTTAACGCATCTTATGATGTAAAAGATGTAAGCGATTTTGTTAAGAACTATAGTTTAACCCAATTAAAACAAACAATCAATGATTTACACTGAAGAATTTAAAAACAAAGTTAGAGAACATCATCAAACAAATCCTTTTGGATTATTTGATATGTTAGAAAGGAATGATTACATAGTCGGAACAATGCTTAGAGAACTTGATTACGATTCTGGACTATACGAGTTATGGTTAGAACAAAACGTAAAAAAAGAAGATGATGAAGAATACAAAAGGAACAGAGTTTCAAGTGATAATACCGAAATGGGAGAGTAAATATGAAAAGTCTAAAAAGACTATGGCTAAGTATTGGCTATGGAAAGACAGATCAAAACTTCCTAAGAAATATTTAGAAAACTTAGCTTCGAAATCAAGAAAATATGGCGTAAAGTTTTATTGTGTTGATAAAAGCGGGAATAGATTTCTAAAGAATAGTAAAAAAGCAGGAACTCCTAACACATGGACATTAAATGGTCAGGACTTATATAATGGTGTAATGCATCATACAGTTCGAACCAAAATGGCTAAGTATTATCACGCTTATTTCAAAAGATTTATTATCTCACAATTACCAAGTAGAATCCCTATAATATTAGGGCATAAATTTGGTATTTCATGTGACATCTATGAAATAAAACGTGGAATCATGCCTGATGTTTCTAATATGTGGCTTTTAGAAAAGTTTTTTGAAGATGCTCTACAAGAGGCTGGTAGAATACCAGACGATAATCCAGACTACGTAATAGAAAGTGGTAGAAAAAGATATCATTGGGTAGAAAAAGAAGACGAAAGACATTTAATATTTACTATTTACTATTTAAAAGATGACGTTCAGTAATAAATTTAAACAAAAATTTAATACCATAACTGATCTCAACATAAAATACCTAACAATTCTTGAAGCAATTCAAACCTTAGAAGATCATAAGTCTTCTGAAGCTAAAGAACTATTGGATATAATGGAGAGAGATTATGGTGTTTATATAGACATAAAAAAAGATGGCAATACAAGAAATAGATAGAGAATTAATAGGTTCTGTAGGTTTTGAAAAAAAGATTGATGATGGAGCTAAGAATATGGTTTTCGATATTCTTCAATCTACTCAATATCAAAAACCAGAAGAGAGTACTATTAGAGAGTTAACTTCCAATGCGGTTGATTCTCAAAAAGAAAAAGAAATAGCATTGAAAATTCTACAAGGAGAAGCAAAAGTAGAAGATTATTATATAGAGAGAACAGGAGATAAATATAAAGACAGTAATTTTGATGCTGATTATTATGATATTAATCATTTAGACCTTGTTAATAATCAAGTACAATTAACTTACAATGAACATCAGGGTACAGGATATTGTGACAGATTCACAATAAAAGATTATGGTGTTGGTATTGGAGATTCAAGATTAGAAGGAGTTCTTTCATTAGGATATTCTACTAAGAGAAACTCTAAGGCTGCTCTAGGTGCTTGGGGATTAGGCGCTAAAGTTGCTCTTTCCTTAAGAGGTGATTACTATGCAATAACCACTGTACATAATGGTAGAAAGTTTAAAGCTCATTGTTATGCATATAAAACTGATTTCTTAGTTTCTAAATTTAATATGGAAACAGAAGAAGAAAATCAGTTTATTGAATTTAGCGATGGTACAAAAGTTTACTATGAAGAAACAAACGAAAAGAATTTTACAGAAGTTACAGTATTAGCGAAGAGACATCACAGAAACAAGTTTATGCAAGGTGTTAAATCTCAGTTATTATACTTTGATAATGTAGAATTTAATTATGTTTATGAAGATGGAACAGTAAATGATATTGAGTTTTTAGCTGATGTAATGTACAATTCTAAAAATATCATTATTTCAGATAATAATCAATTTTCAAAACCTCATATTGTAATAGTAAAAGAAGATTCTGCAGATTCATCTGTAGGAGTTTGTTATGGTTACATTGATTTTACAGAGTTGGAGTTAGAGAATCTTAATGGTAATATTGGAGTTAAATGTCCTATTCGTTCTATAATTAGAGATAAAGAAGGAAATGAAACCGTGTTACAAGAAGGAGTATCTGTTACACCAAGTCGAGAAGCTGTTATTTGGGATGAGAATACAAGACACTTTATTAAGAGTAGATTTAATGCAGTAGTTGAAGAAGCTACTAGTATTGTAAATAAAGAGTTACTTGAAGATGATTTTTTGTTATGGATTGAGAAATGTCAAAACGTATTAAGAAATTATGGACAAGGTAGTATTCTAGGTAGAATGGCTAAAGTTGTAGATACATCTAAAATTAAGCCTAAATTTCCTAAAAATGAACTTATCAAATATGAGCGCCCTATGTCATTATTCTTTGGGTTTAATCCAAGAATAGTTTCATCTAGTTATAATTCTTCTAAAAAGAAAGATTTAGTTTCTAGAGATGATATCAATAGTTGGCATAACTTCAGTAGTAAAAATGTTTGGCTTAAGTCAGGTTCTACTATAAGAAGTAAAGATGTATTTATTGCTCAGAATTATGGACCTTTTGTTTTATTAGAAGATAAAGATATAGATAGCTATATTCAATCTATGATGGATAAAGAAGATAAAGATGATGGATTAATGTCTTTGTTTGATAAAGTTAAACCAGGAGAACTACAAGCTAAATATAATATTATAAAAGAAGCTTTACTTAAATCTGATTTACTTAAAAATTATGATGACTTAGAAGTTTCAGCTGAATGGAAGAAAAGATTTGAAGAGAGTGAAGAATTAGCTAATGAGTTTGAAGAAGAAAGAGAAAGAAGTAATAAAGATCGTAGAGCTTTAGAAGGCAAAGTGGTTGCTCATCAATTATATTTTAATATGGATAGAGCAGGTAGAGCATATTCAGGTTATCATGACGAAGATAAAATATTTAGTTTTACATCAGTTGAACCCAAGATTAATGAAATCGAAGAATGGGAAGAAAATGATGCTACTATTTATTATGGTTTTAGTGATGATGCTGAAAAAATTCATACTTATCATCATTTTACTAGATTATTTGATAGTCATATATATGATAATAATTATTATTGTGAGAATAATTTTAATTCTTCTGACCATAAAGTCTTTAAAATTAGTAAGGCTAATAAACGTCACTTTGAGAATTTTAATCATATTAATCAAGCATTTAAACGATTAGATGGTAATACTATAACAATGGATAATAAATTAATAAAATGGAATACTGCTAGATTAATTCATGAACAATTAGACAAATTAAGTTTCTTTTTCAATTTTACATTAAATGTAGAATTACAAGAACTATATCAAGGTCTTGTTAAGTATAGAGATAGATATTATACTGAAATGAATACTAATATATGGGGAGCTCATGGAGAATGGTTTGATTCTATTGTAGACCATATGAATAAAGTAGAAGAATTTCAGTTATTTGTAATTGACCATGAAGATAATTCAGAAGCTATTCAAAAGAAAGCAACACAAATGTTCAGTCTGCCTATGTTGACTGACGGATGCGCCATAGAAATGGAGCAATATAATATTCTCCAAGAGTTGTTGGAGTATGCAGAACCTATACATTCTCTATTTAATAATATAGATATCTTGACTAATAATATTAAAACTATTACTCAAGAACAAGAAGTATTATTGAAGGAAATATTAGACCTGAAACATAGGAAATACAACTAAAAAATCGTAAATTTATAATAATAAAAAAAGAAAAAGTATGTTAGAAATTAAAACAATTACTCTTAAAAAGAGTGTATTAGGATCGTTAAAAGCGATGGGAGAATCAAACAAAGTTATAGCAGATCGTTTTGCTATTACTTCTACAGAAGTAAATGATGCAATGATAGAATTTGGATTTACAAAATCTAGAAAAGCACCAGCAAATAAAAAAGGTTATATAGTATTAACTGAAGATGATGTAACAATTCAAGAACCTATAAGTCAAACTAATCTATTAGATTCTATTGATGAAGCTGTAACTTTATCTAATTCGACGAACGAAGATGAAGAAATGGCAGATGTTATAGCTGAAGAAGTAGAGACTACAGAAGGATTTGAATAAATATTAATTAAATTTTATAAAAAAAAAATATGATTTTAATAAATCGAATTGGATCCTCCATAACAGGTAGTTATGGAGAAGTTTCATTTGGTATCCCTTTCTCGAAAGAGAAATGGGATACTTTAAATGAAATTGTAGAGCAATCTACAAAAGTAAAAAAAATAGCTGATCTTAAAGAACTTTACGAGCAAATGAAAGAACTTACCACGATTAATTATAAAGAATCTATCGAGACAGAATGTCCAGATGTGTTCGTTAATCAAGCAACTGGTAAATTTTATTTAAAAGTAGGAGCAAAAGTATCGTCTGTTGAAATGCCTAAAGCTTTAGTTGATAGATTATTGACATCTTTAGAAAAAGGAATTGACATTGAACCATTAATTAAATTATGGACTAGATGGTTAAGAAATCCTATTCTTAGAAAGCTTAATAAAAATGAACAAATTATAAAAAGTTCTAATATGTTTCAATATATTAATGCTATTTGGGCAGACCCTAAAGTTATTGAGAACTTAATAACTGAAAACGGATTAAGTGAGGAAGTTGCTGAAGAAAGAGCTACTCTTTATCAAGTAAAAATTACTCAGGAAGGACTTCTTTGTACGTATAAAGTATCTACAGAAATTACTAAAAAATATACACTTGATGATGAAGGAAATCAAATTATTGTTCCTCGTTATAGTAAAACAATCGATGAAGATACAGGAATTGTATCTTATGATGAACCTGAACATGTTGAAGATAGATTATTTCAACCTGTAATGATGGGAACTGGTGGAGATCCTTTTTATTGTGAAGGCGAAAATGGTTATATTAAACCAGAACACTTTATTAAAGTTGGTTGTAATCACAGATTAGAAAATTGGTCTCAAGTAAATACTAATGATAATCAAAGTTGTGTTAAAGGACTTCATGTTGGAGGACTTAAATATATTAATGGTTATCAACATGATGGAACTGTTACTCATAATGTATTTGTAGATCCGATGCATGTAGGAGCTATTCCAGATATTTATTCTGGTGATGGAGCAATTAGATGCTTACAATATTTTGTTCATTCATCATTTGGTGGAGTTAATGGTTCAATCTATCACTCTTCTGAATATGCATCTAAAACAGATGGTCAATGGAACGATTTAAGAAAAGATATTATTAAAGATTTTGGAGAAATTAACGATTCTTTTAGAGAAGAAGTTGGAGAACTGAATGAATTGTAATAATACATTTATTAATTGAAGGGGTAGTCATATGATTAGCCCCTTTTTAACTTTAAAAATATGAACCCGTATAACTATTTAAACGAAGAAGAAAAAGCTCACGATTATGTTGTTAACTCAGAAAGAAAAACTTATTTATCTGACTTAGATATAGAATATGATTTTATGGATTATGTTGCAGAAGATATACCAAAACACTTAACTGATTTTGCTATTTCAATACTTATGACTTCTGAAGAAGTAGAGTATATAGCAATAAATGATAAAGAAGTATATGAATCTGTTTTATTTGATTCTATAGAAGAACATAATCGCGAGGTAATGTCAGATTTTGTAGAAGATTATCCTATCTATGCTAAACAATTAGTTGCTAAAATAAAGAGCGAATTTTCTGATGTTTCTGAAGTTATGATAATAAGATTATAATATGATTTTAAAATATAATAATGACAAAGAATACAGGGATTACCCTGCTACATCTCAGAGCGAACTATCTAATTTAGATTACTCACCTGTAATGTATAAAACAAGAAAAGAAGAACAATCTAAAGGAAGTAATCCTGCGTTTGTTTTTGGTAGTGCAGTAGATTGTCTACTTACAAGACCAACTCACTTTTGGAAAGAATTTGTAGTTCTTACTGAAAAAGATCCTTCTGAAAATATTAAAGCAATTTGCGACAGTGTATTTCAAGGAGTTATAGCAAGAGATGAAATAGCAATAGATGATTTGAATAACTATGAAGACCAAATTCTTAAAGTAGCAAATGCTATTGGTTACGGCAGTAAATGGAAACCTGAAACCGTAATATCAAAAATTGTAGAAGGAGGAACAGAATACTTTAAAGTTCTAATCTCTTCTATAGGGAAAGATGTCTTATCATCTGACGATTATCAAAGAGCTAGAGATTCAGTAGAAGCTTTAAAAACAAGTAAGTACACAAAGAAATACTTTGAAGAAAGAACCTCGATACAAATTATGTTTCAAGTAGCTTTATTATTCGAAGCTGAAGGTGTAAAATGTAAATCTTTATTAGATATGCTATACATAGACCATATAAATAGAAGAATAAGAGTAATTGATATTAAGACTACTGGAACAAGCGTTTATGCTTTTCGTTCTAGTTATATGAAGTTTAGATATTATTTACAAGGAGCATTTTATACTCAAGCTGTAAGACAGTATATATTAAATGATCCTGAACTTATTGACTATGAAATATTGTCTCCATTATTTTTAGTAGCAGAGAAAGCTAATATCAATCCTCCATTCATTTATGAGATGACTTGGGCAGATGTTAATATTGCTACAGAAAGTGGGGTCTATAGAGATAGGAGAATTAAAGGCTACAAAGAATTACTCAGAGATCTTAAATGGCATGAAGAAAAAGGACTTTGGGATTATCCTAAAGAAGTTTATCTCAATAAAGGAGTAATCCAATTAAATGAATTAAGTACCTCTAAAGATATGATAATGATATGAGAACGACAGCGATAAAAATAGGAAATGGAAAAACAATCCAATTTGTTCCTATTAATTCAAGAAACATCGCTCTCAAATCTAATACTATTGCCGAGGAAATTTTTGATAAAGAAGATAATTTAATTGAATTAATATATCCTGATTATATTCTGACTATAGGATCTCAAATATTATTAGGAAAAGAACATTTTAAGATTTTAGAATTAAAAAAAAAAGAAAATAATATTTATTTACTTACTAGTGGAGAGTTATCAAAAGCTAGTAAATTTCTAATGCCTATTCTTGGATATGACAAAAATTATTTTCTCTGGAATAAACAATTTGTTAATTGTTATATAGATGTAGAAGACATAAAGTACAAATTTGGAGCTAATAGTCTATATTTGCTTTATAGATACTCTAAGTCTAAGGCATTTACAGAATTCGAAGAGAAAATAATAAAACATAATGATTTTATTAAATATTTCGATATTGATAAATATCATGTGTTATATGTATTTAATTTTCCTGATTTTATGGATAATCATTTTAATTTATTTTATAATGGTAAGTATTCTAAATTTAGAGATGAATTTAAAAATCAAATTATGGACTTTCATAAAGTTGGGAGAACATCTAATTTAGAATTAGTTTTTTCAAAATCTGAAAAGAAGAGAACGAAAATGGAAAAGGAACTTTTAACAACGATTCCAAAAGGAAGTGAATTATATAGTAAACCTAAAATGCAAATAGAAACATTTTGGAGTAAATATAAAATTTCAAATCCTCTTGCTCCATTTGAAAAAAGTGAACAAGACTAAATATTATTAAAAGAGACTAACTAATAGTTAGTCTCTTTTATAAAAAAATAAATGATATGGAAAAAGAATATAATAACCTAGACTGGTCAAAAGAGTACACATATAAAGAACAAAAGATATACATTAGTTATGAAACTAAATATTACATTCTATGTTCTTTTAGTGAGAATGGTAAAGGAGTGTTTAAATTAAATAAAACAGAGTTCTATGGCTGATGTAGTGGCGTTTAGTTGGGCTTTAGCTGGAGTAGTAATAATATATATTTTTATTACAAATCATAAAAATAATCAAAACAAATAGTTATGCCTGATATAAGTATGTTGGAAAATTATGTTTTCTGGCATTTTTATTATATATTTGGAGATGGATAAAATAGAAAAGAAAAGGCTCTATGATATAGAGTACAGAAAAAAAAATAAGGATAAAATAAAGAAACAACAATTTAAAGATTATAGTGCAAGAAAAAAAAGATTTACAGCTGATCCTGCTAAATATTTACATTCTGTTGCAAAAGTCAGAGCTAAGAAATATAACATTCCATTTGATATAGAGGTAGAAGATATAGAGATTCCATTAAATTGTCCTATAGGCGGTAATCTACTAGTTAAGGGTGATGGTTATAATCCTGACGCAATGTCATTAGATAAGTTGAATCCAAGTAAAGGATATGTAAAAGGAAATGTTTTTGTAATATCAAGAAAGTGGAATTTAAAAAAATCAGACATGTCTATTGAAGATATGAATAAAATTATAAACTATATAAAATCAAAATTATGTGTCCAGATATAAGTATGTGCAGCAATAAAGACTGCAAGTTTAAAGAAGACTGCTACAGGTTCACAGCGAAACCTAGTGAGTTTATGCAGGCTTATGGAGAGTTTAATTGCAAAGATAAGGATGGAATAGATACATTCTTTTGGAAGAACGGTAAACCAAGTGTTAACCCTAAAAATAAAGAAGATGGGTGAAATTAAAATATGTAAAGCTTACAAAAAAAGCAAACATGATAACATTTGTATAAATTGTAATTCAAATAAAAGTTATTGTGAATATACAAGAACTATTAAAAACAAAGAAGATGAATAACCCATTTAGAAAAGATGAATTAGAACAAATGTTAGAGTTCATTAAAGAGAATCCCCAAGTATTGAATCCAATAGGTGCAGGAGGTAAGATTACATCAAGTCCATTAGTGCAATACATATTAGAAAGATTGCATGGATTAAACCAAAACAAAGATGATGAGTAAACACTCGTAAAAGTTGGACAAAGAAAACTCTATAAAGCAATTATGTAAAGGAAAGTAGAGTATTCATATAACGGTTTATGTAAGAACTGTTGCGAACCTTTAAAATAAAGATAAAATGAATAGATTAAAACGAATTTACGGCAAAATAAAGCAATGGTTTTTACACGTTGTTATGTGCCGTTTTGGGTTTCACGATTGGTTGATGGATAAAGATACAGTTGTTAAATGCAATAGAACTTGTAGAAAATGCGATAAGTGGCAACACTCAATGTATGATATGTCTTACGGTGATACTTATTGGGTAGATGGTAAGTATTGGTAAATGGCACATAACACAAAACTATATTTTCGTTTTAATGAAATATAGTAACTGTTAGACCACGTTTTAATGTGGTAGAAAATAGATACTCTAATAGCAAAAGATACTAAGTAGTTACAGAAATAGCTACTATAGTATTAACTAAACAAAAACAAAGATGAATAAGAAATTAACAGCTAGTTGGAAAAACAAAGATGGAAACACTATAACAGTAGAGGCCCCCGACTTTGATTTTGAAAAGTTAAAAAAGAAAGTAAACTATTATAACATATCAAATAATAAAGTAAAATATAATGGAAAACATATTAGAAATAGCCATAGAACAACTTGAAAGAGTAAAGAGGGGAGAGATGCCGACAGAAGAAGGAAAGAAGTTAATAGGTAAAATAAGCTATTATAAATCTATTATAGAAATTGTAAACCAAAACAAAGATGAAAATAAGTAAACATAAAATAGCATATCAATTCCATGTGTTACCTTACATTAAGATAACCTATGACAGAACTCTTAACGGAGAGTATGAATTTATAGTTGGGTGGATGAGTGTAGGAATATCATTATCATTTAAACCAAAACAAAAATGACTGAACAAGAATTAATATCACTAGGCTTTAAAAAGCGCATAGAAGAAGATATGGATATACCATTCTACTATTACACACTAGATATAGTAGATGGATTACATTGTATTACACAAGCTGATGATGAAGTTAAGAATGATGATGAGTGGAGTGTAGAACTAAGCTTTGACTGTAACCCAAGAATTAAATTTAAAGATGTTAAGTCATTGACTGAGCTAATTAATTTATTAAACCAAAACAAAGATGAGTAGAGAAATTAAAAAATGTTGTATATGTTCATTAGAATATATAGGCTATGGAAATAATGCAACGCCTGTTAAAGAAGGTAGGTGTTGTGATGTATGTAATTCATTTAAAGTTGTACCTGCTAGAATGGATAACCTGATGGATATGATGCGTACTACAACTAAAAATAATACTAAAGAAAAAAAAGATGGGAAGAATGAAAAACATACATATAGATATGATTAATACAGGTTGGTATGGAGATCCTAATGAATATTTAAAAAAAGAAATAATGAAAAGAAATGAAATAAAAGTAAAGCATCCAGAGTTTGGACATGTTATATTTCACGGAATAACTCCAAGACAAAGAGACATATTAGAAAATTATAATGATAATTGTACATTAACAAATGATGTCGTAGCTCAAAATAAAATGTTAGGAGATATGCTCATAAATCAAAATGAGGAAATAGAAAAACTAAAAGAAGAAATAAAGAAATTAAAAAATTCAGGAGAAAATCCTTATATTGATTATTTAACTTAATAAAAATAATATGAAAAATTTATTAATATTATTATTAATTCCAATCTTTGGTATTACTCAAACTAAACAAGAAGTATATGACTATTTAGTAGAAATAAAATGTGAATACCCCAAAATAGTAGTAGCTCAAGCTGTATTAGAAACAGGGCATTTTAAATCTTATAGTTGTAGAGCCAGACATAACTTATTTGGCCTTAGATATGACCACAAGTATCTTATATTTGATAACTGGAAAGAAAGCTGTGATGCATATATAACTAAAATACAGTATAAATATAAAGGAGGAGATTATTATAAATTCTTAACAGATTTAGGATATGCTAAAGACCCTGAATATATTAAAAAAATTAAAAATATTAAATTATGATAACATTAGCAGTATTAGTATTTATAATCACGTTTTTACTAAATAGGATTATATATAAAAGATATAAATATAATATTAAACATAATGTTGAAGATGCTTTAGAAAAGGCTGTTGGAGATAATTTCTTACTCTTTAGTTTTGCATTTATCTTTAATTTTATATCATTAATATATACAGTAGTGAATATTGTAATTTATTTACCTTAAAACATTAAATTATGTATATAGATTTTAAAATAACAACTTGGGAAAGAGTAGAAATACCGCCTGAGAGAGAAAAAGAAGTTTTGACTAAATTAAAGTCAGGCGAAATAGAATGTTCTAATGATTTATGGAGTATGGATATGAATATGGATCTTACTTATGAAACATTAGATGATACTTCAGTACAAATGACACCAAAAGAAAATTTATCATCTCCTACAATAGAAGTTTTTAAAGAAAGAGGATCAGATCCTCTTTGGGATAATTGGATAAAAAAATAATCATGAAAGTAGACATAGAGAACTTGTTATCACAGATACTAACAGACTGCCAAATGGCATTAGATGATACATGGGATAGGTCAGATGATGGTTTCATTGCTATACAAGAAAATATATACGATATAGCTAGTAAATATGATTTACAAGTAGATGGTACATATACAGTAGACTGCTCACATTGTGAGAATGGAACTCAGTACCTCAGCAATTATCTATCGCAAGAATGTGATTATTGTAATGGTACAGGAGAAATAAAGAAATAAAATGAGTAAGATAGGAAGATATATTCTTGAAAAACAAATAATAAATATTGAAGCTATGTACGATAAGAAAATTACTAGACGAAGGTCATTAAATGAATTAAGACAAGAAAAAGAATTTGGTTATGAACCTCCTTTACCTAAACCTTTAGAATGGACAGATAAAGATATGCTGACATTTGCTAGAATAGCTTCTGAAGGAGCTTATGGTGAATATAAGGGATGTAAATCATTAGAATCTAAGTTACTCAGGTATAAACAATTAAAATAAACAAAGAGACTAAACGAATCATTTCCGTGATAAGTTAACACACAAGCAAAAACACAAGCAAAAACACAAATGAAAACTTAATAAAGTGTCTAATTTTTAAAATTTAAGATGATGAAAAGAAGAAAGTTTCCATTTTGTAGTTGGCTTGCTAGTAGTAAGTCAGCTTTGATTAGCACTATTGCTTTGCACTTAATTATAATATTGGTAGTAATATCTAGTATTAATATTATAGTCGAACAGTGGTTGGCAATCAGTGTAATAATTTTTGCGGTAATGATTTTGATGTGGTTCTGGCAAAGAACTATTAGAAATTATTTTAATGATTAAGATTAGTCGCTTTGTTAAAGAATGCAAGAACCTTTATGGTTCCTGCATTTTTTTTTACATTCGATTTACTCGTCGAAAGGAAGAAGTCCTGTTTCTACAGTATCGGTAAGTATACTATATATCGAGTATGTTATTCCTCCTTTAGAGGTATTAAAGAAGTTGTTTTTCACCCAATCAGATGATGGAGCATTAGTCATACACGCTACCCACTCATAATTCTTTTTAGATTGAATTACATGCTGATGAGAATCTCCTTTAAATACAATAGGTTTAAGATGAGAACGTCTATCACAAACTGCATCTATAATAGCTTCTATCTTATAGTCATCTTTGTCATCAATTTTAGCGGGGAAAGGTCTAGTAGCAAATTGCTTATCTTTACCGTGCATAATCATTATTGGTTTTCTAGTTCCAGGTAAATTATATCCTAGTGCTAACTTCTCAGATATCACTACAGGAGTATTGAACTCATATTGAGCCATTAGTTGAAACTTTTGAAGTGCGAAATGTTCAAAATCTCCACCATGATTTGAATTAGAAGTTCCATATACAAAAACAGGAATCTTTTCTTTATGTAATTCTTGTACTATAGTATATAAGAAAAGAACTACTATGTCAGATTGTTCAATATTTGACATGTTTTGAGGCAACTTATGCCCACCTCTTGTAGTTTCGGCGTTAAATCCATCAACTAAATCTCCTAATAAATTCAATACTGTTGATTGATATGCTTTTGTAGCGAATTTCTTTTTAATGAAAGCAACTATTTCATATGCTACGTCAATAATGTCTTGCTTTGTCCAAGTAGCTTCCCAAATACTAGAACCTTCAAAATTTGGGTCCATTCCTACATGAAGATCAGCTATATTCATTATTAGAATATTTTCTCCTTCTTTAACTTCTGTTGGTATTTTAGGATCGATTCTATCTTCAATCATATCTTTGAAGTTATCAAGCCAGTCGTCAGATGTTCTGTTGTCTTTTTTGTAATCGGGGTGAAAAGCAATATTTAATTTATCTTGACCATTGTGATTAACAAATTTATATGAGCTCACCGCAGAAGGGTCGAGACCATATTTTTCACATTCTTCAATTAGTCTATCTTCGATGTTTGCTTTTTCTGGTTTTTTCTTATCTTCAGGTTTAGGAAAATCAAAATTTATAGATTTAGAATTATCATAGTCTTTTGTATCTGTAGTAGATTCAAAATCAATAAGTCCTATTTCTTCTATTGTTTCGACAACCTTATCAATAAGGCCTGCTTTTTTTAAAATATCATATACATGACTTCTACATGTTCTATCTGTAACATCAATATTATATTTATTTTTTATAAATTCTCCAATTTTTCCTCTTTTCATTCCTGACTTAAAAGATTTAATAATATAATCTTCATTAGAATAAAAATATCTTTTTATACCAGTTTCTTCTCCCATAATGTTTTTAATTTACATGAATTTTTTTACGTTTTTGACATATTCTCCATAGTCATACCACGAACTTATTTGTCCATAATAAGGAGTTACATCTCTCCAATATCTACTTGCTTTTGTTTCTCCTTTATGATATCCACTTTTATATACTGACCAATCTTCCCATGTAACTAATGGTTCTAAAGAATAGCCTATTGCTTTTGCTATTTTTTCTGTCATACCTAAAGTAGCTGATGGAGATCTTAAAATCTTTGGAACTTCTAAAGGATTTATCCAGAAACCAACTTCAGATTTTAATCTATACATTTGATATACTGTAGCATTAAGTAATAAACTATCATCGTCATCTCCTCCTATTTCAGCTAATGCATTTACTACTACAGTAAGTAAAGCAAATGTAGCAAGTTCTGTGACTGTAGATTTAAGTGCAGATTTCTTCCATTCAGGAAGATTATTATATCCATTTTCTCCTCTATATGCTGTTATTAGTGCTATACCTTCAGTATCTCTAACTAATTGTCTCATGAAGTTATAAGCTATACGATAATTACCTCCGATGTGAGCTCCTAATTGTTGATTAAATGCATATTCTACAGAAGACTCTACTATTTTATGTTTTTTAAATTCTTTTCTAGTTTTAGAACTATTAGTAACCTTATTATTTCTTAGAAATTCTTCAAATGTTGTTTCTGTAGGAATCCCTGCTTCATTTGGGACCATTCTTTTTTCATTTCCAGAATTAAACTTCTCTGGAGCAAAACGTCTATCAAATCCAGGCTGTAACCAACTTCTAAATAGCAAAGCAAGTCTATATTGCCATTGTTTATTAGCAGCAGCTTTGGTAAGTTTAGAGTAGTTACCGTGACTTCTTCTATATAATGCTTTAATTCTTTCAGTTAGTTTAGCCATTTCTTCATTACTAACAGAACTAGTTGTAATGTTATCTTCTTTCTTTAAAGTTTCAAATACTGAAGTAAGAGCTTCAAATTTTTTCTTTTCTGCTTTATTATTAGCTACTCCTTCTTTTACCATATACTCTTGAAAGCTATAAACTTTTCCATCTATTACTTTATGAGAAAGTAGTATTGCTACAGCTTGTTCTACTTGAATTTCGTGCTCTCCTCCTTCCTGCATTAATTGACTAGCATTAGACATAAATCTATTTGCTGCTACATGAGAAGGTAAAGGGTTGCCAAAATCATCAAATGCTTGAAAAATATTATGCTGATTCATAAAGACATTAATCATATTGTCATTATATCTCTTAGTAGCATCAGATAAAAAACCAGGTAAATTTTTAGCATATATTGCTTTAGCTTTTCTTAAATGAGTACTAGTATAAAATTGGCCTCCTCTACCTTCAAAGAAGTTTGCCATATTACCCATTACTAAATTATTTAATGCTGAACGAGGATTAAATCCTAATTGAACTGTTGCTGTAAGTCCTCTTATTGTATCTGCTGTTTTACCAACATTTAAGTTTCCTGCAAATTCTGTATTTTTAAATTCTCCATATAACTGCATATCAACATTGTCAATAAGCATTTTATATGCGTTAAATTCTATTGCACTTTTTGTATTTTCTTTAGTTGTTCCCTTAGTTAAATATTTTTTAGAACCTAATTTTTGTGTAACTTGTCTTTTATCAGATAGTAACATTTTAATTCCTTCTATTTCAGTAACTATGCCATTCATAGTTTCATAATTATCAGCCATAGTTACAAATCTAGAAAGAGAAGATTCTAAATCTACTGATATATCATTAGGATCAATTTTTTCATGACTTACATATTTAATAGGAACTACTTTGATAACTTTACCATTTTCATCAGTTAAAGTTTCTATATATTCAGTTTCGTCACTTGTAAATGTAAATTTTTCTTGAGTCGATTTAATAGTACTTTTTATAACTCCTGTAGAAGATTTATCTGCTATTCTTTCGTCTAAATTTTTAAGTATAGCAGGAAGTTCAGTTCCTTTTCTAAAGTTTTTATGAATTTTCTTTTGAGCGTTACTGTACTCTAAATGAAAGAAGTTTAAGAATCTAAGTTGAGGAGCAGGTAAAGCTTTACCTTTTTCTGAATTAGGGTGAATATAATGACCAGTTAACTTTCCGTTTCCATCTCTTTCAAGCATAAAATTATACATTGCTTCATGAGATACTTTCTTACCTTGAAACTTTTGAAGAAGTTCTGCCTCTACTCTTAATTTAGTTTGTTGAAAATATTGTTCTCTTTTAGCTACTTCGTTCTTCTTTCTCTCTATTGCTTTTGCTACTAATGCTAATACTTGATCTCTAGAATCAGCCATAGCTCCAAACTTAGCAGTAAGATTATGAACATCGTCTGTCATATGGACAAACATACTTTGAAGTTTCTTTTTAGTAAGATTAGGATCAGAATTAAACTGCATTAGAAAATCAGCTCCTAAGTCATATGTTAATTTTAGATAAGTATCTTTAGCGCTTTGTATATTACTTTTAATTACAGCAATATATTTATTTCTAAATTCTCTATCTATTATTTCTTCATCAAATCTAGGATCGCTAATAGCGACACCTTCCATTTCACCAAAAAAGTTTGTAACAACATCAAAACTAGATAAAGCGTCCATTGCTTTTTCTAATCGTTGAAGTTGTTTTCTTTTATCTTCTTTTGTTGCGCCTTTAGCGTAATATTTTTTTTCTATATCTGTTATACTTTTAATATCTATATTATTAGAACGTTCAAATCCATAATAAATAAAATTCAATACTGCAGTACTAAATTCTTTATCTCTAATTTCTCTAGTTATAGAGCTTATTAGTTTATTCATTTTTGCTACTCCTCCTTTTTGATTCTTAGCTTCATAGATAGTCTTCTTCTTTCTTAGAATATCTATAGAACGTCTAGCTAAAAGTTCGAGCTTTCTTAATGATTCTGCAGATTTATCCCCTTTTTCAAGAGATTTAGTTTTTTCTTTAATGACTTTTTCCTCTTTCTGTAATTCTCCAAGAGTCATAGTATTAGCTTCATTAGTATGAAAAGTTCCAGCTACTTGTACCTGTGTATGAGTTGCTACTGCTACTGTTCCTACTTTAGAGTCAAAACTAGCTACGTTAAGAAACATAGGTTTTATTTCTCCTATAGAAGGTACAGGAAAATGACCAGAGTAACCTGAAGAATCGAATTGTCCAGCTTTCTTTTTATCAGAAGTAAATGTATCAAAAGAATCTAGATTATACATCAACATTGGTTCGCCTTGCTTATTTACAGCAGCTGATACATTTATAGGACGATTAAGAATAACTTTTTTTGTTCCGTCTCTTTTTGATATAGCCTGAGCGCTTCCTTTACCGAATCGGTCATTTAATTCTTTAGCGTGAGCTGAAGCAGCCTCTCTAGTTTTATGATTAGGAATAAGAATATTATCTTTAATATAATCATAGTTATAATACAATTCCCAGTTACCAAAAAACTGTTTGAAGTCTTCTGAGTGAATCTTTATAAATACAGTGTCTGCAATATCTTCACCATAAGTATCTATTAACTCTTTATATAGTGTACTTTTTCCTTTACCAAGGGTGTCTAACGAACATGCCATTATTTACAATTTTTTCTACCGTGTAAGTCATTAATTTTTGCTACTGTAAGAGCATCTGGATAAATGTCTGCAAAATCAGATTTTTGATCAATGTTATACGCCATAAGTTTAAAAGGTATCCCTTCTCTTTCTATTACATTGTAAGTTGCTCTATCTCCTTTGTCTCCACTTTCCTTCTTAAATAAAACGTTTTGCTTAACACTTTTATCAAAAGTAATGAAATAATCTACAAATCCCATGTCTTTATCAAATAATTGTCTATTGCTATCTGTTGCAGTAAAGGCTTCTCCTTGTATATGTTTCTGATCTATCTTCTTCATTTTAGGAATAAGATTCCGTGCTTGAGTATTATTTTTTACAAATCCTTCGAAGAATCCTTTAAAGAATTTTCCATTTTCAAATACTGTATAATTATTATTAAAAAACTCAATCATTGATTCCTCTTTCCCTGGTTGTAAGGATAATTGTCTATCGCTCCACACTTCTATAGGGATTAAATCTGCATAAGAATTAGGTCCTGAATCAAATCCTTTAGATAGAACTTGATAGTAAACTAAATTTTTAGCTAAGTCTCGAACTTCTGGTAAAGGATGTTCATATAATTTTTTAAAAGAATGAGTTATATTATTGATTTCTTTTACGTCGTTATCATATCCAAACTCAAACATTAAAGATTTAACTTCACTAAAAGGAACTTCTTCTCCCCTTCCATTTACAGTTATTTCTTTATTTTTAAAATTATCAGGATGAGGAAATAATCTATTTAAAAATGCATTTCCTTTAAGACTGAATAAAGCATCCCCTTCTTCTGAATCTTCAATCTGAGTCTTAATACTTATTAATTGTCTATCTATAGAATTATCTCCTTTCATTAAGTAATTAATAGAAGCGGTTGAGAATAATGGAGAAATAGGACTTACAATATGTCTTTGACTAAACATATAAAGTAAAGAGTGTTTATTAATTACTTTATAATCTTCAGCTGTAAATCTTCTTTTATTCAATCCTTCTCTCATTAATTCTTTAGCTTTATTTATTCCACTCTTTTGAAAAGGGAAAAATAAATCAGACAATTCTTTAGCTGTTTCTAATCCACCTCTAAAGGCTTTAGATAATCTAAAATCATCTCCTCGAACTAGTCCTTCAAATCCAGTAAAGAATCTATTTCTTCCATTAGGATTATCATCGCTTTCTAAATCTTCTACTTCTTTTAAAATGGCGAAAAATTCTTCTAATTGAGCAACATTTGAAAATTTAACTCTATCAGCATTAAGAATTTTATTTAAATTATTCATCATTCTACCTGCATCGTGATAAAGAATAAAATTATTTATAACTTCTTCTTGACTCAATGCATCCTTTACATCTAGACCTATATTATCTTGAAGTTCTTTAGTTGATATATTAACAGTTCCATTTAGACCTTCTATTTTTATATTATTATATCCTTTTTCTTTTAAAAACTTATTAGCTAAAGTTCTAATTTGAGAAGGATTACCATTTTCATTAATATAGTAATTAGTAAATTCTCTAATGATAGGCTGATTTCTAAAGTACGCTGCAATTTCTCCTGGATCTCCAGTTAATTCATCTTTGCCTTTAACTTGTAATCCATTGTTGCTAATCCCTGAAGAGATAATTAGGGATGTAACAGGAGATGTAAATGCATTATCATTTAATACTTCCATCATCGGCTCATTAGGATTATCCACAGACATATTCAAGTGCTTGTTGAAATGTTCTGTAATTGGATTACCTAATTCGTCGTATTCTTCAGATACATTTTGAATATTTTTGCCGTCAAACTTTACTGAGTATTGCTCATTTAATAAAACAGGTTGCTTAGAGTGTTGTCTTATTGCCTGACCATTTAATGCTACAGCATAAATACCAATACCAACTTTACCCATTTTATTTCTTATCTCAAGGTCTATTTCAGTAGACCAATTAGCAGGATCTAACTCAGAAATATAATCTTTTAACTTTGGAGCCATTATTTCTACTAATTGAGGAAACGTTTGAGAATCTACAGAAGTAATAAGCTCTTTACCTACTACAGGATTAGTAAGAATGCCTAATGCAATATCTAGAAATGCATTTTCTAATGACTCTCTTTCAGCGCCGTGGAGATTTTCAAGATCATAAGAAACTTTTTCAGCTACTAATTTAGGTTTAAGTTCTTTAAACTTTTTATTTAAAAATGATAATGTTTTTTTCCTAGCTTCTATAAGGTCTCCAATGTCTGCAACTCCTGAATCAGAAATTATTGTCATATCTTGGACATAGTCTTCATCTTCCATTAACTTGCTAGCATCTTTTCTAGAAATGTCAAAACCTCTCTTTTTCATTTGTGAAACAAAAGATCCTTTTTCGTCAAAGATATCTCCATTTTTAGTTTTCCATTTGATATCATAGTTAGGCATCATTAAGAATAACTTATCAATATCAAAATCCGACCCCATTTGAGTAGTAATTTCTCCAGGTACAATTATTGCTTTTCCTTGTGAGGGAGTTAAAATCTTTCTAATTCGTA
>Ga0233413_10000169_pt1 | contig 34540 bp, 5 predicted proteins | sample Na_anoxic_6_MG_FD_189019 | JGI IMG/M metagenome (GOLD analysis project Ga0233413, IMG submission 189019) | Seawater microbial communities from Saanich Inlet, British Columbia, Canada - Na_anoxic_6_MG | ecosystem: Environmental > Aquatic > Marine > Inlet | place: Canada: British Columbia...
ACTTGCATCTATACTTGTATAAGTAGTATAAGCAGGATCTATCTTTATTGTAATATACACTTGTACAGGATGAGTGTACGCATTCATTAACATCTCAACCCTATCAACTACATAACAAATACTAGTTACAGAGTCAACATGCCCTGTTGCAATAGAATATCCATATCCTTCTATTACAGCACCAATTAAACTTTTGTTTATATAGTTAAATAAATTAGACATTCATTGTAATTTATACCAAAGGATCTACAGTAATTGTTCCAATACGTTGTGTTAATGTAAAACTACCTCCACCACCAGCATTTATAGCTTTAGTGGAAAAAGTATTCATAACGTGAATATCAACTGCTCCGGCACTAATATTTCTAGCACAATATATATGTCCCACTTCGGAAAGCATAAAATTCCAGAGCGTTAAAGATTTAACTCCTGCTCCTACTTCAACATTAATAGGTTCATGGATAGTATTTGCCCATTTTAAAACGCCTGATAATTTCACCCTCCAACTATCTTTAGCATAAATACCTTTATCATACTCACCAGTTCCACTATGAACAAGATCCATTTCTATTTTATATAACAAATCTACTGCATCAAAATCCATTAAATACATATCAATAGTTTCATTAGTAACCGTCCCGATATTCCCATGTAAATATGCTGTTCTACAAGCCTCTTCACCTGTTATAGCATTAGATTTTATTAAACCCTTATTAGTATTTATATTTTTTATAGTATATGTTCCCTTAGAAGCATCAGTATTATGATATACAATATAATCTACAAAAGTATCTATCCCATTTGTTCTTGTAATATTATCTATAGTAAGATTAATAATACTATTTTTATCACAAGTATCATTTTCATGAAACCCTCCATCATTTACAGCATTGGGATAGCTAACTTTTCCATATCTTATATTTACTATAGAACCAGTACTAAGATTCATTAATTTATTAACTGTCCAAGTGGGTTTTAATGCATTATTGTATGTTATAGTAACTTTTTCAATATCTATATCTATAAATTTATTTGTACTTGTTACTGGAAATTCAAACTGAAAAATTCCAGATTCACTATTAATATATTGTCTTCCTACCATTCTCCAACTGGCAAAATTAGGATTCTGAGCAATTGGCCCTCCAAATCTTCTTTTTGTAAATATACTATCGAATTCCCAATCTACAGTAGTAGAGCCATGAGTAGTAAGATTAAAAAAATCAGTAGCAGTTGATGTGTCCGCATTAAAAATAAATTGACCTTTACCTCGTATTTTAATTTTATGAAATGCTCCCCCATCACTAAAAGGCAGTGAAATTGTTCCTGTTGCATTTGTATATTGTATTAGTGCTCCAGGCATCATATACAGGATTACTCCATCTTTTACCATCTGTTGACTACCATCATCTGTTACGTCAGCACCAACACCTATTGTATAAGTACCCGGATATACTATTACAATATCTCCACTAACAGCAGCAGCCATGGCAACTGTGGGGTTTGCCCATGGCTTATGAAAATCATATTTTTGTACTGCTGCTGTAGTATCATCTCCGCTTTTTGTGACAGTTAATACATTTACATTTAATAAATCATCTATAGTTAAATCAAAATCAATAAAATCTCCATTTTCAACTATTGTTAAATCCAGAGATAAACTTTTTAACCTTCTAAGGTTTATATAACATTCATCATCTACAGTAGTCATATCTTTATAAACCCCTGCAATAGTTGTTTCTGCTTCAGGTATATTAGTATGTATACAATCTCCAGATGTTGCTAAGTCTTTAATCTTAATAAGTCTTGCATCTTTATACGGTACAGGAGATGCAATTCCTAATATATCAGGTTCTTCATGAATGCCAAGCACCAGAACATCATCTGGTTTGGCAGTTTCAACATATTTTTTACGCTTAAGTAAGCTTAATATATCAGTTAATATGTTCATAATCTATAACTTTATTTAAGGTTAACCACTTGATTCTAATATACAAATAAAATATTAAATTGTCATTGTTAAGTGTAATAAATACACAGCCAATTTTATTTAATATGGAAATTACTTAAAGTACTATAATCAATCCATTTTTTCATTCCATACCAAATAGGTACTGCATCAGACCAATTTTTATGTACTTTCCATTCTCCTTTTCTAGAACCTCTTTGATAGACATAATCTTTATTTGCATAAAAATTCTCTCCAGATTGTACTAACCAAGCCAAAGGTGACATTACACTTAAACTTAATGCTTCTCCTAATTCTCCCAATGTTCTTGTAGAAGCTATTGGAGATTTAAACATTTGATATATTTGTTGTAACCCACCTACACCTGGAATAGGTACAAATAATATTAATTCTTTATATGTTCTATCAGCTTGATATCTTAAATAATTTCTTGCTCTTTTAATATGCTCTCTCATATCTTCTAAAAATATAACATCTCCTGTTGAAGTTATTTTTGATATCTCATCTTGATCATCATCTTCACCACTTCCCCACATACTAGCAAGAACACTACTTAATAATACGGTTAACCCCATAATCATTATCTCTCCTGTAGTTTTATGAAAACTCATTAGCTTATCTTCAGCTTTTTGATAATGTTGTGCACTACTACCTCTTTCATCTTTATATGCTTCAAGAAAATTTTCATTATATGTGCCAAATTCTAAATCTCCTTTCATAACATGTTCACCTAAAAATGCAAGATATTTACCAAAAGCTATATATCTACCTTCCATCCACCCTAAATTCTCATCAAAATATTCTTTTTGAAATCTTGCTGCAATAGCTGGTGCAACCCATTTATGAAACTGTGCTGCTAATTTACCTAAAGCAAAAGATTGCATAACCATTCTATCATCTCTGGCATAATTACCATGAATTTGTTTATTTACCTCACGGATTTTACTTCTTAAATTATACTTAAATGTTTTATCAAATTTCTTTTCACTTAAAACCTTTCTAGGATCTTTTTTATCCATGATTATTATTGTATCATAACCTTCTTTTAATACCGCTCTTTTAGTAACTGCATCAAAATCATAAGCATCATATAATGATAGTATACCACCTGTTTTACTATTTTTTATCATTGTATCCATTAAAACAGCCATTCCAACCTTTGTTTGAACATTATATTCAGCAGCATCCTGCATGTAATATCCAAAATTATAAAACCTTTGAAAATAAGAATCATCAGTATTTCCTGATTCACGCAAATCTCCTTTATCATCCATCATTCTCCAGTCATCAACTAAAGCTTCATATAAAGTTCCAGGTAATTTTGGATTATAAAAACCGTTACCGCTTATTTTTTCTGCAGATGCACTCATTCTATGTATAAGAGATGGTATCGCTCTTTTATTATATTCATATTCAGCCCTATAATAAGATTTTAATTTAAAATGTCTTTGTCCTATAGCCTCAATATTATTACTTATTCTACCAAATGTATAGTTATTAAAAGATCCAAAAGGATTAAATGCTACATAAGATAATGAAGTATAACTTATTATACCATCTACAACTTTATCTGTAAAACCTTTTGTTAATTGTTCATCATCATAATAAACCATATGCATAAACTTCTTAGCTTTTTTTACAACATTAGCTTCTAATCCTGTTTTTACACCTTTTTTTGTAAATACACCTTTAACTTTTTCACCTAATTCTTGTTCTCCAGATGGTTGATATTCTCTATTTTCTAATACTTTTATCATTGAATTATAAGTATCTTCAGCAGCAGTCATAACCTCATAATGCTCTGCCATTTGACTAAACTTTATAAGAGATGTTGCTAAATCTCTACTTATCTCATTACTACCTGGTCTACTTCTTAAAGCAAAATATTGACCATTTAATAATTTAAGTTTTTTCTTATAAGCACTGATATTTATTTCATTGTTTTGACGTTTATTTTTTAATACACTAATTTCTTCCTGTATTTCTTTCATTTTAGCCTCATCTCTGGGCTTCCCTACATATAAAATAGGAATGCTATCTGCAATATATCCTTTTTCATCTGTAACAACCGCTCTTTGTTGTGTTGTTGATGTAACAAGATTCTCTACACTTCTTGTCATTTTAGCCCATAACTTTGTTATAATATTAGGTTTTTCTTTCAAACTATTAAATAATTTTCCTGCTACTACAGGAGCACTACCTAACATTTGATTTCTAATACCTATTGGCAATTTAGTAAGTAATTCATTTTCAAATTCTTCTCTAAATAAATTATAAAATTCTAATTGTGCTCTGCCTAATGCATCTGTAGGTTTCATAAGTTTTTTATACCTATCACTCAACATAGATGTACCATTTCTTGCTACTCTATTAATTTCTCTATATTCATTTTTAACAAATGTTTTTGTAGTAGTATAAGTAACACCTGTTGGTTTTTTATTTTTTGTTTTTACTGCTGTATATTCATTCTCTCTATAATACTTTGCTCTATATGCACTCCATGCTCTATTAGTTACATTTGTTCTTTGCACCCATTCCCCATTTTTACCATAAGATACCCATCTTTCATGCTTTGCTCTTGCATCTGTAAACTCTTTATTATAATGATGATAATCTCCATCATGATAACTTCCATTATCATCATAAGATTCTGCCGTTATAAACTTAGCAAAGTCAGCTTTCTTATTAGCAAGTTTAATATTCCACTCAACATCTTCTGCTTTAGCTGTTTTTAAATTTGTTATTGGTCTATATTCTAAAAGAGTACCATTAGGATCAGTGAGAGCACTATTATATTTATCAAATAAATCATAATACTGACTACCTATTTCTCTTAAATATGTTCCATCCCATTCACCATTTTCATCTAAATTCAACATATAATTATATATTTCTTCAGGATCAGATGATTGGGATAGTTTAAATAACACATTACCTGCAGTTCTTACTCTAAGCTCTCTTGGTTGAATATTATCCATTACCTTCATCTTATCATTATGGTATAGCTTATTCATTATGGCAAGTATTTTATCTCTGGATGTAGCCATATCTCTAGTGAGATATTCATATCCTGATATATCTTGTGCTTTAGTTACAATTTCATCATACTCTTCATCTGTTATACCTTCTTCAAGAGTATTTGTTGCTATTATATTTTTTACATAATCTAAAATAGCCTGGTCAACTATACTTGTGTCTGTTGTATAATTACCTGTTAATTCATTTAACCTTGTTTGTAATCTAAATAAAAGATCTGTATGTGTCTTACTTAAAGTAATAGAATCTTTTACAGCATGTAAACCCTGATATGTTACAGCAAATCTCTCAACATTTAATGCATATGTTATATAATTTATATCATTAATATTTTTTGCATCCTGCAAATAATCAATAAATGACTCTACTTGTTTTATGCTATCCAATACTAAATTTGTAAATAAAGCTCTTGCCTCAGTTGCATTTTTAGAATTTAAAATTATACTTATAGCTGATATTGATTTATGTATATATTCTATTGTTTCTTCCTTAGATCTATCCATATATATAGATGATCTAATCTTTTCTATTGCATCTCTTCTGTTTATAAGTGCCCCTTTAAAATTTTTCAATCCTTCAGCTATTACACCAAACTCTTCACTTTCATCTATTAATTCACCATCTTCTAATATTTCATCACCAGTTACAAATTCATCTTGATTAACATGTTGTTCATCTATCAGTTCTTCCATTTCTACAGGATCTAACTTCACTTGATCATTGATAGGGATTAATGCATCTACATATGGTAGATTTTCCATAGGATTATGACTTATCCAATCATCATATTTAAATGTACCTTTAAACTTTTGATTTTTACCTTTACCAACTATATCAACTTGTATATGAAATGTAGACAAAGCATCTTCTGCTCTGGATATATCATACCCCATATTTTCCAACATTCTTTGATATAATCCTATTTGAATACTTTGCTTTACTTCTGTTGATAATTCATTTGCTAATCCAAATTGTTTTAAAAGACTATCATCAGATAATTCCCAGTCTTTTTTATATGAACTTTCACCTTTAAATTTTTTATAAATAGAATGTTTAGCTGTTTTTAAATCAATAATTTTTAATTTACCATCAGGTGTTATAATTAATAAATCTATCATCCCTGCTATTCCAACGTCTTTATCAAAAACAATAACTTGTGGTATAGCAATAGCACCACCTCTTAAAATCATTTTTAAATTATCATATAAATTATCATAAGCTCTATTAGCCTGTTCATTATTTAATATTGTAAGATCTTTAAAAATATCATCAAAGCTTTTTCCTAAAGCTATACCTTCCATTATAGAATCAAAATCCTTACCTACAGCTAAATTTAATTCAACATCTTCTTTATTTTTAATACCCCCACTTATAGCTGTAGTTACAGAGGTAAATTCTGCATCTTCATCAAATACATCACTATATACATGAGTTGCTTCATCTAATTCTACAATAGCCCCCTGATCTTCTATATAATCTGTAGCTACAAAAGCATCAATTTCTTTAGAACTTTTTACAGATGCATGTGTTAAACTATCAAGAAGCTTTACCTGAAGAGAATTTGGTTTTTTTCCAAAAATACCCTTCTTTATATTTTGCATTAATTTTTTCCGCTTTGGACTTAATGAAAACTGAATATCAGCAGTAACCTGATGGTTGATATCAAATACAATATCTTCTGTATTAAGAAGTTTTGCTATATCTGAAAGTGTAGCTTCAGGTGATATATCACTTAAAGAAACATCTGTTGTTTCTGAATAAGAATCTATAATACCTTCTACTATTGATTTCCCCAATTTAAAATTTGCATCTTTAATTGACTTTATAGAAGAATCTCCTTTATTTAAAAAATGATATTCAGGTTGCATATTATCAGCAGCTTCTCCAACTTCAAAAAACATCATGTCATATAACATGCCTAAATCAAGGTCTTCATTTTGTAAAAGATCTGACAAAGCGGATTTTACATCATCAACTAAACCGCTTTTAAAAATCATCAAGTTTTCTATAAAATCAAATTTTATTGTATCCCCATATGAACTTAAACCTCCATAGTCATATGCGTCAATATTATATTTATATTCCTCAAGCAATGAATCATATTCATTAACAATATTTTCAAATTCATTTATTACATCTAAATTTGATGAAAATGTTGTTGAAAAATCTATATCAATTTCTTTTTCTGTTTTTATACTTTGTAAATCTTCTATAATTTCAATTAATTTGAATAAATCATTTACCGTTAATATCTTTTGTGTTGCTTCTACAGGATTCACTATGTCTTCTTCAATAGTTGTTTCTGATTTAATATCTTCATTAACAAAATCTTTAAACCCTTGTATATCTTCTTTTGATAAGCCAGCTAATTCTTCTGAGTAAGCAATAGAAGAATCTGATAAAGTAGAAAGTCCTGCTTTTTTTGCTGCAATTAATGCTTTACGATATATTTCTTTTCTTGCAGGTGCTAAATCTATATCTCCTTTATAGTTCCATGCATAAGTATTACCCATTAAAGGAATAACCATATCACCAAAATCACTCTTGTAAGTTTCACCTTTATTTAATTTATTAAGATCAACTATGTTAAATTTTTTGTTATTAAAATCTATTAAAACATTATTAGATTTTGAAGGATCAAATGCATAATCATTATCATATAAAAATGCAAGATTAGAAGCAAATTGATCAAACGCAAACTGAGGCATTGACGCTGCTAATTTTGTTATTTTAACATATTGTAAATCTTTTTCTTCTTGAGATAAATTTTCTCGTTGTTCTTTAGTTAAAGTTAATCCTGCTGGAATACCTTCTTGCCGTAATAAAATTTCTGCTTTTCCAATAGTTGCAACTGGTTGTCCAAAATTATAACCTTTTAAAGGATCATTTATTTTAATAATTTCATCACTTGTTTCTATAATAGAAGTTTCTTTTTTAATTCCCCATACTGGTACTTTAAGTACAAAATCTGTATTAGGTATATCATATACAATTGCATTACCACCTTGTCCTATTACTTTTTTAGCATTAAATGCAGAAAGTATTTTATCTTTTTTAAGAGAATTAATAGAAGATTGCCCTGCAACAGCTGTTTCAGCTACAGGTGTTTTTGCTTTACCTTTACCTAAAGTGTTATATTCCTTAGCATTATTTATTAATTCCCTGAACTTTTCAAATGGAATATATCTATTATAATCCCATATATCTTTATCTCTTGAATAACTTAATTTTGCTCTAAATGTTTTTTGAAATTCTGATATAGCTAATTTTTGTCCTGATGGTAATTCTACAGACAAAGAACTGGTTGTATCATCAGTTTCTAAAGGATATGTAAAAAAGTCTATTAATTTCCCTTCTACACCATCTGGTATATCTTCATTAATTACTTCTTTCTTATCTACTATTCTATATGTACCTTTAACTTCATTAGTTTTTTTATTAACTACATCATAAGCTAAAACTTTTTTCCTCCATCCAACAATTTCTATATTTTCTATTCTATATCCTTCTGGAGCTATAACATACGTATCTGTAACATAACCTTTATTGACAATATCCCTTATAAAAATTGCTTCAGGATATAACTCTTTAAATTTTTCTCTTGTTACTTTTCTATTAAAAGGACTAACCCAATCTAAATCATGTACTTGATTTTCTTCAGGTCTATATACAGTACCTTGTTCAGATAATGTAACACTACCTGTTAAAATAAATCCAGCTTTAGCAAATTGATCAACTATTATACCTGCAAATTTATCTTGCTTAAGGGCCTCTAAAAACCTTACTCTTTTAACAGGCTTTCCTTCAGCTCCAGGTTTATATTTAGATGCTGTTATCATATTTTTATTATCAGATAAAACACCTTCTACAATTATCCCTACATTTTTATTAATTCGCCTATAATTTATTTTATTAATTAATTTTAAAAAGCTTTCAATAAGCTTATCTATTAGTTTAATTAAACTAAATGATAACGCTACACCTTTTACTGTAGCCTCTTTACCTAATAATCTATCTCCAATTATAATACCTATTTGATCTAATAACTCATTTTTCTTTAATACTTGCTCGCTTACTTCTACATCTGAACTAATATAAACTGTTTTTTTAAGCTCATCATAAATTTCAGTAATTAAAGGATCATATTGCATCATATGTGCTATAAACTTTCCAGCTACATATGGTAATTCTTTTGAATCTGATTCATCTATATATGCTACTTTATTAAGCATGTCAACAAATCCTAAAGAATCTATATTTAATTGTTCTTGTATATTTTCTAATTCTCTTACAGATATACCAAAATTAGCTAAATAACTAACTAACTTTTTGTTTAACAAAATATCTGCATCTCTGGAAATTCTTTCTATTGGATTTTTCTCTACAAAAATATAATCAGATAAATAATTATTTTCATCTAATACCGTTAATTCTAAATCTGCTTTTTTTAATCTTTCTTTATACCTATTTATTCTTTGCTTTGCTTCAACTATTGTTTGTTCATATGGATTTTCCCTATTTTCACTACTTGTATTTGCCACCATTTGCTCAGGATTACCTTGTATAAATGCAAAATCAGCAATATCTATAAGACTTTCTGTAGGAGTTAATATTGTAAATCCTTCTTGAGCTAAAGATTTAAGTGTTGTTTTTAATTCTTTTAGTATCTCATTTTTTTCTTTCCATGTAAGAGAAACTAATTTCTCAAACATATCTGCAACACTTACACCTAATATAGAAGCATATACCCGGTCACTATCTATTATTCTATCATTTAATTCTGCAGCAAAAGATTTACCAATACCAGTGGAAGCAAATATGATTTTACCTTTATATTTTGAATCTATATTCAATCTATTTTGTACCACATCCTCAGCAAAAAGAGTTTCCTTAACATCAACTTCTTCTTGTTTACTTTTATCTGTTATCTCTTTACCTGTAACATACTTATGGATATTATTAATAATTTTCTTAAACCAATTAAGAAATTGCTTAACTAAATCTTTAAATGTATTTGTAGGTTTATTTTCAAATTCAAATTTGAAATGTCTTGTTAGAGCTTGTGTTACTAATTCTTTATCTCTATGCTCTTGAGTAAAACCTGCTGAGTCTCTGTAATCATTTTCTATTTCCTCTCTTAATTTAGGAAAACTTACTTTAGCTTCTGCTAATAAATTATTGTATAAAGCTTCATTGTCTTCTTTTAGTGCATTGATAAAAGGGTGTAATATTTCTTCTATTGCAATTTCATCAGTAAGTCTTTCCTTTATAAGGATGGCTGTGCCAGATTTAGGATCATAAAAAGATCTTACATCTTTAAAGTTTTCTTTTCTTTGGTTTTCAGGCAGGTTCATGTAATAATCAAATGCCTCATTAACTGACATAAACTCAACTTTGACATCTGGAAATATCCTTTTTAGGTGGGCTACAACATGGCGGGTTCTTGTATTTTGTTGTTGTCGTCTTTCTCCAGTAAAAAACTGATTTCTAGAAGCAATTACATCTCTCTTTTTTAAATTCTCAGCATTTACATTTATAAACATACCTTTGCCTGGAACCTTATGATATTCAAGTATATCAATGTTAATATTATTTATTGCTAAATAATTAGAGATCCTATCAAGATTACTCCTAAGCATATTTTTATCAAAATCTTTTTTCATTGAATTTTTAACAACAAAATCACCATTAATATTTTCAATAAAATTTAATCTTGTTAAATTACTTAATAGAGCATTAGCAAGTTTTGCTTTGTCTGCAGTAAACAAAGCTTCTTCATTAGAAACTAATTCTTTTGCTTCATCTATTGTAGGCAGTCTATCTAATCTTGTAATATCTTGCCATTTAGTAGCTATTGAATTAGCTTTAAATTTTGATTTAAAAGCTTTTTCTAAAGCTACAAATTCAGTTGTATTTGTATTGTGACACTTTGCCATTGGTTTTATTTTAAAAAATAATAATACATTTATTTAATTCTTCAATAAATTCATCCATTGTAGTCGTTAAATTATCATCATATTTATTCATTAAAAGATCTACTAAACCAGCAGATTCATCATATTCTTTTTTTGTAATCCATTTATTATCAATTAAATCTTTTACTATTGACGCTTCTGTTATGGGACGGAAGCTTTCTATAAAATCTTTAAGTTTATTATACTCTTCACCTTTATTATCACCTATTATATCATTTGTTACTGATGTTGTATCTACTTTACTTTTAGATTCAGGTGTAATAGGAGTAATTATTTTTGGTTCAAATTGTCCAACAACATCATCCAAATCAATATCAAACGGATCTTCACCCACTTTTTTAGTTGTAGCTTCAGCACCATGTTGAGGAATAATACTCTCAAAGTCAAGATTATATTCACTTTCTAATAAATCATCAATATCAATAAAATTATCAGTTTTTGGTTTTGGTTTTGTTTCTTCAAAAGAATTTCTTTCTCCAAACATAAAACCACCAGGCCATTGAGCTATAGAACCATCTGTTAATGTAGCATCATATTCAGCATAAGAACCTATTGCTATTTTATTATTTTCAGTTATTGCACCTTTAGCAGGATCAACAGAGTATATTTTATTTAATTTAAATTGTATGTATTGGTATTTATCTATATACTTAAATCCTCTTCTTTCCACTCCCACCTTAAGTCTGATCTCATATATTTTAGGAAGTTCAAATTCCGTATAACTTTTTTCTCCTTTCTTAGTTATCACTGACTTAAACCCTTTACTTTTCATAAATGACATAAGTCTTTTGTATGCTTTAGGTGATTTATACGGAGGATAATATTGTTTAATATTATCTTCTGTTTCTAATGATTTTCTATAATAATAAGGATTGATCTTTAATGTTCTTTTTCCTTTACTTCCATCAATATATATTTCTTTTAATATTGTTGATACATCAAGAAAAGATTCTCCTAATAAAATATCAAATCCAAACTCTTCTTTAAAGATACTAGCTAAATCATCTATAATAGAAACTTCTCGTTCTAACACACTTGTTTTATAATGATCTAAAACTTCTTTTGGAATTATATTTTTATCCAAAAGTATTCTTTGATTTGCATCTATTATTTTTTGATTTTCTGTTAATCCTAATGCCTTTTTTATAACATTTAAATCTCTTGTAATTTGAGTCCTAAACTGAACTCTGTCTTCTAAACTATTTGAAAAATAACCATCTTTAGTCTTAGGCTTTTTATAATTTATCAGAAATGCATTTTTTAATTTTTTAGTACTGGCAGCTGTTGCTTTCTTTTTTTTATTTTTTTCATTTACACTACTTATATATGTAATTGAAGGCTTTAACTTAGATTCTGAAATAATATCTTCAATAGGCTTAATTAATAAATTTCTTCTTGTAGTTTCCGGATTACCATATTGATTTATATTTCTTAATGTTGGCACAAATCTTTTTATTACAGAAAAACTTGCTGATGTAAAATATCCATCTATAAATTCATTTATTAATTCATCTTTAGATATACCAAATAGCTGTTCAAAACCTTGATTCGTATCATTAATAAGTTGTGTTAATGTAGCTCCTGCCTGAATTAAATAATGTTCTAAAGCTATAGGTACAATAGCATCTGTTAATCCGGCATATCTATACATCAATCCATCTTTTACCATAGCATAATGCACAATAGCCATAGCAATAGGTCTTGTTGTACTATCATACCATAATTCAGCAAAACCGTCTTGTAAAGCAACTTTTTGAATATCATTTAATCTATTAAATGTATTAGCAACAGCAAGATTTAAACCTGTAGTATTACCTTCTGCATCATATTCTTCCAGAATTATAAAATTATTTAAGAAGAAATTATCTTTATACTGTGGTTTAGCTCTTAAACTTTTAATATAATCTATAATAGAACTAGTATTAGCACCTTGATAAATTAAATCATTTGTCAATGATCCTATTGATTGTGAATTTGCTTTTAATCTTTGTGTTTCATAAGCCTTTATTGTTAGATAAGACAGTAGATCATATGAAATATTTAATTTATCTTTAGCCGGTAATGTTTTTAAATTACTTTCAACAGTACTTAATATATTTTTAAACAATTTTGTTGATTGTGTAAAAGTTTGAGGAAGTAATTCTTTTGTAAACTCTTGATATATTTTAAAGTAAGCACCGTGAAATGTTTCATCAGTTAAAAAAACACGCCTTACATCTATTGGAAAATCATCTTTTTTTGATTCATATTCACCTTCTGTTAGATTTAATCCTAATGCTTCTATTGCATCATCTTTTCTTAAAATGCTCTCCATAGAAGTACCAAACCCTTTCATATTTTGAATTAATACCCCTATATTTCTTGTAAACTCGGCTATATCATAAGCTTTTAAAAATTCATTTAAAATAACTATTTCTGCATTTAAATCATTTAACGTTATTTTTTCTTCTCTTAATTTACCAATTAAGCCAGCATCTTCTGTTTCTTCTATTGTATCTGTAGGTAATAAATTTAAATTATTAATAGATTCTTCAAGCATTTTTGTAGATAAATTAAGTGTAGACGCTAATGCACTTTCTCCTCCATGATTTTTAATAGCTGCCCTTAATATATCAACTCTATCTGTAATTAATTTTCTAAAATTAATTCTTTTTCCTCTGCTTTTTAAATAGTATGCATGTTGAATATATGGATTATTTACAAGCAATAAAGATGTTTCAATAGGTACACCTAAAGATGTCATATTAGCCACAACAGCTAAAGCATTTTTATTAAGTCCTAATTTAGCAGCCATTCTTTCTTTAGCATTATCCGTCATTGCTGTAATCAATGCAGACATTATATACTGAGTTCTATTACCTAATTTTCCATTGGATTTTTTTTCAAATTGCTCACCAAATTTAACATAGTCAATGCCATCAATTTTTATAATACTGCCTATATCTACATCTCTTAATTCAATTTTATTTACTGTAATACCTAACTCACCTAGTATACTAAGATATACACTGGGTAATACAGCTGCTCCAATATTTCTATCACCCTCTTGGTTATTACCATATGCTTTTGTTTTACCAAACATATTATCAACATCAATATCACCTTCTAATCTTTTTTGTGCCCATTCAGGTAACATATCTATAAAATCCTTCCATAAATCTGTAAGAGGTTTTATATTAGCTGATTCATAAGCAATAGGGGTTGTTTTTTTACCTTTTACTTTTTTACTTCCTGTAGTCTTTGTTGTTGATTCTCTACCATTTTTATCTACATATACCTGTAATCCTTCTGTCATATAATCATTACCTAATAATGCAGATTTATAATCTAAAGCTCTATTATTTAATGGAGCTGTATATGGCTCAGATACATTTTTCTCTACTTGTTTACCGTTTTTATCTTTATACTTAACTATTAAAGGATTATCTTTTTTATACTGTGTATATTCTTCAAATGATCTTGGTAATCCTAACATTGATAATGCAATAATAGACTCTTCTGATAAACCAGCATCTTTTATTTTATCAAACTGATCATCTGTCAATCTCCAGTCAACTTTTTTTCCATGTAAATTGATTTCTTCATCTATTTCACGGTTGCCTTCTCCATCTTCTCCTTTATATTTAAATAAAGCTTCAGCTAATACCGAACCTTTCTGATTTACTTTTTTATTTGCATAATGTATATAATCTGCATATTTTTCTTTTTCACTTTCCGCTTTGCCATACTCATGAAATTTACCATACTTAAAATAATATTCTTTCATTTGAACAAACAACTTATCAATATCAAAATCCGCTCCTGATATTTCTATAAGCTCTCTACTAAAAACACCAGTAGACCCATAAAAAACAGGAAGAAAATCTACCATTACAACATTCAATGCTGAGTGTTTATCTTGTGATGGTATCCTGGTAGCAAACATTTTGCCTACTACATCCGGCATAGATAATGTTGTAGTTAAAAATGAAACATTTCCTTTTTTATCTGTCTTTATTTTAAACCCAAATTCTTTAGCAAATTTCCTCCTTGCTCTATTAATAAATTTTAAATTTTTAGCTTTTCCTTCAGCAGCTTCTTCTACAATATAATCTCTGAAAAATTCTTCTACTTCAGAACTGGTATAAGTTAAATATTTAGATTCAATATTATTGAAAACAGCTTTATTAAGAGATGGCATTAATCCTTCTGTATATCTTTCTTTAAGATATTTCCAATTTTCAGGAACACCTTTCATATCATACTTCTTCATATTATGCCTTAACCTATCTACAATTATGACACCTTTCCCTTTTGATTGCTTAACAAGAGTGGCAAGATTTTTTAAATTTTCATCAGATCCTAATTTCTTTGCAGGTTTACCATTTACCTCATCTATATGTAAAGCAATATCTGCATCACTATATTTTGTATCTTCATGAAATATATTTTCTCTTATAACCTCTTGTTTATCCGGCAATCCATTTTCATCTACAGAATAAACTATTCTATAAATTCTCATTCCAAAATCAGATGATATTGTAATTGTATCCCCTGGTATTCTCTCGCTTAAAATCCCTTTACTAAAATAGGCTAAAAATAATTGTTCAAATTTTCTAATTGGTATTGGATTATTTAAACTATATCTTTGCTCACCGTTAAGGGTTGTATCAAAAAATGCTAATAAATTACTAGAAGAATTTGTTGCCAATAGACTCTCTTTAGCATATCTTAAAAAAGTATAGAGATCAGGTGTTATCTGTTGTTTTTTAACACTTTTATGCAATTCATCCATTGCCATGTTTAAATCAAAATTATAAACTAAATTTCTTTTGTCTTTATAATTCATAATTACACGAGTTCCTACCGTACCATGATATGCTTTTCTTATTTCCCCTATTGTATGTTCTTGACCATCTATAATTACAATTGTATCATCTTTTTGCTCAGATGTAATTAATGCTTTTATTTGTGTAGGATCTATAACTATTTGTTTATTGGATGGGTTTACAACCTGTAATCCAAAATATTCAGCACTTAATGTATGGGTCATTTCCTTAGTAATAGCTTGTTGACTGGGATCTATTTGTGCCATATCATTAATGTTATTAACATTAACCTGCATCATCTTTAATGTTGATCTTGGAGCTGATAAAGTTATTGTATCATACTTTTCTTCATATGCTTCCATCTTTTCTCTAAGATTATGCAATGGTGCTCTATTACGTTTTGCTTTCCAAATAGTTCGTGTAACTCCATTCTCTGTAATATCTTTTACTCTTATAGATGTTAACTGAGGGGTTAATACTAAAGCAGACATTTTAAGAAAAGTTTCTCCATCTGCATAAACAAACTTTTTAGCATTTAACATCTCACCCTTTTTTACATATCCTTTAGAATTCAAAGCACCTAATACCTCATCTATTGTAATATTCTCCCCATTTGCCACCTTATCTAAAAGTATAGATTGGGCTTTTGTTAATTTACCAATACCAAACCATGTATGTCTAAATCCTTTTATAGTCATATATAATTGACCATCAGCCACTTCTATTCGGTCACCTGTTATTCCAGATTTAGCATATGATTCCGTAAGTGCAATTAAATCATAACTTGTTACAGGTTTATTAACACCCACTGAAGGATCTGCTATTTTACTATAAGCACTTATTATAGCGGCATTTTGACCTTTAGCTCTTTTAATTGCATCAACAGCACTTTTTAAACTAATTGCATGATCACCTATTAGAAGTTGATTTACTGATGTAGTGTTCACATAATCATTTAAATAGATTTGCATTAAATTATATTCAATATCCTGACTTTTTAGATTTAATAGATCTGCACTTTTCCTTGTTTTCTCATTATGTACCCCATTACCTAATGTAACATTTTGAGTTATTAAACTTGATATCTCATTTATAAGACCAAAATTTTGTAAATCAGTATTGAAATTTTTAAAATCAATATGTAATTTTTCTCTTATATACTCTTTTAAAATATCCATAGACATGCCTTCCACACCTTCTACTATATCCTCAAATGTTTTTTTAGTATTATCTCTTGCAAGTTTTTCTAATGTTTCTTTTAATTCTGTAGCAAATTTATCAAGCTCTTGTTGTTTTGATTCATCTTTCAAATCTATTATCTCATAAATAGCCATTTCTTGTCTACCTGATAAAAAATCAGCTACTTTTTTATCAGGTGTCCAATAGACTTGTTTATCTTTTTCAGAATAAACTCTATGTGGTCCTTCAGCTTTATTTTTTGATAAAGCACTTGCAAAATGATCTATATAGTCTGCTTGTTTTTGAGGATCATTTTTTACATCAAGCTTTACATTATCATTATATTTTATCTTAATGGTAACGGGTTTAGAATCTTTATCTCCTATAACCCTAAGCCTGGCAGTACGCTCTTCATTCTGAACAGCAAAACCAATTTTTGATAAATCTTTTTTCCTATATATTAAAAGTTTTTCTGTACCTGCTTTTACTCTATTATATGTAGTCTCATGAGCTGATAATGATAAATCTAATTTTTGTTCTTCTATTTCTGTTGCATTTAATAATGTTCCTGATTTATGTAACTTAAAAGCTCTCCCATTTTCATCATAAGAAATGGTTTCAGTCATTGTATTTTCCCAATTTGAACTATCAGCTTTTGCATTATATCCAACTTTCAATTGACCCTCTCCGGTATTTTTATTATACGTTGCTGTTTCAGGATTACTTTCTTTTTGAATTCTATGAAACTCAGATTTGATATTATTAATAAATGCATCTACAACTTCATCTGTAATTATATTTTCATTAGCTTTTCCTTTTTTTACAGCTTTTATTACAGGTACAAAGACCATATCTCCAGTACTTGAAGCTTCTAATACACGTATTAATATAGGAGCAAGAGCTGATTCTTGCTCTATACCATTTTCATCTTTATATCTAACTACATCAATATCACCTGAACCCAGCTTAAGACTTGCTGTATATGCATTTATTAACATTAATGCAAACTCCTGGGGAGATAGATCTCCATAATTTACACCAGGATCTTTACCTGCACTTATATCTTCCGGATTTACAGTATCATCTTTAAATTGACCAGACTTTATACCAGCCACTCTAATAATAGCAAGTCTCCCTTCATAAGAAAGCTGTTGAAATGCCGGACTATTTAATAACTGATTTAATTCTAAATATGGATCTGAATTTTTTAATGCATTTAATTTATTTTCTTTATTTGTATCATTAAGTCCTAACCATTTCTTTAAATGGTAAGTTGGTAATTGATGTCCATAAACTAATTCACCTTCAGCATTTAAAAATGTAGATGCACCTACAGACTCATCAAATTCTGCATTTCCCATTGCAATCTTTTTGAGCTTGGTATCCATTCCTTTTACAGTAGTTGAAAATATATAACCTTTAGGAGTAGTTACTAACTGTTTCATAATACTTAAATCTTCAACAGATACGCTATAGGCATCTAAATTTGAAAATTTTAATGTACGTTGATAAGGGCTTATTACAACATTTTTTGTTGCTAAAATTGTATATGCTACATATAAAGGAGATAAACTAATACCTAAAAGTTCATTTAACTCAAATGCTATTTCTGTTGAAAATTCATTTAATAATTCATCACCAGTCTTTATTATATTACCCTTTGAATCTTTTTTATCAAGAAATAAATATTGTACATCTTGTATAGCTGTCATCCACTCACTTAATTTAGATACTGCATACTCTCTTCTTGTTGTATTAAGACCTTTATATTTTTGATCTAATTTATCTGCCAAAAGCCTATATGCTTGTCCCCATCTATCTATTTGACTATTAGCATCATCTCTTTGTGAAGCACTATATCCATATACTATTTTTGACTGAGAATCCATATGAAAAAACATATATGGAACTCTAAAATTTTCAAATGCTTTTATAATTCTTTGAAGTAATAAAGGTTTTTTTATTGATTGTGTATCAATACCCATATCAAGAATATCCTGTTTTTTCAAACCTACATCAAGAAGTAATTTATTCACAATAGCCTCTGTTTGTGAATTATTTGCAGAAAATACAACAAGCTTTTTTATAACTTCAAATGGATCTGTTGTATTTTTTGTTGCTTTTAAAAAACCATTATAAGCTTCAGCAGCATTAACAGGCAATATTATACGCTCTCCTTCTTTTATTAATTTACCATTTTTATCATATTCAGGTTCTGTAAGCCATTCATTTCCAAATTTATCTTTACCTACTACAGTTACTGTTGCAAAATATTTTCTAACAAAAGCAGGTAATGATTTATGCCCTCCTATTAACTCTTGATTCTTATCAAATTTTTCAGCATTTCTTGAACCTTTAGATTCTTCAAGAGCTTCATTTTTATCTCTGATATATTGTTCTGATATATCTACTAAAGCTAATTTTTTTATGACAGCTTTTTTAATATGCTTATAATATTCAGGATTATTAAAAAGCTTATTAATTTTAATTATTTCAGATATTGCTTTATCAGTAAGATTAGAATTTAAATAACGGTCTTGATCATATAAATTTGCATATGCATCTATACTTTCATCAATAATTCCTTCTTCTATTAATTCTCCTTCTTTATTAAATGTAGATTCTAAAGCAAATGTAGGATCAGTTGATTCTAATTCTTTTAGTATAATTCTTCCGGCAATCTGATCAATAATACTTGTTGCTGTAAAAATATTTAATGTTTCATATGAAACAACACCTGCTTCCCCTATGTAATCAGCATATGGTAATATTGCATCTGCCACCATTGCTGTTCCCTGAAATAAACTATTTGTAAATCTATTATCTAATGTATTAGATGATTTAAATTTACCTGAATCTATATTTTCATATAGTGTAAGTAACTCACTTTTAGTAAATCTTTTAAAGAAACTTAAAACCCAATTAATAAATCTATTAAATAAATTTTTAATAGCTGAATCAGTTTTTGTAGACTTAGGATTCATTTTGAATTTATCAAATTGATCAGCCATGTATTCTTCTACAAATAAATCATCTAATTCTTTTTCAGATAATGCTTTATATTTTTCAGCAGAATTTCTAAACTTCTCTTTTTGTTTTCCATAACTTTTACCTTCACTTCTAAATTTAGCTCTTAATTCTTTTTTAGCAATTCTTAGATATTTATCTATTTGCTCATCTGTTAAAAGCATTCTAAAAACACTGTGAAAAGCTTCATGATATTTAAAAGGACTATTAGCACCAGTATATATTGTACCATCAATAGCTTTTAAATTACCAGCTATACCATTAAGCATTAAACCAAAAGCACCAACTCTAACTCCATTAGTGATAAGATTATCTCTTAATTCATCTATATCCTTTACTGTTATGAAAGAAGGAAGATTTTCTTTTGCCCAGGCTATAAATGTATCTAAATCCTCTATATCTTTTTCAGTATAGTTTTCAGATATAATTTTATCAGCCGTTTGTTTTTTGATAAGATCTGCTTTTTCTTCAGCCCACTTTTTTATCTCTTTATCATTATTTATTACCGTTCTTTTCTTTTTTTCTCTAACTAATTGAATTTCTCTAGCCTCTATTAATTTAGTAAGCTCTTTTATTCTATCAATTGTAACATTCTTTTCTTTTTCTTCAGTTGTTTCTAATGCTTCTTCAGCTTTAGTTTTAGCTTTGGATTTAGCTTTTTTAGCAGGAGCTTTCTTTTTAGCAGAAAGATTAGCAGCTATAGTTTTTACATCACGGAATTGACTTACAATTGTAGGGTCAGCATTTAATTGATATCTAAAATTATTAAAAAGTTTTGGTTCAACATCTGTATCTGTTTTTTCTACTATTTCTTCAATAGATGCGCCTTCTACTAAAATATTATTATGTGCATCTCTCTTTTCTAAAGGTAGAGATTGTCTAAAATTATTTTTTGTTATTGTAAATTTCTTTTTTCCTTTACCTTCAGGTGATTTAAAATAGGTTTCTAAAGCTTCATTAGCCATAGCTATAAGACCATTTAATAAAGTTTCACCTTCATTTTCAGATAAATCTAATGTACCCTGTCTTGTAGCAGTTGTAACCTGCATAATTAAATCAGGTCTACTTTTACCATCTTTCACAGTAGTCTTATCCCAAACTTTAATATTTATTCTACCATCACTGGCTACAAAAAGCTTTGCTGTATAACCAGGTTTAGTTGTAATAAAATAACTTTGTGTTTGCTTATTATTAAAGTCATTATTAAAACTACCTTCTTTAACTTTATGATCACTTAATAAAGGACCTTCTTCATCTAAATTTTCTTCAATTGTTAATTTAGCCCGTGCTATAAATGTTTCTGCTAATTCTATTAAACTCTCATTATCTAATGGTTCTGTTTTTAAAGGTGCAAATGCATATTTCCCATTAGGTAATTTTATAACTGCTGTATAACCTTGATTCTTTTTAGCAGCTTCAAGTAGATTAGCAGGTATTTCTCCTTCAATTTTTTTTATGAATTCTATTCTTTCAAATAAATCAGTTATATCTGTAATCCAATCAGATGATATAGTACCATCCTCATTTGTTACATTTCTTAATATAACCGTATGCCCATATACTTTGCTATGTTCTAATTCATCTAATTTATACCTTACTTTTTTTGCCCCTTCTTTTTTAGAATAAACAGGGCTTCCTCCAATATCCAATGAAAATTTATCATCTTTAGATAATTTAGATAATGTAGTTGTAACAGTATTCTTTTTACCTAATTTTTTTCTTATTGCTTCAATTAATAAAGCTTGTTTAGCAAAATTATTTTTAATTCTTTCTAGTTGATCTGGTTTTATTTTACCAAATATAGTTTTTACTTGTTCAGGAGTTATTTCATTAATATCTATTCTTATACCTTCATCATTCAGAAGTTCTAAAGATCCTGTTGGAATAAAACCTATTGTACCATTTTTAAGTCTATTTTCTTCACTTAATAAAGCATTTATTCTCTTTAATGTTACCCTATCAATAACAACTCTTACTTCATAAGCCTCAACCTTTCTTGGTATATTTCTGTTTATACTATCAGGATCAATGCTTCCATCTTCTAATTTCCTATATAAAAATTCACCTGTTCTTTTACCCGCATGTTCATTCTTTTTAATCTCTATTGTAATCTTAGCTTTTTCTTTAGGAGTAAGTAAACCTATTATTTGCTCATACCTTTCTTTACCAATATAATTAGGAGGATAAATATCTATAGCATCATCAATTTTTAATTTAACTATCTTATCTCTCTCTTTAGTTATTTTTTTTGATTGTTGATAATAGCCACCAGCCTTATAATCTTCAACTGTAAGCCGTCTTGTTTCATCAGCATTTCTTCTTCCAGCTGCATCATATTTATTAAAATCATCAGCCGGGATTAAATACAACTCAGAAGTTTCTTTACCCATATACCGTTTCATGCTTACTACAACAAATTTAGTTGTCTTACCATTTTTATCTTGATATACAAGACCAAATTCATTAAAAATTTCACCAGCAAATGTAAATTCACCTTTTCCAGCAGTTTGTTTTTGCGCACCTTCTAATTTATTAAATGCTTTTAAAGCATATTTTTTTGATCTATATACACCTTTTGATCTTAACTTAAAATCTTTAATTTGTTTATCAGTTAATGGTGTACCATCTTTATTTTTAATAGTCCATATTGTTTTTCTTTTTTTATTTTCTACTGTTACTCTGGATGTAAGCTTAAAGTTTTTACCTATATGTTTAGCCTTTGGAGTAGCCTTTGTTTTTGTTTTTGCTTTTGGCGTTAATGAAGCTGCAATTTCTGCATTATACTTAGCATCTATAATTTTATATATACGTATCTTTATTTTTACTATTCCTTTCTCTGTTTTAGATACATCTGCAGGTATTTTTAACTCACCATATGTTATATTTCCATCTTTATATCCTATTTTTTTACTCTCCCATCCTAATACATCTGTAAGATATTGTCTTAACTTACTATAAGCAGCTTTATATGTAGTTTCTCCTATTAAATATTTATCAGGTGATATAGTTCTAACCTGCTCTTTATCTATTTTTCTATTTTTTTCTATTTCTAGTCTTTTCTGTCTTATACTTGTTTCTTCTTGAGATTCTATCCCTTCTAAATCTATATCACTACCCTCATCATCTGTTTCAAGTTCATCTATATCTATATCATCAGTTTCATCCAATCCTTCATCTTCAGTTTCTGTATCTTCAGTTTCTGTATCATCTGTATCTTCAGTTTCTCCAGTTTCTCCATGTTGTGGTATTAACCCATCTAAATCATACTCTCCTTCTAAATCATCTAAATCAACTTCTCCAGGCTTACTAGTTCTAGGTTTAGAACCTGGTTTTTTCATACCAACTTTAAACTCATCAATAGTAACATTGCTTTTATTTAATATTGCATTTAAATTATCATCTTTTACATGAAGTTTTAAAAATGTATCAAACAATAAATCTCTTTCAAAATTTATTCTTAACACCTCTCCTTCAAGAGTTGGATTTCTTGTATTTTTAAGCCAATTCCAATATAAATTTTTAATGTTTACATATGCTGCTATAAAAGCTTTTGCATCATCTTGTTTAATCCAAGTTTTAAAATCTATAGGTACTTTATTACTTTTTCCAGCTTGTTGTGCATAAATATTATAATAATAATTTAATAATTTACTTATAAACGGTGATTCAGTTTCTAGTGTATTAAATATTTTTACATTAGGTCCTTGCTCTAACTTAAATTGATCAAGAAGATCAACAACATCTTTATCTGTTTTAACAAAGTCACTTTCATCATCCTCTATTTCACTTTCTGCTTCATCTTCTACCACAGGTTCTGCAGTAGCTGTTGTATAAATACGTTTAATATAATCTATAATAGGATTGGTTTCTGATATGGTTCCATGTTCTCCATAATATTTAGTAATTGCATCTACATCTCCTGTTTTAATAAATACTTCCAATTGTTCCGGATCTACATAAACACCTTGTGTTGCCAATGCATTTAAAAACTGATTGATTTCATTATTTTTTATATCATCCTTAACATTCTCTTCAAAATATTTTTTTGCATTCTTCTGCATTTCTTTAAAATACACAGCTTGTCTATCAGCAATTTCTTTAAAACTTTCAGGATTATTTAATAATTCTATAGAACGTGCATAAGCATCAGCTCTTTCTCCCAATTTTATATGATCAATTGCTTTTATTAAAACTTCTTGTATTGCAGCTTCATCTTCAAAAACCTTTTTTTCACGGTGCTTAATTCCTGCTAATTGTTTAATATACATTCTAAATCTTTTATAAAAAAGATCTATTTTTGCAGAATCAAACTCCCCATCTTTTTGATTTTTCTCACTGTATAATACATCACTTATCTGAGATAGATATTTATACTTAATCTTTTTATTTTTCTTTTGTTCTGCATTTTCAGTAGAATCATCTAATAATTCTAATTCCTTTTTAAGTAATTCAAGTTCTCTGGTTAAACCTGTTTTTGATAATATAACTGTAATATCATTAGCCGCCATACCTTCAAATACAGGATCATTTTGTAAAGTTTCATAAATAGAATTCATTCTTTTTAATGTCTCCTTGAAATCTACTTTTGTAAATAAAGCTAAATATCTGGCATGATTCCAGGCTTTTTCATTCAATAATTCATCCTGCCATTCTTTAGTACCTTCTTTATGTGCATCTGGATCAAAAGGACTTGGATTTTGATCTTTCTCTTTAGCATAATCTTTTTGAAATTCTTTAATATATGTGAGTTGTTTTTGAATTCTTGATCTTATCTTGCCACTTTCAGCATCATCTTTAAATGAAGGAAATGCTTCAGCTAATTCTTGATCGGTGAGTTTTAAATAATCTTTCATTTGCTCTTCAAAGAGATGCATGCTACCATTATCCATAATAGTAACAGCATTTTGAAAACGTGAAAACTGCTGCCCATCCATGTAATCATATTGACTTTGATTAAGTGCATTTTGTAGATTTTCTTCAGAAACAGTTTTTTGTGCTACAAGATTTGTTTTTGCAGGATCTAAAAGAAGATTTAAATCATTTACAACACCCCTATTCCATTGTTTATTATACATGTCAACAAGACTGTCTGTATATCTTTTTTTATTATTTTTATATTGACGCAGTTCTTCTCCATTAAAAATATGATTTTTTAATCCTGGTACACCTTGAAATAAAATCTTTTGTGGACCCTGGACTATACCACCCATTAAAAATCCTGACATAAAAGTTTCAAAACCTTGTGCACCAAACTGACTTCCTATAGCAGAACTTACACTGGTTTTCCACACATCCCAATTTTGTGCAGCAGGATCTTTAATAATTGCTTGCCAATAATGTTCTGTACCATGAGCAATTGCCTCCTGTGCTAATTCCTGAATACCTTCTCCAACATTAGCACTAAAATATCTTAATGTAGCCCCCATGCCTGCTCTACCTATACCTACAGTTTTTATTCTTTTTAGATATCCTTTAAATCCATCACCCACATTAACAAAAACATCTTTAGCCGCTTTACCTTTAATAAAAGTTTTCCCTTTAGCTATTCCTTTAGGTAATCCTTTAAAACCATCACCAATTAATCTTGATAATGATTTTCTATAAGCACCAAAAGCATTTCCAAGTGTTAATTGATTTGTAAGATATATGACAGGAGCATTTGTAAGTGTAGTATAAAATGCAGCATTATTAGCACCTTCAATTACAGCTTGCAGTTGCTTATCTGTTAAAGAACCTCCATTATTTTCTGCGGATTTAATAGCATAACCATTAGCTACAACTTGGTCATATACCATACCACCTTCCATCTTAGATTCTGATAATGCATAATTTAATCCTCTGATATCTCTATAAACGCCACCATAAAAACTACCTGCTTTAACAATATTAGATAAATTTTGTGTTGCATTTTTTGCAGTACCTAATCTTTTAATGGCAAATATTGTTTCAGGAGCTAATGCTTTAGCTAAACCTGCACCAACAGCTATACCACCCGCTTTAATAGTACTATAAAAATCTCTTGCTTTATCTGCATTATTAAAAGATTGTAACATTGCGTTTGTACCAGAATATGCTCTTTTAACACCAAATATATCAGTTATAGATCTTCCAAGTCTTTCTATATTTTTTCCTGTTTTTAAAGTTGCTCCAGGAGCAAGAAATCCTGCTGTAAGTGCTGTACCAGCTGCTAATGCAAGTTCTTCTATTGCTATTGAACCTATAATACCAAATGTATAACCTGATTGTAATACAATATTATTTATAAAATGTCCTACACCTTCTCTTGATGAATTACCAATACGCATTGCATCTGAAAATTCTCTTGCAGAATCCAGATCTGTACCAGTAAAATAACTATCATCATCAAACATATCTCCCCAAGATCTATAAGCAGAAACAAATCCAGTACTTGTAAGATTTGCTAATTGACCCCTCATCCGTGTCATATCATCCCAGATAGTTGAGTTAGCATTATAATAAGATTCATTATCCCTATAAGGATGGAATCCTAATTCTGAATACTTTGGATGATTGTAATAACGTTCAAAATTACTTGATACAATATTTGCTTTAATAGGATCTTGTTCTTCAAATATAGGTTGTATACTTTCTTGTTGTGCAAAAATATTATCAAGCCTTCTATTCATTCCTTCTTCAGTGGATATATCAGGAGGAGTTTGTTGTTTTAACGGATCATATGTTGAAGAGGATCTTGTAGGTATAGGTTGATTCATATTACCAACAGAAGGTATGGCATATGGATTTATAATAGGTACTAAACTATCAATAGAATTCATATACTCCGGGTCTAATGCCCTAGCTAATTCTGATATATCAGGTGTAGTAATAAAATCATCTACATTCTCATATGTATATTTACTATTAACCGGTATTTCCGGTGTATTAGGATATCCCATTATTGTTTATTATTTACTTTTTTTGAATGTTGAGTTAACTTATTTACGTTATCACCACCTTTTTGTAAAAGGTCTTGAACAATCTTGTTCATTGATTCATCAAACATTAATTTACTACCTGTTAAAATATCAGTTCTACGTTCTGTAGGATATATACCATATACATTATTAGGTCCCCCTACTTTAAATTGATCAGTTGTAATATCAACTTTATATTGACCATTTGTAAGTCTTACTGTATATTCTCCACCATTAGGAATTCTACGAGTATATGCTTTATTAGGTGATGATTTTACTTTATAAACAACATTTGAAAATTTACTATCCTGAATACTTTGTGGATTTAAATCTGATTCTACAGGAAATGCTATTACAATTTGTGAATAATCAGGTAATTCGTTATGTAATATTATATTATGTTGTCTAGTATCTGAACCACTTGATTCTGTTAAAGGTTTTAAAACAGATGATGGTATATTAACTGTATATGTAGCTTGTCTATTTGTAGGATCACCTCCTATTGCACTACCTTTATTATAAATAATTCCTATACCATCTTTTGCAGCTCCTGTTTTACTACTACGTTTACGTATGTGGTCAGTTGCAGCATTTAATACAGCTAAAGCTTTACCCCTATCAAGAGGTGTAGATACATCTTCTAAAGTAATACCTGATAAAAAAGTATTATCTAGTCCATGGTTTAATTGCTTAGTATAATTTTTATACATTTCTACATCTTGTTTATCCAACCTCCCCGGAGTCAAAACAGCACTTATTGATGGATATAAAACCAGATCTCCCGCTTCTCCTGTAATATTCTCTGTATATACATCATCAAATGTAGCTCCGGAGAATTGAAAATTTGCTCCTTCAACATCTTTTGCAGTTACTGGAATATTATATCTACCTGCTGTTGCTTTATTTAATTCTGTTGTATAGTCTTTATATTTTTCTCCTAAATGTTTTCTTAAATCTTTATCATCTGTTTCTATCCAATAAGTCCACCAATTAATTCTATTAGGCATCCATCTGGTTTTATGATAACCTTCTCTAATATCTTCCCTTACTTCAGTATCACCTTGCATAATAGCATTAACAAACTCTTCTTCTGTTCTTATTCTTGGATTTTCACCATCTTTATCTGTTTTAAATAATGCTTTTCTTGATTGCACTTCTCTATTATGTCTAATTATAGCATGTGGTTGTACTGTTTCTGGCTTAATATCAGTAAGTTCATATCCACTTCCCATCCCCATTGAAGGAGCTAACGCCAAACCCTTAGAGCTTACATCTTCATTATACATGAATTTATACTTAATATTTTTATCTAATTCTTGCCAATTTTTATAATAAAGCCCATTTACTTTTTCTGATGTATGCTCTAATCTATATCTTCTATCATTTAAATTTTGAAATTGTGTAAATAATCTTGTAACAACATCTTGTTCTTCTGGTGTTGCATTTTTAGGTAATGCAGATACTTTTGTAGATTCTGCTTGATATAAACTTTTAAATTGCTCTTGATTTTTTGAATCAGCTAATACTCCCTGTAGTTTATCTCCTGTTACTGTAGTTTGCCACCCATCACTTGTTTGTACACGATTAAGACCATCCCCTTCCCACCAACCATCTAACATATATTCATTATTTTTAACACTACTTCTTTGTTGAGCTTCTACTAAACTGCTTACAAGTGCAGCTTCATCATTTATTAATTTTGTATTTTCTTGTGTTTCTCTTTCAATAAGATTCTGTGTATAATTAGGGTCTAAACCAAGAGGTAGAGTTGTTGTTGATGCTTCACCAAAAACACCTTCAGTTAATTTATCAAACTCATCATTAAATTGATTTTCATAATCAGTTTGATCTTTATCTAATTGTGCTTTATACCCTATCTCATCCATTCTAAATTGATGAGCTAACTTCTTTAAATAAATATCATTATTAAACTTAATCTCATTAACCTTATATTGATTTAACTCCAACTTCTGTGATTTTGTTTTCTCACTATAAGCTAAAGCAGCAGCAGTTAAATCAGCTTGTATATTATTAGCCATCATAATATTATAAGCTTTATTAGTTATTTCACCACCATCATTATCTGTTATTATTTGTGTTGCTTGCTGAATAGCAGCTTTATACATTTCTATATTTAATGTATTTGCTTCAAGAGCACTATCTGTTTCTTGTCTATATATATCCTGTGGACTACCTTCTATAATACCTGTTTTTTCATCATAATCATCCCATTCTGTTTTGCTTTTTAAAAGTATATCCCTATCCTTATTTAATAATACAACTTTAGCTCCCAGTTCATCTGTTGTTTTTGTTAATTGTTCTTTCCCCCATTGACTCATCCCTTCTGCTACAGAAGTTGCTTTTTTATCTTTTATTGCTTTATCAGCAAATCTTCTTGATTGAACATATGCATTTACATAATAAGATTCTTGTACTCTGGGATCACTTGCTAATGCTGCTGTTGCATCTGCCAATGCTTGTTTTGTTATTAATGCACCGTTGGTATTATGTATTATCCATTTACCATCAGGACTCATAGAAGGTAATGTTACCTCATAATCCTGCTCATTTAACCAAGCCATTGTCATCTTATGAAGATTAACATTTGGTGAATATCGTGGTAACCCCATTTCTAAAGCTTCTTTTTCTGAAGCATTAATAAAATCCTGCATTTTATAATTTAAAGCTTCTACAGAATCAGGACTATACATATCCCGCATATCTTGATCCATAGAATTCTTTAATTCAGTAGCATGCTGCATTTGCTTTTGTATATTTTTTGTTTGCATTAAATCCATTACAATTATGTCTTCCTCATAAAATGGACGGAATAAAGCTTTAGCTGCATCTACATTTTGCATTACAGATAAATCCATACCTGATATTTTTTGCATTTGTACACCTAAATCATTAGCATATTGATCTCTTAATCCTTGTGTATCTTCTCTTGATAAGTCTGCATATACCACTTTACTATAAAGATCATTTATTGCTTTATAGTTTGTATTATATTTATCAGTCTTAGTAGTTAAGACATCACTCAAGAATTTATAGTCTGGTGTGAAGGGTTTCCAGTTAGGCATATAACTTGGAACACCCGGTACATATGTAGCCATAATCTAAATTAATAAAATTTATTTAATTGTTAAAATATACAAAATACATTTTAAAAGTTTATATTCCTGTAACTCCTGTAAAAAATGGAATAACATTAGATTTTATTTCTCCCCCTTCTTTATATTTATAATTTGATCTATAATCAAATCCCTGCATTGGTTTATTTAATCTATAATTTCTTTGTCCATAAGTTTCTGGAGATGTTGAAGTATCTCCGGATTGTTGTAATACATACTTCATTAAATTATCAGGAGGTGTTGTATTATATTTTCTATAATAACTGTCAATAAATTCTGCTATTGATGAATTATTATAATCATACTCTGTTGGTTGTATAGGTTGCCAAGCTTTAGAACTAAACTGTCCTATCATACCACCTGTTGATGGATCAATTTGATAATAATCCTGTAAAGAATTCATATTATACGTATTAGCTCTATTAGTATATGCATTAGATAATTGTTCAGCATATTGCTCTCTATCAAAATTCTTCTCGTCCATATATTTTTGCAGAACTTCTTGTGTATCATCATATACAGCAACATTCTTTGCATCTTCCCGTATATTAGCCATTTGATCATATCTTGTTTGTAAAGCTAAACCTTTATTTACAGTACTTACATTTCTTTGATTCACTCCTGCAATAACATTAGCTATATTTGTTGCAGCTTTACTTTGTGATTCAGCAGTTCTTGCAGCTAATGATTGTGGTCCACTAAATATACCAGCAGCTTGATTTGCAATATTCAATTGTTCATTCATTGCTGCAATAGCTCTTGTAGGATCTTCTAAAGTATAATCAACTTCAGGTCTTCTTACAGCAGGTTGCCAGGGAAAGAACATATCTCTTTTCCTTTGTTTTATAGCATTAAGCTTAATTAAATCCTGTAACCAAAATTCAGCTTCTGGAAGTTTATGTGGTGCTGCAACATCTGGTACAGTTAATGGATCTTTTTTCTTTGTATCATCTTCTTCATCTAATTCAACTTCTACCGCAGGTTTAATATCATATGGTAAATCTTTTAAATTAAATACAGGTCTACTTGAAAGAACTGTACCTGGTAGACTATCAAGTTTAAATCCTTTTTTATCATCTCCTTCTACAAATCCAAAGTTTTCTAATAACTCTTGATAAGTTTCTTTATGTTTCTTAATATATTCATCATCAGGCATATTTGGATTTTGTTTCCTTAATCTATCCATATAAAGTGTTGCCACCTCATCTAAATGTGAATTATACCAGTGTTGATAATCTCCAGCTTCTTTTATTTTACCTTGCCCTTTGGTTCTATCAATTGCTGCTTCAAATTCATCCCATTCAGGATATATTTCACTAAATCTTTGACCCATTCCTTCATAATTAGCACCAAAATCCCCATAACCTAAATCTTTTTGTCTTTGCCTATCTCTAAAACTTGTTTCTGCAATATCACCTGCAGATGTAACCTCCATACCTATCTCATCTAAGAAAGCAGCTAAATCATCACTAAGAGATATATTTCCTTTTCCCGGTCCACTGCTTGTTGATTGTGTTGATTGTGTTGTTCTTGTTGATTTTGGTTTTACCGGATCTGCCTGTGTAGTTTGTAATTCATTAATTTGTTTAGTTATATCTGCCTTAGTCTTAGCTTTAAAGTCTGCTGTACTTCCAGGAAGCCAATAAGTTTTTAATTCCTTAGATGCTTGATGTAATGCATTAAATATCTTTTTATTACGTAATAATTCAGGATTATTTCTTACTGCATCAGGTAAAATACCTTCTGCATCTAATCTTTTAATTAAAGCATCTTGACTAGCTTTAATCTTTTTTTGACGTTCTTGTTCTTGTTGAATTTTATATTCTTTTTGTACATCTTCTATTCCTGGTATAACAGTTTCTTCAATAAACTCTCCAGCTTTATTCCACCAACCACCACCATCCTGTGCCATAGGTAAATCATCTGATTCTACCTCATAACCCAGTTGCGCCATCTGTTGAGGATTCATATCAGGAGGTGGAGGCATCATACCTTGTCCTTGAGGAGGCATTCCTTGTTGCATCTCTTGAGGCATATCTGATTGCTGCATACCTTCTTGTTGCTGTGGTTGTTGATTTACCTGAGCCATATATTCTTGTAACTGAGCAATTTGCATTTGTTGTTCATAAGGAAGGCTCTCTATAATTTGTTGTTGAGCTTTTTGTTTTGAGATCTCTTCAACCTTTGCTGTAAATTCAATAGGATCTTCTCCTATAGACATAAGGTAAGGATGTGATGATACAGGGACACCATCTTTAAATTCTTTCTTAGATTCCTGCATTAATGCTAATTTAGATAAACTCATTTTATTTTTATCTAACATTAATTCAGCACTCCTAACCTGAATATTATCTGCATAATCATCATCAATTTTTCCATAATAATCATTAAGATCAAATTTCTTTGACACTTTAGCAGGAGTTAATTTCTTTTTTGATTCAACATTAAACTCAGACATTTCATCTTTATCTAATTTTAATTTATTAAAATCAGAATATACAAAAGATTGTTCTGGTAAAAATAATGGAACACCTCCCTTGTTATGCCTTGGACCTTTAATATCATAAAGACCAAACTGACCATCTCCATTAAGATCTGTTAATACAGTTTCTCCTCCTTCAGCTTCTATATTAGCTTCATCTCTTGGTACTGGAGTTAAGCTATGCTTTATAGATTTTTTACCATCATCTGAAGGTTGGGTTGTATTAGTTGTTACCAAACCAAAATTGGATTGATCACCTGTAGTAACCCCTCCTTGTTGTTTGATTTCAACTATTCTACCGTTCCTAATTTCAAAACCTTCTGGTAATGAATTTACTTTTATTTTTTTCATAATTATAGATATTCTATGTCAGCACCAGCTGCAATTAATTTTTGAATCATTTCATCACTTACTTCTACTTCATTTGACATTTGACCACCATGTTGATATCTTGGTGCAGCAAATGTATTGAAAGCATTTTGATTACCATACATATCAATGGGTATATAACTATCATAAAACTCACCCCCACTTTGATATTCTTTTATAAAGTTTTTAAAACTTTTCTTTTTCTTACTACCACCACATTGATATGTCTCAAATCCTTTCTGAACTATATGAGGCGTTTGTTGATCTGGTTGTAATATTCCTGTATTTGCATCCCAATAACCTCTTGTTCCAGGTTTATCTTCATAATATCCAAATGCATTATCTGCCATACTCATAGTACGTAAATAATTTTCAGCTTCACTTTTCTTTTTATTTAAAGCCATTTCATTTAAAACTCCAGCTCCTGCAACTAATCCTTCACTTATATTACCAAACCAATCCATACCTGGACTATCAAAAAAGTTTTTTTTCTTTTTTGTAACTTGGGGGCTCATAAAATTTTTATCAGGATATTCTTCTTTATAAGCTTTATATAAGTCATGATTACTCATATCACGATATGAACTATGTTCAGGATTCATTTTTCCATATTTCCATGTTTCAAAATCTGGTATTTCATTTCCTTCCTGATAACTAGGTAAATAATTTTCACCACCATGTTTACGTTCTCCATACGGTCTGTTTAATGCATTTTGCCAAAAATCTGATACAGTTTGACCTGATGTTATAGGACTTGTTCCACTAAGAAAAGTACGGTTATTACCTGAACCTTCCATATATGAACCAGGAGATGTTAAATTATAAGTTCCTACTTGGTTATTATTTGTATAAACAGTATCAACACGTGTTCCAGGATTGTCTTCCATATACTTTTTATAAGTAGTAAATGGTTCGTCATTTGAAATATTTACACCTGTTATACCTTGATTATAAAGTTTTACGTTTTCTATTATTTTTGGATCAGAACCTGAATATGCATAAGTACCATCTGGATTTTTTGTATAACCCAAACGTTTCATACCTGTTATACCTGTTTGTGCTGTTGGTAGATCATTCTCTCCTCCATAAGCAAGTTTATCTACTCTATCTGGATGATATATATTATATATATATTCTTCAAAGTTATTTTTTTGTTTTTCTGCTATTTGTTCTTTAGCATAATTTATATCAAAAGCATCGCCTTCTTTATTATATATAGTAGAGGGACTGATATTTTGAAATCTTGGAGTTTTATTTCTTTTTTTAATATCATCTATATAAGCAGATAATTTATTTGAAGGTTCTCTAGAAATTTCATCAAAAAATTCAGAATTATATAAATTTTTTATTAAATCAGTAGGATCTTGTTCCTTTCTTGTAGTATCTATTTCTCCCTTCCAAAAATCAAATTCTTCAGAAGAAAGATCTTCTTCAGTAAAAGATCCCGCCTTTTGATATTTAGGTAAATCATGTTCTCCTCCATGTTTTTTACGCCTACTAAAATGCCCTCTACTTGGAAACCCAGGTAATGCTCCCATATTTGGATCCCAACTATCTTCTGGTCCAAACCAACCGGTATTTCTACCCATCATTGTATTTATTTCATCAGGATTCTCTGCACCAGGTCTA
>Ga0233413_10000170_pt1 | contig 34537 bp, 48 predicted proteins | sample Na_anoxic_6_MG_FD_189019 | JGI IMG/M metagenome (GOLD analysis project Ga0233413, IMG submission 189019) | Seawater microbial communities from Saanich Inlet, British Columbia, Canada - Na_anoxic_6_MG | ecosystem: Environmental > Aquatic > Marine > Inlet | place: Canada: British Columbia...
AAGGTGACAAGAAAGGTAGATTATTTTCTTTTCCTATTCCTACATATAATATAACTAAGAATTTTGATTGGAATAGACCGGTTGCTAATAAGTTATTTGAAGTAACTGCTAAGTATGGCATTCCTTATTTTTCGAATTACATAAACAGCACGATGTCACCCGATGATGCTAGAAGTATGTGTTGTAGACTTCGCTTGGATAATAGGGAACTGAGGAAGCGTGGTGGCGGTTTATTCGGTGCAAATCCATTAACAGGTAGCATAGGTGTAGTTACACTTAATTTGCCTAAAATCGCCTATAAATCAAAAAACAGAAAACACTTCTTTAATCTACTTGAAAGAAATATGGATGTAGCAAAGAAAAGTCTTGAAGTAAAAAGAACTTTCGTCGAGCAGTGGATGGAAAATGATCTATATCCTTATTCTAAATTCTTCTTGAGACAAACAAAAGAAGTTACTGGAAAGTATTATTCAAATCATTTTTCTACCATTGGTCTTATTGGATCACATGAATGCTGTTTGAATTTTCTAGGAGAAGGAATTGAGACTAAGAACGGAAAGAAGTTTATTGAAGAAGTTCTCGACTTTATGCGAAATAAGATGCAAGACTACCAAGAAGAAACAGGAAATCTTTATAATCTTGAAGCAACTCCAGCGGAAGGAACATCATATAGACTTGCCAAAATAGATAAGGAAAGATATTCTGACATTATTACTTCAGGAGACGATGAACCATACTATACAAATTCTAGTCAACTTCCTGTTAATTACTCAAATGATATTTTTGATACTATCGAACATCAAGATAGTCTACAAACAAAATATACAGGCGGAACAGTAATTCATCTTTATAACAATGAATTAGGAATTGATTCTGATATGGTAAAGATGACTATTAAGAAAATATGTGAAAACTACGAAATGCCTTATATATCATGGACTCCTATTTTCAGCATTTGTTCAGACCACGGATATATTCAAGGAGAATTTCATAATTGTCCTACTTGTAATAAAGAAACTGAGGTATATTTAAGAGTTGTTGGTTTTTACAGACCACTTTCAGCATTTAATAATGGCAAAAAAGAAGAACATTCTCAACGAGTTACATATAAAATCAAAAAATAATCATTTTATCCTTTACTTTCTCCAAAAAATAACATATAATATTAACATGATGATTAATTTAATTGTTGGAGACTATCATGCTAAACAAATTATCAAAAGAACTAAACACATCATTACAAATTGTATGCGCAGCACAATCTCTATTAGGAGATAACGAGAACGAAATTAAAAAAGTATTGTTGTATCCTGATAGTAGCGACTTATTCGTTGATATAATTCAACAGGCTTTTGATTTGACTAGTTCCAATGTACAAACATTGTTGTTGTGTGGAGTTGTATACGAACGTTCGATATATGCAAGAAAATTTAGGAGTTGTGAATTATGAAAAATTTGATAATTTCGGATTGGCATCATCATAACAATGATTATTTTATAAATTATCAGTTGAAATTGATGGACTCTATCATAAACTATGTCAAGAAGAATAATATTGACTCAGTTATTGATTGTGGAGACACATTAGATAAGAGAAGAATTGCTGATATTAAACTGTTGAATCTATTTAGAGACAAACACAGAGAATTACTTGATTGTGTTGATAGGTACGTTGTAATACGAGGCAATCACGATACATACTACAAAACTTCTGGTACAGTAAATTCACTTAAAATAATATATACAGACGATAGATATACATTAGTTGATACAGATCCACTCAAGATAGGTAACTTATGTTTTATTCCGTGGATTGATAGTAACAATAGAGAAATGATTACAAAATTTGTTTCTGAAAATAACAATAAAAATAATTATTTGTTTTCTCACTTAAGCTTATCCGGATTTGATATTCCTGTTTCCGATCAACTTTACAAATCTGACTATCAAAATTATCAAAAAGTATTCTCAGGACATTTTCACAATAGAGCTGAGAGAGATAATGTGTTGTACGTTGGCAATCCATATCAAAAGTCTTTTGGGGAGTTGGTTAAGAAAGGATTTCATGTGTTTGATGATGAAAGCGGACAAATAGAATTCGTTGAAAACAAAGCTGATATATTCAAAATAATAACAATAAATGAAGATAGTAATATAGATGAATGCGTAAAAGGAATAAAAAATAGAATAATAAAAGTAAAGATCAATTCAATTGATAAATCTTTTATCAATGAATGTATCAATAAAATAAATGACTTAGAGCCACATAAAAGTACTATAACAACTAGTAGTGTAGATATAGATGATATTGAATTAAAAACTGACTTAAGCGAGGATAAAATAATAGATAATTATCTCGAATCTATACAGTTCGATGAAGACAATGAAAAGGAAATTTTCAAGAAGATATTTTTAAAAACATTAGAAAAGATTAAGGAGAGCTAGAATGCCAATGTATTCCATGAAATGTACACACTGCCCACATGAAGAAGCAATTTTATGTCCGGTTGATCAGAGAGACGCCCAGGTTTGTAAAAAATGTGGAAGTTTACTTAAAAATATGCCGTCAGCAGTAAGTTTTAAAATTAATGGTGACAAATGGTCACCCAATAGAACCTAATAAGTTCTGAAGGATAAATGGAGGATGTCATGAGTTTTAGGAATTTGATTGAAGTTGAATTAATTAAGCCGGTCCAAGTTGTAAGGGAAACTATTAGTAGATTGGGTATAGCTGACTCAAGTAAGAAAACATTATATCAGACATGTCATGTAATTGAAATGAATGGTAAGTATTATGTATTACATTTTAAAGACATATACTCACTTAGAGGAAATGAAGTAAACTGGGTAGATGGGGACCTAGAGAGAAGAAACCATATAGCAAAATTACTAGAGGAGTGGGGACTATTAAAAATATTAAATAAAAATGATATATTAAGTTCATATGGACTAACTATCTCCGAAGAAAATCCATTTGTATTCAAGTTGTCATACGCACTGAAATCAAAATGGACAATTCAGGAAAAAATAGATGTCAAAAAATTCATACAAGATTTTAATGAGGCTAATCAATTAAAATAATAAATAATAGTAATATAAACTATTCAATTATTTTAATATGGCAAAAGAAAAATGGACACCACAAAAATTAAAAGAAATATTTGAAACTACTTCAGATAATAAAGCTCTAGTATTTCCACTTAAATTAAAGAATTATATAAATGAAGACGCTGATTTCGCATCATTTGTAAAATTTACACCAAAAGCAAGCAAATTTAAAATACCTACACTAGAAGATATAAAGAAAAATGAAAATTCATCTTCTAAAAGCGAAGCAGGTAAAGTCGAGGAAGTACCTGTATCAGTTCCACTCGATTGTATAATTCTACCTATACGGCCCACTGTAGATACATTGACTGCTAATTGGCAGGGTGTTGAAGGCGCTGGTGCTCTTGCCGGTGGATGGACTAACTATCTTACGTGGAAAGGAGCCAAGGCATTATCAGGTATAGCATCTACTATTTTACCACAAGAATTAGTATTAGCATATAAAGCAGGATTTTTAGGATCAGCTATAGATAATCCACATGAAAAACTATTATTTGCTGGACATGAAAGAAGAACTTTTGATATAGCATGGGAATTTCTTAAGCCTGAATCAGAAGAAGATGAAAAAGTATTATCAGATATAATATCAATATTCAGGAAAACTAGTGTAGGAACATATGAAACTCTAGTAATAGGACCGCCACCTACATGGGAGATAGAATTCTATTCTTTTCCAATGACTGATCCATACTTGATTTATGAAAAATGTGGTGTTTCAGCATCCGTTGGTTTTGGTGGAGATGGAAACGAATTCAAAGCAATGGAATCAGGCATGCCGTTCATGTCTCTTTCACTTTCTATTACTGAACTTGATTATCCAACTGAAAAAATACTAGGAGTAAATTCAAAGAAATCAACTACAAAAACAAAGAAGAACGTTGAAATCGAACCAATTGATAAAAAAGCATTAGAGGAATTCAATGGCAAGTCGTAATGTAGGTCTAACCACTGTAGATATAACCACTGTAGAACTAATTAACTATGAAAATATTGCTGTAGATATAACAAAGATATTTAAAAGTATAAAATTAGTGGAACATATAGGAGATACTTTCATTACAGGAAGTATCCAATTAACAGAAGAATATTCATTCAGAGAAAAGTTTCCTTTCAAAGGAAGAGAAAAACTTCGTGTAGTGTATTCATCAGGCGAAAGCACAATAAGGGACATTACATTTGATATAACCAGAATCGCTTTTACAAAGGATACTCAAGAAAATCAAGTTAGAGCTATATTGATGGAATTTGCTTCTGAGAACTATAAAACATTTCTAACCAAGAGATATAACAAGATGTATCTCGAGAGTATGACTAGAAATCAAATAGTACAAGATATATGTGATTTCCATGGTGTTGATGTTACAGTATTGAATCAATTTGACACAACCACTATTAATCATTTCAATATGAATAAATCATCACTCAAATTACTTCAAGAAATAGCGTATAAAGGCGATAAACCATGTGTCCTATACCAGAGGGACGATACACTTATTTTCGACAGTCTGATTGATATGCTTAGTCAGAAAGACTATTATCAATTCACCATCAATCCTTTAAATAGAGAAGATGGTAAGTCAGACTTGTTTGTATTAACTGATATTAAGAAATCCGATACATATGATTTCTTTGATGTTCATTATAGAGACGGTCAGAACGGATATAAATTATATGATTTTGATACGTACAATAAAACTTTCACAGAGACAGATAAAAAACTATCAGATAATTTTTCAACTAAACAGAAATTTGAAGTAGATGAAACAAATTTAATCAATAAAAAACTAAACAAGAATTCGAAATACTGTGAAGACTATACCTTAATGGATTTTATGGAAGCAAATATCAGATATGGTGTTTCAGACTTGATGGTCGGAGACCTAATAGGAATAAATCTATACTCTAGGCCTGATTCAGAAGAACTTAGTTTTTATTCAGGTAAATGGTTAGTGTGGCGAATAGTATCAACTATAACAAATGATTTTAAATATGATCAACAGGTCGTATTAGTAAGAGAAAAAGGATTATACGAATTAATATAAAAGGAGAATGATATGAATAAAATAATAAAAGAAAACGGGAAATGGTCGATAAAAGATCTACCATTAACAGAGAAAGAAAATGAAAGATATACTTACTATAAAAAAGTAGCAAAGAAGCCTACTAACTGGGACTTTATGGATTTCATTGCTCAGATGAAAACACTTTATAATAAAAGTATAGGCAAATCAAAAGACCATGCCATAGAGAAACAAGATGAATTCACCGATTTTATATCAAAAAATTACAAGAAATTTAAATTGAGGTAATCATGATTAAAATAATAAAAGAAAATGGAATATATTCTATAATGGAGAGCAGTGAGTCAAAGAAAATAGAAAAATTTGCTAAAAATCTTGGAGCAGATCTTATATTAATTGATTCTAATAACATAGAACTAAGCAAAATAGTTGTTCCAAAAGAAGCAAGAGGAACAGGTATAGGGTCTAAAATTATGAAAGAAATAATAAAATATGCTGATTCAGTTAATAAAATAGTAACATTGACTCCGTCTAAAGATTTTGGTGGAAGTGTTCCGAAGCTTATAAAATTTTATAAGTCATTTGGGTTTGTCGAAAATAAAGGCAAAAACAAAGATTATGAAATATCAGATACAATGTATAGACTTCCTAAATAAATATTAATAAATAATACTATATTAACTACTTTATAGATTACATGTCAAGATCAAAACCAAAATATCAGCAAGGATACATCAAACTATTCCACGAAGACCATATAAAAAAATATGTTGGCGATGCCTCCAAAATAATTTATAGGTCTGGATGGGAAAAAAGATTCTTTAAATATCTAATTAACAAAAAAGAAGTTGTTGCTCTTAACATGGAAGAAGTAGTAATACAGTATGTTAGTCCAAAAGATAATAAGTATCATAGATATTTTATGGATTTTTGGTTCAAGACAGATAAGGGAAAACAATTCATAGTAGAGGTTAAACCTTTTGCTCAGACGAGAAGACCAGAATTGAAGCCAACTAAAAACGGCGTACTAACAGCTAAAAGAAAACAATCATACGCAACACAAATGAATACTTACTTGGTTAATCTATCAAAATGGAAGTATGCTAACATATATGCTAAGAAAAACAATCTTACTTTTTTGATATTAACTGATGATACAAACAATTGTAGTAGAAATTACATGAATTTTAAATTATGGACTTTAGACGAGTTAGGGATTAAATAATGACATTAACAGAAGGACAATTACGCAAAGCGGCAAAGTGGTTCTTTGGTAGAGCTAAAGATCTTTTCTCTAAAAAAAGAGAGACTGAGAAAGAAAAGAAAAAATCAGGAAATATAACCGATCTTAAAGATATATCTTCCAAGATGTATAATTTCAACTTGTATATGACGCTTTATCCAGATCCTCTATACAAAGACACTCTTCCTGTATACGATCAGCTACCATTATTCTTCCCTATTAGTATGACAGGCGCTGCTCATGGATCAGGACCAAAAATACAAGGACTGAACATTCACTATTTAAGCCCAGCCAATCGAAAAGTGTTTATGCAAGAAATACTATTCGTAATAAAGAAAAACGCTGTTAGGGCTGGATATGACCCTGATACACTAGATGATATACCTCCAACAGTTATCAATGGATGGGTGGGAAAATATATTAATGCTGTATATTCACAACAACAGAAATCTGCTGGTAGTAAGATAAAGGTAGCTTATAGATCATATCTATTAAATAGAATTAAAGGGAAGATGATAAAGATAAAATTTTCTGAGTGGGATAATGCAGTAAATGTTGTGCTACCAAGATTTAAAAAGATGTCTCCATCAGCAACATATCAGTATGTAAATGAACAGTACGCCAAGTATAAAAACAATCCTTGGGGTCCATTGAGATAATATAAATAAGAATAGTATAAAAAATAAAAGGGTTTAACATGCTTTTACATGAAAATAAAATAACAAAGGCGATTGACAAAGGGAATTTTGACCAGGTAATAATCGATAAAGATAATAATGTTACTGGCGGATTCTTCTCTGGTATATATACAGGAAAAGACAATCCCGAGTGTATACTTGAAAATGAAAAAAATCTTGTAAAGACATATAGAAAATATGCCGCTATATCAAAAGTTGATGAAGCTATTCAAGATATCACAAATGAAGCTATAGTAGTTGATGAAGAAGATTCATGTGCTATTCATACAGAAAGAATAGATTTTATGGGATCTCCTAGTGTAGCAAAAGGACTAAAAGAAAAAATCCTTCCAGAAATCTTTTCTAAAATTTACTCAAAATTAAAATTTGATCTACACGGTGACCAGTATTTCGAAAGATGGTATGTAGATGGAAGATTGTATGTATACGTGGATTCATCGAAAGAGGATGGAATTAAAGATATTAGAATACTTGATCCACTCCGATTGACTCTAGTTAGAGAAAATAAAAAATTACGTTATGACTATCAAACAGGTGAGAAAGATGAAAACGGATGTAATAAGGAGCCTATGGAGATTCCTTTCAAAAATGTTATCTATATAACATCCGGCCTACATGACGCTGAAACAGGAGCCGTAATATCATATATTAATAAAGCAATAAAACCTATCAATCAACTTCAGATGATGGAAAATTCATTAGTTATTCATAGATTCATTAGAGCACCTGAGAGATGGCTATTCAAATTGGATACTTCTGGTATGTCAGATAGTAAAGCAACTGAATATATGAGAAAAGCTAGAGAACAGTTTAGAAGTAGATTTTCAGTTGATCCTATTACAGGAGAAACCAAAAGCCAATCACTTTTAATGTCAATGCAAGAGAATTTCTTTATCGCTAAGAGAAACACCCAAGGCGGCGGACATGAAATAGATACAATTGGTGGTAGTTCACAGGGATTTGATAATATAGATCCTATAATATACTTTCAAAAAGAAATGTATAAAGCACTTAATGTTCCTGTTTCTAGACTTGAACCAGAAAACACAACTTTCATAGGATCTAGAACAGAGGAAATAAACAGAGACGAATTAAACTTTTTCAAGTTCATTAAAAAGCTTAGAAAAAGAGGCATGCACGTACTATTCATGAAATTAATTGAACTCGAAGGAATATTAACGGGTAGAATCAAAAAAGAAGATTATGATGCAGTTGAAGATGATATCAGATTTGTTTGGAGAAATGAATCCATCTATGAGCAAGCAAGAGAATCTTCAACAATACAATCTATAATAGAAAATTCCGGAATGCAAGCAGAAGAACTAGCACATAAATACTTTTCAGTTGAATGGTTTAGAAAGAAAGTACTTAAACAGACCGATGAACAAATAGCTAAATATGATAAGCAACGACAACAAGAAATAAAAAGTGGAATAATTCCTGCTGATACTGACGAAGATGATGAGGAATAATATGAGACTAATAAAAGAAGATGGTAAATATATATTAAGTGAGATGTCTATATTTAAATATATAGTTGTAGGCGGAATAGTATGGTCTTTCTTGAAGTGGAAAAACTCTTCAGAAAGACTTATGAAAAAGAATGGTCTCAAGTACGGAGACAAAGTAAAAAAGTACGCTACTAGTTCAATTGGACAAGAAATTGAGATATCAGGAACAATTATACAGAGAAACGGAATTCCTAAAGTAAAGCTTGATAAATCAATTGGTGGTAGAACTATTATTAATTGGGACACGAATTTCATAAAGAATAAATAATTATATATTAATTATATTATAAGAGATAGAAATGATTGAATTAAAAGAATCGATAGATAATTACGAGATAATAAAAGAAGGTGAAGGCACAGAAGAAACACTTCAATATAAGTTGAAAGGAGTATTCATGCAATCCGAAACTGTTAATAGAAATGGTAGAATGTATAAGCGACATGAGATGTTGAAAGAGATTGAGAGATATAATAGAGACATTATTTCCAATAGAGCTGGTTTCGGGGAACTTGATCATCCAGAAGGTTCATCTATGAATATGTCAAAAGCTTGTATATTTTTTAATAAGCCACTCACAATGGAAGGAGATGATGTTGTTGGCGAAGCACTTATTTTCGACAATATATGGGGAAATCTTTTAATCAATTCTTTTATCAAACACGGAATACCTTTTGGAGTGTCTAGTAGAGGTCTTGGTGAACTATCTAGAATGAGAGAATCAAAGAAAACTTTTTCAGTAGTCAATAATTTCAGAATCATAACACCTGCTGACGTAGTATCACATCCAAGTGCACCCGGAGCAATTCCAAAAGCAGTTCTTGAGCAAATAATGGAAAATGATAAAGATATTACAAAATTATTTGATGCTGAACTAATATTTAATATTCAAAAAGAAATTAATAAAACACAGTCCGCTAACATTGATGAGGAAGTCATTAAGCAGTGGAATAACATATTAAACAGTATAAGAGGGTAATAGAATGAAAATTGCGGATATTTTAAAGGATCTTCCTCTGAATGAGGAAAAACTGAAAAACTTTATAGGTATTCTTAAAGAATGTTCAAATGAATATAATGAGAGTAACATACAAGAATGGTTAGAAGAGAATGTAAAAGAATTAATAGAAGATGATGAAACATATTCTTCTGTTGTAGAAACTTTTTGTGAAAAATGTAAAGAGAATGCATTTGGACTAAAAAAAGAAGAAGAAACTAATGATGAAACTGATGAAGTAAAAGAAAAAGAAGAAGAAGTTGTTGAAGAAACTAATGATGAAACTGATGAAGTAAAAGAAAAAGAAGAAGAAGTGGATGAAGGCGAAATTGGAAACAAGATAAGAAAGGTTGCTAATGAATCGGCTATAATACTTCGTAGACTCGCCGAGTTTCTAAAAAAGAAATCCGATCCTAAAGCAAAAAAGATAAGCAAAGAAATTTCAGACTTTATGAAAGTTATTAGTGAAATACAAGATTATTCAAATACAATAAAAGAAGAAAATATAAATAGTAATAAAGAAAACAAAAATAGTGGAGAAAAACAAATGAGTAAACAATTTCATATTGGATTTGCTGAAGCAGTAAAAGATTTTGAAGCAAAAACAATTAAAGAATCTTTCGAAGATAAACACGAAGACTATCTTAAGGGATATGTGGACGGTCTTAATGAATGTGAAGAAGAAGTAAGAGAAGCTGAAGAAAATCTTTCTATTGCTGATGTAATGAAAAAATTAAATGAACTATCTGAAGTAGTTGTTGCTTTATCTGAAGCAGTTACCAAGAAAGACGAAGAAAAAGTCGAAGAAGAAACTGAAGAAAAAGTCGAAGAAGCTAAAAAGAAAGATGACGACGAAGACGAAGAGGACGAAGAAGAAGATGAAAAAGACGCTAAGAAAAAAGTTAAAAAAGAATCTAGCGAAGAAGTTACTGAAGAAGAAATCGAGGGCGCTATTAAAAAATATAGAGAAGAAGAGATTAGCGAGGGAGAATTTGTTAAGTGGTTCAACGAAGTTTCAGAAAAATTGGCTGAAAGTGACGAATACGAAGAAATGATAAGTAATATAGTTGAAAAAGTAAATGAAGGCGTCGAGAGTGAAGATGATAAATTTGTATTTGTAAATGAAGACGATGAGACAGAAGAAGTAAAAGAAGACATTAAAGAACAAGTTGAAAAGATAATCAGTGAATCTGTAGACGGATTAGTTGAGACAGATAAATTAAGAGTAGAAGAGTTAGTAGAAGGAATCGAATTCGAAACTATTGATAACTTCAAAGAACAACTTGATAAAATAATCAGTGAATTGGTAGAAGAGACACCAAAATACAATTCACCTGAAGAAGAATATATAATGAACTTATTTAACGGTAAATAGTAATAATATAAATAATAGAGTAAAACAAAACTAAATAGGAGTAAGAAAAAATGAACGAATACGAAAAAAATTTACTTGAGAAAGTAAATGAGAATGAAATTGTTAAAAAATATCAAACAGTTTTAGACGAAGCTAATGTGCCTGCTTCAAAAAGAGTTACTATAGCTTTCATGCTTGAAAATCAAATGAAGTATGGAAAATCTTTTTCAAAAGAAAAATCAGTAGTTAGTGAAGCAACTTCAGCTGCTGACGTGGCAACAATGGACAAAAACATCATGAAAATGATCACTAGGGGAATGCCTGCTGTAATCGGAACTGAGATTTTCGGTAACCAACCACTCCAAGCTGATACTGGTGTATTTTTCTATATGCAAAATTTCTATACCAATGACGGAGCTAATTCTGTAAAACCTGCTGACTCAAAAGTTATCATCGTTGCTAGTTCAACTGGTTTCACAGTTGGTGGCGGTATTTCTTCTACTGGCGACGCTGGTGTTGGTACAGTAAGAATAGTTGAAGACAATAAACTTCTTGTAGAGATCGTTTCTGGATCTTTCGCTAATGGCGATTCACTTGACAATGCAGCTTCTTTCACTGCTGAAGCAACTACAGCAGTAGCAGTAGAAGAATCAGAAGTAGCAAAGAAAATTTTCAGAGATTACATGAAATTTTCTTCAATTGCTAATGCAGAAGCAGCAAGTACTGGTATGAGAGAAATCGAACTTGGTATCGGAAAAGAAACAGTTGAAGCTGAATATCACAAGCTTAAGATGAGATACACATGGGAAGTAATCAATAGACTTCGTGACTATCACGGAATCAATGGCGACGCAGCTACAGACGAAGCTGGTGCAATGGCTTATGCTCTTACACTTAATGCTCGTGCAATGAATGATGTTAACACATGGGCAACAGCTGGTGGAGTTACTAGTTTTGATTATGATGCACAAGACGGTCGTTGGGAACTTGAAAGATATAAAAATCTTCTTGCTAGTATTAACAGACGTTCAGCTGATATTCTTTCAGCTTCAAAAATGGGTCTTGGTAACTATCTTATCATCTCTCCAAACGTATGGGCTAGCCTTGATGCACATGGATATATTGATAAAGCTGGTCTTCCAGGTGGAATGGCTGATCCTTCAAGAAATCCTTTCGTAGGAATCCTTCTTGGACGTTATAGAGTTTATGTTGACATTTGGGAAACAGGCGACATAGTAAACATGGGATACAAAGATTTTGCTGGAGCAGCTGATAGTGAACTCCGTGCAGGCGCTTTCTTCTGTCCTTACCTTCCAGTAAGTTCAATCAAAACAGTTGGCGAAGATGATGGACAACCTAGAAAATTCTTTACTAGTTCATTCGCTACAAAATTGCACCCTTTCGCAACTAAGAATGGCGGAAATGATTTCTTTAGAAAAATTAGCATCTCTAATCTTCCAGCATAATTCTAACTAGATCATAGATAATACTTAGGGACTCTTCGGAGTCCCTTTTTTATTGACTTTTCATAAATATTCAGTATAATATAATTAGAGTTGATTATATTGTGTGGGAGGATTAGTCATGAGTTTGAAAGAAAATATAATAGAAATTCTAGAAGTAACTAAAGGAAAATTCAAAAAATTCAATTTCAAATCTATAATGGATGATATAATAGAAGCAACATCATTTCTAGATTCATATGATCCGAAACCACAAGAAAGAATATATCATATACTTAATGATATAAGTACTTCAATGATTTGTCCTGTATGTAACGATAAATTAAGATCATTTAGATCAATTAATAAAGGTTATGGAAAATATTGCTCAGTTCAATGTACAGGCAATTCAGAAGAATCTAAAAACATTAGAAACAAATCACATAAAGAATATTACTCAGATGAAACAAACTATGAAAAAACACTATTAAATAGACAGTATAGTTTTTTAATCACAATGATAGAAAAACATAATTACACCTATAATAGTATATTAGAAAAAACGCCTAATGAATTACATAACTACTTAATCGAAAATACATCAATCAAAATAGATTCATTACAAGAATTATATTATGTTTATTGTGAAAGTATAATAGAACATCCAAAATGTTATTGTGGCAATGATTTAGATTTTATTAATATACACATGGGATATAAAAAATACTGTTCTACAGAGTGTCAAAACAAGTCACAAGAAAAATATGATAAGATGGCTGAAACAAATGAAGAAAGGCATGGAGTGGATCATTACTCAAAAACAATAGAGTTTAAAGATAAAACACGTAATACATGGAATAATAAGACTGATGAGGAAAAGAAAGAAATATATGAAAGAGCTGCTGATACATATAATAACAAGACTGAAGAGGAAAAGAAAGAGATAGTTGATAAACGCATACAAACTAATCTAAAAGAACACGGAGTAACTAATACATTGCTACTAGAAAAAAATAGAAAAAAAGCTGCTTATAGTATTAGGGAGACAAATTGGGAAAAACATGTTGATATGTTAATAGATAAAAAAATTACTCCATTATTTAATAGAGATGATTATCTAAACTTTTCAGAAGAGGATACAAAAAGATATAAATGTGATGTATGCGATAATATAATAGAAACTAATTCTATACAAGCAAAAGAAATATTTTGCATGAATCATGGAGGAAAATCTATAGCAGAACACGAAATAAAAGAATTTCTTAACAATAACGGAATTCATAATATTGAAATGAACAAAAGATTTTCTGTCAATGGAAAAGTAAGAGAAATTGATATATTTCTACCTGAATACAATATAGGAATAGAACATCACGGAATTTATTATCATAGTGAGAGCAAACTTAATACGAGAAAAGTAGGAGGAAAAATTTATCACTATGACAAGTACAAGTTTTTTAATGAAATTGGTATAAGGATTATACAAGTGTTTAGTAGCGAGTGGATTTTAAAAAGAGATATAGTAGAATCAATAATAAAAAATTCATTGAAACTTAATAGCAATAAAATATACACTAGAAAATGTATATTAAAAGATATATCACATAAAGAGTTTGATAATTTTTTAGAAATTAATCATATGCAAGGCAATGTCAACTCCAAGTATAGATATGGATTATTTTATAATGATGAGTTAGTATCTGTATGCGGATTTAAAAAGAATAGATATAGTAAGGATGATAATTTCGAATTGACTAGATTTTGTAATAAGATGAATACAAGTGTAGTTGGATCGTTTAGTAAATTTATTAAACATTTCACGAGAACAGTTTCCAGTAATATTATAACGTTCTGTGACTTAAGATACTTTGATGGACATGGATATGAAAAGAATGGATTCAAATTTAGTCGTATATCAAAACCAAATTACTTCTATTTTAAAGATTCTACTTTAGTTTTAGAAAGTAGAATAAAATACCAAAAACACAAGTTGAAAGATACACTTCCTATATTCGATGAGAGCAAGACAGAATACGAAAATATGATAGATAATAAGTATAGAAGAATATTTGATGCTGGAAATATTAAATATGTTTTCACAAAAAACTCTTGACATTTCCAGAAAAGTATAGTATTATATTAATAGATTACTGATTTATTAAATAAATATGTGATATAGTAATAGAGTATTGGTTTTAAAATCGATTCTGACTGTTCTAATACTTCGTCAGACAAGAGAAAACATAAAACTAATAGTAACGCATAGATCATTGATTAACTTATAGAGAGGAAACAAAATGAGAGATTACACAAGAGAAATCACAGACATTAATTATCGCTTATCTGCAATCGAGGACCTCCTAAAAGAATTATTAAAAGAAATCAAAAAGAAAGAATCATGATCAAAGAAGATTATTATTCTATACTTAGTAAATTAAGTAGTGAAGAAAGACAAAAATTAGACTATGATATGCTCATGTACGGAGAAGTCATATTAAAAGAAGTAGATGGAAAATATATTGTTGTCGATCAATTAACAGTGGAAGTAACTAAGTGAAATTTAGAAAATACCTTAAAAATAAGTATGACACCAAAGAAAAAATGGATGATTTTTTAAAAGGCTATGAAGAGTTTAAACTTGGTATAATTCTGAAAGATAAAAGGGAAAAAGAAGTGATGGAAGAAGATTCAAAAATTGTTGAGTTGTTTATATCAGGAGCAATAATAGCACTTATTATTGTATTCGGAGTAAATTTTATAAGCACTGCAAAGATTATTGAAATGCCTATTAGTAAACCAATCAGTAAAACAATTAAAGGAGGATAAATTGGCAAAGAAAGGAAACTCTATTTTAAATAGATTGATAAAAGCATCGGGAAATAAATATGCGGCAGCAATTTTAGACTGCGATGTATATGACATTACCGATTACTATGATACTGGTAGTTATATGATGAATATGTTACTATCAGGTGACATGTTCAGAGGAATGCCGGCAGGAAAAGTATTTGAATTGTCAGGAGAAACTGGAACAGGCAAATCTTATCTAGCAATGGCAGTATTATTTAATTTTGTAAAAACTTCTAAAAATAACTATGTATGGTTACATGAATCTGAGAAGTCAATTTTACAGGAAAAAATCAGACCACATCTAACAGAAGAAGAGAATCAAAGATTTGTTGTGGCACCGGTTGTTCACTTAGAAGAATTGATTACAGAATCAGCAAATTTAATGAAAGAGTTTAAAGCGATTAAAGAAGAGACACCGGAGATTAATCTAATGTATTCTTTAGATAGTCTTGGAATGTTAACTTCTCGAGTGGAATTGGAAAAAGCTATTAAAGGAGATGAATCAAAAGTAATGTCAAAGCAAGCTAAAATTGCTGCTTACTTTAATCTTATTTCTATGGATCTTGCTAAGATGAAAATTCCTTTCATTTACACTAACCATCTTTATCTTGATATTATGAAAGCAAGTCAGAAGTACGTTAAAGAAACTGATAAGCATATTACATCAGGCGGAAAAGGTGTTATGTTTTGTCCAGATGTTAAAATCAGACTCATGAAGAAAAGATTTAAGGATGAAGATACAGGAATACAATCAGGAATCACTGTAAAAGCAATTCCTACTAAGTCAAGGTTTATTGCTTCTGATATATCAAAGATCGAATTTCAAATTCTTTTCAAAGTAGGTATGGACAGATATTCAGGTCTATTTGAATTTCTAGAGAATCATGATCTATTACAAAAGAAACGAATGGGACCACATGGAACAGAACTTTCTATTCCTGAGTGTGGATTTAAGACTACAACAAAAGAGATGAAAGGGAAACCTAAGTCAGAATTTTTTACAAAAGAAGTACTAGAGTTTATTAATAAGAAATTTCAATCGCTGTATCTTTTGGAATCACAAGAAGATACAAAGTTCATTGATGGAATCGAAGGAGCGGAATAATGTCAGTTATAACAGAAATTAAAGAATATTGTGAATCAGACGAATGGAAAGAGATTACGAAGAAACAAGAAATGGTTAAACTCATGAAAGAAATTATAAAAGATCTCCCTGATGGATTGTGGATGGAAATGTACGATTCAATAGTTTTTAGAAAATAATGCTTTACTTTTACTATAATATATGTTATAGTGATATGAAGTTAATTAATTTATGGAGGCAAGTATGAATTACACATTTGTAGAAAAGTTGAGTGATACATCACATGTTTATGTAAAAGATGGAATAAACTTTGTATTTGAATATGAAGAAACAACAGTAGAGTTACTTTATGAAGGCAAATGGGAAGAAGTAAGAGCGGATCAATTAATTGAATATGATATAATTAGAAATTGTCACGAGGAAGTTGAAATGATAATGGGAGATCCAACTTTTATTGTTTTTGATGTAGACGGAACATTGAAATCATGTGCCAAACTTAAAAGTGTTGATCTTGATGAATTTTACAATCATATTAGTAAATCAGTGCTTGCCGTTGATGAATTGGAGAAATAAAAAATGATATCCGAACTCAACATTATGAGACTTTGTCTATACAATACAGAGTATAGATTGAAAGTATTTCATTCAATAAAACCGGAAATGTTTGATTCTATTCATATAAAAGAAATATATAAGATAGCTTATGATTTCGAAATGAAATATGGGACATTTCCGGAAGATAATATAGAAATTCTAATAATGAATAATCCTTGGAAGAACGAAGTAGAAGTAATCAAACAAAAACTTGCTATTGTTAAAGAATGTGATAAGGATTATTTTAAGAATATAAATCTAGCACCTTATATAGAAGAAACTGAGAAGTGGTGGAAGAAAAAGAAATTTGGATTGATTCTGAGAGACGGTACAGACATGTTTCTTGGGAATGGAGATATTGACTTCGGATCTATTGATGATGGTATGTCAACATTACAAACATTTTCTTATTCTAATGATGATTTTCTTTCTGTTAATGATATAGACGGAATGATTGATTATTATCTCGAGGATGAAAACAGACTCAAATTCTACAGTGAAGAATTGAATAAAATTCTTGGAGGTGGATTGATAAGAGAATCAATCAATGTTTTCATGGGTGGAACACACTCTGGTAAAACAAGACTATTGATTAATTTAGCAAATGATTTGACAATACAATCAAAGAATAATAATGTACTGTATATTACATTAGAGATACCTAAGATGAAAGTATCATCATTCTCTGATATGGTTAGACTAGAAAAGAACAATTACAATATAAAAGATATTGTTAGAAATAATGTTGAACTGTACAGGAAAAAGAAAATAGAATACTCGAAAACAATGGGAACAATGTATATTCTTGAGTATCCAGCATATTCAATTACTCCAGCAGTAGTAAAAGGAAAGATTACTGAAATGATCAGAAAAGGATTTGGTCCGTGTGCTGTATTCATTGATTATCTTACATTGATGGAACCAACACACAAATACAACAACTCATCGGAACGAGGAATCTTTCTAACAACTGAAACGAGATCGATAGCACAAGAACTATCGATACCAATAATAACAGCAGTACAACCTAATAGAGGTGGTAATAAAGCGTTGGCATCTGGTATATCTGATATGATGGATGTAGGTGAGTCAAAAGGAATGCCTGATGCTAGTGATCTATGGATTAATATTATCAATACAGAAGAACATAGAACAAATGGAACACAAAGTTTATTCGTCGAGAAAAACAGACACTCTGGAATAATTAAACAATCGTTGTTAGCAGATGTCGGAAATGATTATTATAAGGTTGAAATAATATCAGCACAAGAAGAAGAGAAAGCAGATTTAAATGAATTTGATACTATTGAAATCAAATCGGAGAAATCAGAATATTCTTCTTATGATTTTAGTAAGCCACAAGTTTAGGAGGAAAAATATGGAAAGAATTATGTTAGAAGTAGTAGACAGCAACGGATACACTAGATTTATTAAGTCATGTCCTTGTTGTGGAAGTAAAGATATTGAAATTGTAAATAGCGGAGAAAAACTTTTTTATGCTCTATGCATGAAAGATGATTGTGGTCTTAGTGGACCAGAAGAAAAATCTAATTTCCGTAAATGGAATTCACTTCAAGTGAATTCCGATTGTAGTACTGAGGATTATATGGATTTAATAGAAAAATTCCACGAAATATCTTGTTCTATTAAAGATTCAAATAACTATATTGTTTTCGGTGTAGACGAGGAAGAGTCTGAAGGTTGTTCATGTGATACTGGAAATTGTCAAAAAGAAACTACTGGAAGTCCTTGTGATGGATGTACATGTGAACCAGAAATTGAACTTGAAGATTTAGTATTAGACTTGATGGACAGAGTTGAAGCTACTGAAAAACTATTAAATGAACTTTCAGAAGTAGTTGTTACTTTATCTGAAGCAGTTAAATACGCTTGCACTAATTGCTTCAAAACAGAAGAAGAAGTGTCATATTATCCATGCAGTATATGTTATGACGTAATGAGGCCCACAGGAATAACATTTCATAGTTGTCCGCCTCAATACGAATACAAATGTACTAGATGCGGTAGTGTGAACACATATACCAAACTTATTTAAAATATCTCTTGACATTTCTAAAAATATCCGTATACTTATAATAGATTGATTATTTGTTGAGGGACTATTATGAATTTTAAATTGTGTACACTAAAAAATGAATTAAAAAACAAACTTTACTTGTGTGGAAGAAAAGCTCTATTAAATGGAATCGAGACTGAAATACTTGAAGATGAAGATAGGGTATTTGTTTTTATCGATAACGACTTAAGAATACTTACAGTTACATATACTGGAAGTGAATACTTACTTTTAGACGAAGATAATAATAGATATGATTTAGAATTAATTTAATAAATAATAGTAATATAAACTATTTTATGTGTATACCATGACTATTAGAAGTGACATAGATCTAAATTTTAGAAAACTATCCGATGGATCAATTGCTATTAAGACAGGAGTTGATGCAATAAAACAATCAGTAGAATTTATTTTGTTTACTCAGCCAGGTGAAAGACCTTATGATCCTGAATTTGGATCAACTATTCCAACATTCTTAGAAGGATCAGCAAATAGACTGAATTCGTTAATAATAAAAGATATCATATTCACCAAATTGAAAAACTACTTATCAGATCAAATAATCCTTTTTAAATCTGACATATCAGTGGAACCGAATTATGACGAGAATACATATGATATCAGTATATATTATAGAGAAAATAAGATACAGACACCACAGGAGATAAATTTTAATATATCAGTTGAAAGATAGTTCATAAGGGAGGAAATTATGTACGAGATTCAGGCAATTGTTTATTCAGTAGGAGAAGGATCAGAAGTAGTTGTAATATCTGATTCAGACTTGTATTACCATTGTACAAGAGAAATAGCAGAACGTATAGAGCACGTTGAAGGACAAACGTATAGAGCTTTTTGGCCCGATGGAACATTTTCTGATTATCTTACTGTATTCAAAGTCGACAAGGCTCTACTCAACTAATTATTCAAATCATAAATATAATTAAGTGAAATCAATACATTATAAAATACTTCTTTACTTATTAGTATTAATGTATTATAATATAATTGAACGTTATCAATTTCCAATGGAGGAAGAACATGAAAATTAAAAGTATACTATTACTTATTTTAGCAACTGGATTATTAGTCCGTTGTTGTACTGTGAGGTATGTTGGGGATCAAGATCAGATTGATGAAGTTGTTCAGAACGGCTCCAAGTCTGTAGGTTACATTGAAGTTACTAGGCTATTTAACTATTGTACCGCATTTAATAAATGTGAGTTGGTAGAGAAAAAGTATACTGGTACTGGGTTTGTTGTTGACGATGACGAAGGATATGTAATAACAAATAATCACGTTATTGATCAAGCTGTGCAAACATTTATTACTATTGATGGCAATAGAATGTCACTGAAGTTATTAAAAACATATCCAAAGCAAGATGTAGCAATTCTAAAAATAATTCCTATTGGTACACTTGACATAGAAGAAGTTAAATTAGCAGAAGAATCTAGAACAGGTCAAAAGATTCTAGTATGTGGTAATCCTTTTGGACTTAAGTTCTCATGGTCACACGGAATTATATCAGCAAAAAGAACGTATGAGAAAGACAATCTGTTTATAGGAGATTTCATTCAAGTCGATGCAGCAGTAAATCCAGGAAATTCTGGAGGTCCTATTTTTAATTATGATGGAGAAGTAGTTGGCATAGTATCATATGGACTGACTCCAACAGGAAGTAATGTCGGAACTAACTTCGGAGTTGACTCTGCAGTACTTAAAGTCCTTTTCAAAGAATATCTAGATTAAATCATTCATCAGTCAAATCAGTCACTTACAAAATATCACTTTACTTATTAGTATTATTATATTATAATATAATTGAGTTGATTAATTTTTTGCTGGAGTGTGTCATGAAAAAGATTCTTACTTTAATCGTTTTATTATTTTCTTTAGTATCATGTCAAAAATCTGAAATGGATTCTATAAGAGAAGTTGTCAAAAAGAAAAGTTCTGTGGTAGTTATTTGGAATAACTCTATTATAGAAGGAGAAACAGTAGTTAATTATGGAACTGGATTTTGTGTAGGTAAAGGATTGTTTCTAACTGCTCAACATGTAGTTGCTAATAGCAGCTTTTCATTTGTTGAAACCACGGATCTTGTATTACATAAGTCAGTAGTGGTATTTGAAGATATTGAAAATGATGTCGCTCTTTTAAAAGTAACTGAGATTATCGATTCTAAGCCATTAGAATTCGCATTGAATAGTGAAGTAGGAGAAAAGGTTATTATCATGGGACATCCGGGTCTACTTAGGCATACGACTAGTTTCGGAAGAATAACAAGAAAATACATCTTAAACGAAAAACAATTGATTCAAACAGATGCTTCAAATGATAGAGGAGGATCAGGCAGTCCTATATTTAACTATGATGGAAAAATTGTTGGTCTATCACACTCAATGAAAACACAAACATGCAACTTTGGATTGTCATTAGAATATCTTAAAGAAGTATTAGCCAATTATAATAATCAAAAAAATCAAACAAAACCCTTGACAATTAAATTTGATGCAGTATACTTATAATAGATTGATCATTTATTTGATGGAGAGAGATTATGACACTAACTGAAAAATTGAGAGTATACGACAAAGCATGTAAGGCAAGAAATGAAATGAATGCAAATCATAACAAGTATACTGATGCTACTAAGAGAAAGTTGAAAGATCTATACCACAGTCAATACTTAAAGAAAAGAAGTGAATTAAGAGAATTGGAATTAGTTTTAGAAGATATGAACAGTGGATTATATCAATGAATTGTATGAATATACTAGATGAAATAAGAGGAAGAAAAAGATTATTAATTAATTTTACTGATTCCAGAATGATATTATTACGCTGGTATAAAGACGATCAATTGATGCATTTTAAATATTTTATAGATGATTTTATTAAAGTTACTAAATATAATAGAGATGGATCAAAGACATCTGAGGGATATTTAACTATTGGTACTAACTTGCACATGGATTCAGATGAAATAAATCATTTTAAACTTAGAAGATATAATGTAAGAGATATAATTACTGAAATATCTCCTGGATCAAGAGATAATACAGAAATACATGAAATGAACTATACTATAAACGGCAAATCATATAGGTACAGGCAGGAGTTCAGAAAGAATACTGAGCAAGATACTTTTAGGTATATGAAAGATGAAATCATTAAAGAACTGGATAGTAAAAGAATTAATAAATAAGTCTAGTATTATAATAGGATAGTATCAATGAGAAAAATAATAAAAGAAAATGGAATATATTTATTGAAAGAAAAAATATCTTTCAATAAATTAACAAAAAAATGGATGCAGATGATTATTGAATCATATATTAATTTTATATTTAAGAAAAATAATGTTTCATTTGATTTGAAAGTAACAACAAAGAAACGTCTAAAAGGAAATATGATTGGATATATTGATATGGTAAAAGCAATTAACGAAAATAAGTATGAACTTGTAATTGCCGACTCATCTTTGGACAGTATATATGAATCAATAGCACATGAATTGACTCACGCAATTCAAATATATAAAGGATTTTTATCTTTCACTGACGATATGAAAAATATTATATGGAAAAAAGAATTATTTCCAGTTAAAGACTATGAAAAACTTCAGAGTGTTAAAAACTTCAAAAAGTACAAAGAAATTCCATGGGAAAAAGAAGCATATAAAAATCAAGACAAATTACCGGATGCATACAAAAAAACAGATGAATTGAAAAAATTAGCCGATAAAGACGCTACTATAAATTTCATGATTAGTAATAATGATGATGTTGTCAGAACAGTTACAAATAAAACAAGTATGATAGGATAATTAATAAATAAGTCTAGTATTAAATATTTAGAGGATAATCATGGTCATTAAAATAAACGAAAGTGATTTCACCAAAGTAAGAAAATCATTAAAGGAGTATCTAAACACATCTGGTTCACCTTTCGAGAACTATAATTTCGAGACTTCAGGGCTATCCGGTATGTTGGATTTCGGTTCATCAATAATTCAGTACCTATCATATCAAATGAATAGAAGCGTATCAGAAATATTCATGAATACAGCTTTACTAGATGAAACGGTATATACATTAATGTCAAATTTCAATTATCTTCCTTTTATGAGAAAACCAGCAAAGAAATACATGAAGATAAGATACAATTTGAATTCAACTGCTACAGCCAATAGTTCTACTGATAGTTATACATTGACTTTAAACAATGGCCTATATACAGATGACTATAAAATGATTCCCACTTTCAGAGATAAATGGCAATCAACTGATTATGAAGATGCTAATCCAAATGCATTCTTAAATCAAAATGTAGCATCATTTAATATGGATCATATTGAAGTTGGTGGAATAAAATATGCTCAGGCTATTATTCCAATGTTTCAAGCTGAGTGGGACGTGAATGAATATGTTGCTGTATCAGGATTCGATAACACATATTTTCTAAGAGACGGATCCGGAGACTCTTATAATGATAAAGTTGTAGCAGATACTATTAGAGTTTTTGTAAAAGAACTGGATACTAACTGGTACGAATATAGTAACATTAGAGATGGACTATTTGATGAGAATGAAAGATCATATAATTTGACTTACGATCAGACAAATGGATTGACTGTTGTTATGGGAATAGATAGAATATCAAGAGAACTTGAAATCGGAGAAACATTAAGAATATTCTTCGCTGTTACTGAAGGAGAAGATATTAACACTGTTTCAGGTTCATCAACCTTTAATAATACCAAGTATGAAACCATAAAGGTATATAATGATACTGATTCTGCGTATGTACTTGAATCTGAAGGCGGAGACGGAACAACAGCAACTGTTTCAACTGGTACAGCTGGACTATTAGAAACTTTTTTGCTAGAAGAAATAGATACTGATTCTGATTCAGCTATTTTTGATAACGGTGCGGCAATGCAAACTCTAGCATCAATCAAAACAGCGGCTCCATTGTTTCTAACAACACAAGGAAGAGTTGTAACAGAACAAGACTATAATACAGTACTACAAGCTAAATTCACTGAGTACGGCGGAATATATGCATGGTCAGGCGGAAGAGAGTTTATAGATATAGAACAAATGCTTACAGATAATATTGGTGCAGGAACAACTTTTACACTTGCTCAGTGTCTAACAGCAATGAAATCAACAATGGAAGAAATGAATACAGGAAATGATTTTGTTATTGATATGGTATCATACAATGATCTACAAGACGGTAAATATGTAAAAGACAAAGGATGGGTTTATGTAACATACTATAACGACGGATTCAAATTTGCTAGAAGTACTGCCAATGATACAGAAATAGAGACTTTTCTATCAAATAAAAAGATCCTTACTATATTTCAAAAGTTTATGAATCCGAATTTCTGTTTACTTAAACCTGAAATAACTGTAAAAGCTGCCTCAGCATATAGCTCAGAAATAAGCTCATTAACAACAAAACAAAAAATAAGAGACTTTGTTAATGATAATGTAGAATTCAATCAGATTTTCAATACTAACGACATTTACGACTATCTAGTGTCATTAGATGAGATCGATCAAGTTAGTAATATTTCATTCACTGTAAAAGATAAATTCAAGAACAATGACGATGATGATTATATATACGTTAGATTGTTTACTCCAATAGCCGCTGATTTGAATACTAAACTAACAACAGCGGATGGAACAGAAGTTGCTGATATAACTAGTAGTGGTACCGTTGTGTCTATTGATGGAACAGTTGCCGGTGATATAAACAAGAGTTTGGGATTGATGAGATTCAAAACAACTGGAAATGTTACAAGCAATTCTAGTTATACAGAACTATACATTAAAAATATTTCTATAACAGGAAATAGAATATACGCTTTTAGAGAAAATATTGTAGGAATCGAAGGTGTAGCAGATATTAAATTAGTAATAGAATAAACAAAAGGGAAATAAAATGAAAAAACTAGTAAAAGAAGACAATGGAAAATGGGCTATTAAGCAAGAAAATATTGAAGAAGCTGAACAAGAAGAATTAGTAGAGCAGGAAGAATTTGATGTATCTAAAGATAAACTATTAAAATTTAAAGATACGCTTATCAAGCTAATGAAGCAGCATAAAGCCGAAGTTCAATTTTTATCTTCTGGGGAAGGATTTCAGATTGGATCAGCATATATAAAATTTGAGCACATAATTAAGAAAAATCCAGTCATTAAAAAATTAAATGTATAATTATAAAACACTATAGAGAAATTCCAATTAATCCTTAATAAAATCAATCATTTAAAAAATCAATAAAAACTCTTGACTTATCTATAAAAATAGTGTATTATTATATTAGAAAGTTCGTTGAATATTTTTGGGGGTTATTATGAAAAAGTTCGAAAGAGAATATACATCAATTAGCAGAAGTGAGTATGATAAAATTGTAGAAGAACTTCATAAAGAAGGATATACATGGAACAATGAATCCAAATTAGCAGATTTTAATCCTTTCATAGACGATGAAAATATGAATCAAGAACGTATTCACTTAACACTAAGAGAAGAAATAAAAACTGTAGTGTATGATTATTAAATAAGAGGTTATTATGAAAAGAAGAATAATAAATTTGATGAGAAGTTTAATTAAAGAAAATATTAGCAAAGAAGATGTTGTGGACGGAGTCAATATATTATATATCAACGAAGATATAGATTTTAACTATCTATATAATATAGCACTAAGAGAAGAGAGTTTTGTAGGAGACTAATATGATATTCATTAAATGTGATAAATGTGGGAAACATCATGTGGACTGTACAGTTAAATATGTAAAAGACCAAGATATGTTTATATGTAAAGGTTGTAGAGATTAAAGGGGGAAGGTTAATTATGGGAATGTTTGATTATGTAAATTATAGTTGTAAGTGTCCCAATTGTAATCATACAATGGAAGATTTTCAAACGAAAGATATGGAATGTGATTTGATAGTAGTTGAGATAGAGAATGTAGATAATTTTTATGATTTTTGCTCAGAATGTGATTGCCGAGTGGAATTTTGTAGAATAGACAAGGAGAGATTCGAGAGAACTATTTTAAACAAAGATTTAAATATACGTTCAATAAGAGTTGTTAGAATTGTTCCTAAAAGAGAGTATATTACCACTGAGATCAATATATAAATAATAGTATATTAACTATTAACTAACTAATATGACAACCTACAATAAAAGTCTAAAACCAAATATAGAAACTCTTTTCTCAGAGTATAATAGAACAGCCTATCCAACGTTTGTCCAATTCGCTGAAGAAGTACTTGGATATATGGAAGAAGAAAATTCTCTAACATATTTTACAGATGAATCGGACTCAGTTAAGAAAACAAACTCACTATATCAAAACATTGTAAGTTTTTCTAAATTCTTTGACTTTGATAGTATACCAACAATAAACACAGAATTTTTCAATGCTGCTTTCAGTGATTATGCTAGTTCAGTTGATTTTAGAGAAGTCAATTTGTATGTATCAGTAGAAAAATTAAAAAGAATAATGCAATATGCTACCATGATGTACCGATTAAAAGACTCATGGAGAGGATATAATATGTTCGTCAAACTTATAGATGAGTATATTTCCATATCATCCACCAAAGAAATAGATTTCAGAGTTTATTTCCATGATGATTTTACCACCCAGCCACCAGACTTTTCATCTATACCAGAAGATCAAATTATACTATGTGAAATACCAACTTATTCTTTAACCAATTTAGTATTTTCCGGATCAATTTATGTGGCATCAGATTTTCCTACTACTGCTGATGTAGTCAATGGAATGTCGTATCTTGTAAAAACGTCGGTTACTGATAATGATGCTACAAAGACAAATACAGGACAATCATTCACTTTAGATCAACAGATAAAATGGAATGGAGCAACTTGGGATGTCTTCACGGACCTAACAGTTAATAGGACAGCCATAACAGCAGCAGACAAAGGAAAATATCTTTTTGAATATCAAATAGCAAGTAATTCTGATTTGACTCGTACAGGTAGATTTTCAAGGTCTATGATAGATAATTTTCATCCAGCTGGTTTTGTTGTTGATAATATAGTACAGATAAACGATGTAGCAACAAATGTAAAAATAGAAAATAAAAATTTTCAAGTAACAGAATATATAATAGAATGTGAAACATAAATTAAATAAAAGGAGACAAAAATGAAAGTAACAAAAGAAAACGGTAAATGGAATTTAACTGAAGCAAAAGGACACAAAAAAGAGTATGCTAGTATGAAAAAGGATATTCAAAAAAAATTAAAGGAATTGAGTAAATTACTTGATATCCACGAGAAAGAGTTTTTAGATGATTCTGGAAATTTTGGTTTTGTTGGTGATTTGGGTAGAATTAGCAACGATTTGTCCGATTTATTACAATCCCTTAAATCAAATAAAAAATAAATTCTTCACAATCTTTTTTATAAATAATATCAGATAAAATTATAAAAAAGGAGATTCATATAATGAAAAGATCAGGAACCGGCTGTATAACTGACAAAGGTCAAGCGATAGCATTGTACTGTAAGACCAATACTGTAGCATTACCATTCACAAACTTTTATTTCTCAGAGTATAGTTCAACATTAGATGTATTGACCGACTCATCATCAATTTTCGATGATATGACCGCAGCAACTCTAGAAACAACTTTTGGAAGTTCAGCATTCTATAACAATGGTCCTACTACATATAACGATTCATTATTTGCCGGCGACGCTACAGTTCTTCCTTTACTCTGTTCATTGCCTTCAAATGCATTTGTTCAGGATGTAAATCTCAAGACAATATTCATAACAGTAACGGATCCAGTAGATTCAATAGAAAAAGTCTTCTACACTGGATGTTTTTCCTACTCTGAACTATTAGATATTCTCGTTGTAGATGCTTCAGCTATTTCAGTTGGAGAATTTATTATCAATAATGGTAATGGTGCTGTAGGCGAGGTTATGGGAAAATCAACCAACACTCTATCTATAGATATGCAAGACACTAATGATTTTGCTGCCGCTGATTCAATTGATGATGTTGCTACGGGAACAGTTAGACTGACCCTAGACGCTGTTACCTCTTATGCTGTTGGTGATACTATTACTGGAGATACTTCTGGTGCTAGTGCTGTTATTACTAATAAAGATGTGCCAAATAAATATCTATATGTTGGTACAGTTACAGGTGGTCCTTTTCAGGTAGAAGCTGTTGATACTGCTACAGCAAATATTACTGTTGCTGACGGCCAATATCTCACAGAAACAACTACTGTCACCACTGTATCAACTAGTCTAACAGATTCTACTATACTGACACACGAATATATTTCTGGTACTCAAATCAATATGAGAATCAATTTAAGATATACTAGTGGATTTCCTGATGACATTTCTTTTATTAATACTCAGATAATAGAAATCAATGAACATAATTTCGATGCCACTTCTCACTCAACTACTCATTTAGCAATTGCTGGAACAAATTCTCCAACAACTGATATTGATTGGGATGATAATAAGATAGAAAATCTTGCTGATGGTACTGTTGCTACTGATGCAGCAAATTGTGGAGTTGTTCAAACATACTCAGCGGAGTTGCTAACAGGACCAACTTTCACAGAAGCACAAGCATATATTAATGCATTACCAAAAACACTCAATCATAATATAGAAATAGTACTTAATGCATCATCAACCGGATTTGATACGAATTCACTAGTAATAAGTGGATTTAGTGGTGTGGGAGGTATTTATATCGACGGTGCAGGACTAACAACAGAAGCACAAGGAATATTTATAACCGATTGTAATTGTGTAGTGACAATTCAAGATTTTTCACAATTGAGTGATGGTTCAGTAGGCTATTGTTTGAATGTTGATAATTCTCGAAATATATATGCAAGTACAAACACTTTTAAAAATTGTGATTACATTTGCCATGCTTCTAACAATTCATACATCAATTTTACTGGTAATACAATAGGAACATCTGTATTAAATGGAATGAAAGCTTCTAACAATTCAGCAATAGATTCTGAGAATTGGACAGCAACTAATACTATTACTAATGAGGTTTTTATATCAGAGAGCTCCACCATCAAAATAATAGATGAAAATCAGCCAATGACTGCCGGATCAAATTATCAATTGATAAGCGAAGGTGGTCAGATAATTGGTATACTCGGAAGTGGAAGAAGCGATACAGATATCACTTTTGTATTAGATACCACTGCCAAGTTCGATAACTCACAACAAATACTCAAAAACTTTGGACCGGAAATTCCAGAAGGAATGACTTTCAATATAGATTTTTCGGGTACCACATCGGTCGGAAAAGATCTTGTAATAGATGGGTTTTATGGATTGGGTACAATCGAGATAAATGGAAATGGGGCAACATCAACAATTAAAAGTATTAGCATACAAAATTGTAAGTGTGCTGTTTATATCGATGATGTGTGGTTTAATACTTCTGGATCTTTATCATTGAGCATTAGTAATAGTGAACGTGTATATTTAAATGGTGGAAAATTCGTGTCAAATGATGATCCAAATACGATCGAGATAGATAATTCAAATCTAACTGTACAGTCAACGCCCGTTATAGCTAAAGATACATCTGCACATAGTATTTTTATGTCTGTCAATTGGAATTCAACTGTTATTTCCGGAGCATGGAGTCAACCAGATGATGCTGCTATTACAGCATTAGTTTTTGATGTTGATAACGGTGGAAGAGTGTTAATTGGCCATGAAGACCAACCTTATTCATCTGCTGGTATATTTTCTGATATTTCTAGTGGTGGAGATATTATTGGTCTACTCGGAAGAAATCAATCAATACCATATGGCGCAACACCAACGTTCACCATAACAAAATCTATATCCACATCTGCTGATTTTACACAAGCTGAAGTTTCAAAAATATTTAATGCATATGGTAGAGAAATACCAGCAGGAACAATATTCAGACTTGAATTAGCGGCTGCGACTTTCACACAAGCCTCAGACATAACAATTGGATCTGTCTATGGTGCAGGAACATTACAAGTGATAGGAGCAACAGCAGCAACAACTCATGTAGATGATTATGGACTTATTTTTGATAGAATATTGTGTAAATTAGAAATATCAGAAATTGGCGTCAGAGAAGCGAATGATAATGGAATTCAGTGTTTAGATTGTTCAGATGTTTATGTATATCACATGTTCATTGATAAATCGACTAGTAATGGAATTTATTTGTCTGGATGTCCAAAAGTGGAAATAGCATCATGTACTATAGAGGAAAATGTTTGTGCTATTTCAGCAGCAAATAATTCAAATGTCTATTCATATTCAAATACATACGCTGTTGATGCGAATGGGACGGATTTTGAATCACACTCAGGATCAAAAATTGCAAAGGGTGTGGATGCTGTATCCAGTCCTCTGACAACTTCATCGACAACAGTTGATACAGGCGGAATGATTATATCAAATACAGGAACAGTAATAACATAATCGAAAATAAGAAAAATGTTTGAAATAAAAGAACAATACATTCTTTTATAGTTTCTCTTAATTTTTTTTCATCTTCCAATTTTAATTCTTCAATATTTTTCATAAATAATTCTCCTTAAACAATTCAATAATTATAATATATCAAAATTTCGATAATATGTCAATGTTTTTTTGATAAATAATTTTATAATAAATTGTAATAAATGGGTAAAATATGTTTGGCCGAATTAAAAAGAAAAAGAATAAAAAAAATAAAAAGAATAAAAAAACAAAGTCTATATGGTATAATGGCATTATTGGTGTCAAAAGATCAAATGTACGAATTGATTTATCTGAAGCACAGGAAGCTGAAATTGAAAAATGTGCATGTGATCCCATTTATTTTATTGAAAAATATGTAAAAGTTAAAGTATCAGACAAAGGTATTATTAATATAAAATTACGTGAATATCAAAAAGATTTCATTAAAAGAATGTTAAAAGATCGTTTTTTGATAGCAAAAGGAGATGCCACACAACCAAAAGGAAGTACCAGCGATGAAAATACTGCTACTGGTGGTATAATTAGATAATCTATCCAAATTTCATAAATTCAACTAAGAAACTCACAACAAGAAAAGAAATCCCGACATATAACAAAACGACTCCAGTAGAAAACAATGTGTCGGGTATTTCTTTTTCCAAATATTTAAGTAATAATATTAATATTAAACTAGATATAGCAATAATCCAAATCATTTTTATTTCTCCTTGTAATTCTTTTTTACATTCAAAATTGAAGCAGTTATTTCAATTTCTTTCCAATAATCATTAACGATTATACCTCTAATCTATTTCCATTAATTCGTGACTGATTAAATGCCACATCTTACTTTCACAATAATAGACTTCCAGCTCAATTATATCTTCATTAGAATCTTTAATCTTTACCTTATAGTTTCCTTCAATTGTTCCTTCAACTAATTCTACTTCTTCATGTTCAACTATAGTCAAATTATTAAAATAATCAACAAATTCTTGATTATCTATATAGCATGATTCTTCATGTCTCTCAACAACAATTTTTTCTGTTCCTGGTCTTGGTTTAGATCTTCCTTTAGGTAGATAAGAAATCATTATCAAGTGTCTTCCTTTAGACTTGCCTTTCTTATCTTCTCTATAGTCTATAATCATTGCCTGGTCAAGTGATTTTGAATAAAACAAATAAAGACCGTCTTTTTCTGTATAACTTCTGCCTCTCTTTATCAACTCTTTTATTGATCTTTTGAAAAGAAGCTCAATTTCTCTCTCTTCCAATTCGTTTCTCTCAACTTTTCTTTGAACTGAATGCTTAGTATCAATAATCCACTTTCCTTTGAATGAATACAGGTATTCGTTTCCCAGATCCAGTGATTCAATCACATAGATATTATTTTCTTTCTTGATATTGATAACAACCTCCTTTAATCAATGATCTACTATAAGTATACACGATTTAATATTATTTTCTTTCTTGATATTGATAACAACCTCCTTTAATCAATGATCTACTATAAGTATACACGATTTAATATTATTTGTCAACATATATTATAAATAACAGTATGTGGAGGAAATATAATGGCTAAACGTAAAACTAAAAAGAAGAAACAAAACAAATCTATACTAGAGTGTGATTCAACGTGGTATAATGGAATGACTGGCGTACTCAAAGCGGGCGTAGATGTATCAGAGTTTTTTCATGATACAGAAGAAGGTCATTATCGTATGGAAGAAGTTCAGAAATGCATGAAAGATCCAAAGTACTTTATAAACCACTATGTACATATAAGAACCGCTGATGGCGATATTATTCAAGTAACACTTAGAGACTATCAAGAAGATTTTGTTGAAAATATATTAAACGAGAGATTCCTCATTACAATGATGGCAAGGCAGATGGGTAAAACTTCAACTGTATCAATGTGCTTCCTTTGGTATCTTCTTTTTAAAGATAACTTTAGAATACTGGTACTTGCTAATGTAGAAGATAAAGCAAAAGAAATCATAGAAGAAATAAAAACAATGATTGAGCATCTTCCTGTATGGCTACAAGAGGGAATAAAAGCATGGAATGAGAAAACAATCTCACTTGCTAATGGATCTAAAATATCAGCAAGAGCTACAACAAAGAAATCTGGCCGTGGATCTGTAAACAGTATAGTATATGTTGATGAGCTCGCGTTTATCGATGAAAATATTGTTTCTGGATTCATGAAATCAGCTTTACCATCTATCACTGCTGGTAAAGATACTAAAATGATTATAACATCTACTCCACAAGGCAGAAACTATTTCTGGAAGATGTACACAGAAGCTAAGAATAGAATATCAGAATTCAAGCATTTATTTTATGAGTGGACTCGACATCCTGATAGAGGAGAAGATTTTAAAAATACAATAATAAGTACTCTTGGTGAACGGGCGTGGAGAGGAGAATATCTATGTGCCTTTGAAGGTTCTTCTGCTACACTAATAAAAGGTGGTACTCTTGAAAAACTAGTTTCAATGGATCCAATTGAAGTAAGAGACTTATTTAAATTCGAAGAAGTATTGAATATATACACACTTCCTCAAGAAGGTCATAACTATTTTGTTACACACGATCCATCGGAAGGACTGGGCGACGATTGGGATTATTCAGCAATCCATGTATTTGATGTTACAGATAAACATAGATTAAAACAAGTAGCAACAGTATATAACAATACAATTGGAGATGAAGACGCCCCATATGTATTAAATGAAATATGTAGATTATATAATGATGCTTTTGAAATATCAGAAATAAACGTTTTCCCAGAAATACCTAGAAATCTAATAAAAAATTGTGATTACGATAATGTTTATTTTCATAACGATGGAAGATGCGGACTGAAGATGGAACAATCAAAACGAAACAAAGGTCTTAAACAGATGCAAGACATGTTTGATAATAATTTTATAGAAGTTGTTGACTATCACACTATACACGAATTAAATACTTTCATAAAAATACGAAACAAGTATCAAGCTGATAACGGAGAGCATGATGATTTAGTTACTTCAATGAACTTATTGTGCTATTTGTACTCGGATAAAGAACTATATAAACAACATATTGAAGACAAAGTGCAGTATATGAAAAAAGTTAGGCAAATGGATGTCAGCGATGAACCAGTAATAATTTCTGATACCAGTGATCCTTATCATGGATTTATATCTGAAAGTGAAAGAGGAATGCTCGTTTAAATCAATTCTGATCGGTCTAGTTCTTTATCTATTGAATAAAAACATAAAATGAATAGTAAGTGTCGGGTAGAATAGTTTTGACGCTTAGAAACGATTTATTAAAAAACGTCATAATCCAGTTTATAAGTTTTTCTCCAGAAAGATTTTTTCTCTACTCTCTCACCTACTTTTGTCAATTGCTCATCCGTAATATATTCAGGGCTTCCACAGAATCTTCCATCTGAAAAAATTCGTATAATTATACAGTATCCATCATCATTATATCCAACAACAACATGTTCTCCTATAATCTCTCTTTCAAATATATATACACGGACTCCTTTCACAATATCATTTTTCTTAAATTTCATATTGCCTCCAAATTAATTAACATTCTCAATATTAAAATTCTTAATCATCTTTAAAGCTGTATTTCCATTTCCAACTCTATCTGATATATATGTTATAGCTCCAAAAACTATCATGCTTAAAACTGATACTTTAATTAAAAATCTCATTCTGAACCCTCAAGTATTAATCAATCAACTCTAGTATAAGTATACAGTATAATTAATCAAATGTCAAGAGTTTTTTATAAATAAAAGTAATAAAAACTTTTTAAAAGAAATCAAATGATAAATCTAGGAAAAATAAAATTTTCGACAGAAGTAAAACAAGTACAAGAAGAGCAGGGAAACTTCTATGGCTGTAGTTGGATGCAAACTAACTGGGGTCCTATTAAGCAACTTGTATCTGTTAGAGACAATAAAGAATTGGATTTACTTTTTG
>Ga0233413_10000173_pt1 | contig 34452 bp, 45 predicted proteins | sample Na_anoxic_6_MG_FD_189019 | JGI IMG/M metagenome (GOLD analysis project Ga0233413, IMG submission 189019) | Seawater microbial communities from Saanich Inlet, British Columbia, Canada - Na_anoxic_6_MG | ecosystem: Environmental > Aquatic > Marine > Inlet | place: Canada: British Columbia...
AGTCCCGGAAATCCAGGCTCTGGCTAACGATGGCCGCATTCTGATCGTACCCGGTGACTTCGACCCGGAGCTGTTGGCAGAACTGCTTGACCACCACTGGTTCGTTATCGCGGCAACCGATGATAAACATAGCAATACAGAAATTGCGCGCGTGGCGAAGCTTAAGCTGCGCCTGTGCAACGTAGTCGATGATGCTGAAACATCGAGCTTCATCGTGCCGGCGATTGTCAACCGGGCGCCGGTTACCGTCGCGATCTCGACAGCCGGTAACTCGCCGGTGCTAGCAAGAATGGTGAAATCTCGAATTGAAACATTGCTGCCCACGCGGCTGGGTGAACTGGCCGAGTTTGCCGGTAGCTGGCGTGCACGCATCAGGGCCAGTTTCATCAGCGTCAGTGAGCGACATCGGTTTTGGCAGGAGGTGCTGGACGGCGAAGTTGCCGATCATATGCTGGGTAACCGCCCCACGGAGGCAGAAAGAGCATTACGACAGCGCCTGAAAAATCCCTTAGCCGAAACAACCAACATCACCGGCAAAGCCTACCTGGTAGGTGCCGGACCCGGTGATCCAAAATTAATTACGGTGCGCGGCAAGGAACTGCTGGAGCGTGCCGATGTCGTACTCTACGACCGGCTGGCCTCTGCAGAGCTTCTGCAGCTCGCGCGACGTGACGCCGAATTCGTTGACGTCGGCAAGTCTCCACATGGACCCAGCCGTTCCCAGCAAGACATTAATGCACTGCTGGTCAATGCAGTGATACAGGGCAAACAGGTTTGCCGGTTAAAGGGTGGCGACCCGTTTTTATTCGGGCGCGGTGGAGAAGAACTCGAAGTGCTGGCAGAACGAGGATTACCTTTTGAAGTTGTGCCTGGCATTACCGCAGCCACTGGTTGTGCCGCGTATGCAGGCATACCGCTAACGGTGCGCGGGCTATCGCACTCGGTGACCCTTGTAACTGCACGCGGCTACGACGGTGATCCGGCGATCGACTGGCAAAGCCTTGCACAAAAAGGTCAGACACTGGTGTTTTATATGGGTGTCAGTCAGTACGCAAACATTAGCAGTCAGCTTATCGCTGCCGGTCTGGATGCACAGATGAGTTGCGCCATAGTCAGCGAGGGCACGACGAACAAGCAACGCGTAATACGAACCCGGCTCCACAGAATTCATGAGGCCGCCGAATCAGTTATTCAACCCCCTGCAGTATTAATTATTGGGGAAGTCGCAGCGCTGACCGGTCGTTATGCCTGGTTTGCACCACATCAAATTATCTTTGATGACAATAATATAAATAGCAGCATGACGGATTTAATAAATGCGTCTCCTGCGGAGCAGGAACCTCGTGTCTACAATGCCGCTTGACACATTGCGAGTCATTCATCGCGCCAGCGAGAATAGATTCATATCTGAATTTTCCGCTGACATTTTTTTTGCTGAACCACCGGTCTTTATTGATACCTGCCAACGCAGCATTTGGGTTGGTCAAAAAGCACAACACCCAAGTGTTGTTGACGCAACCACGGATATTGAATTTTTTTCCGAAAAAAAAGCATACGAATTTCTATTGAGATTCGCTTCCGGCCTGCTCAGTGCGATCCCCGGAGAAACGAATGTTTTCGGTCAACTCAAGGCTGCATGGCAAAACCATCAGGCACTGTTTGGCGCCAATACTTGTGCTTTAAATCGATACTTGATGGCACAGCTTTTTACCGATACCAAACATATTCGCAACAGACACCTGCAGCGTATCGGCGGACGATCATACGGCACACTGATACGTTCCCTGCTTGAGTTGCACAAGAATGATCAGGTGCTGATCGTGGGGTCAGGCAACCTCGCCCACTCTATCGCTCCCGCATTGCACAAGTACCGGTTGGCGACCTGGAGTCGGAACGCTGCAGCCTGGGCTCCGGGTAAAGCAGAAGCGCACTTTAGCTCCGGAGACGAGGCGGATGCAGCCCGCTGGGCCACCCATGTCATCTTTTGCACGCCGCCAGCGCGAGACTTTGAACAGATCTGGATAGAGGCGCTGCAACAGCACCCGGTTAAGTCGGTCGTTCACCTGGGGTATCGCGAAACACCCGCCTGGTGGCGCGGGTATGTGCGGGGGGGAGCCCGATACGAGCATCTCGAACACCTGTTTGCGCTCCGCCGTAATCGAGCTGATGCCAGATCGCTTCAGTTCACAAGAGCGCATACCGAATGCGAGTCGCTGGCAAAAACCCATGCCAATGATTGCTGTTATTTCAAGCACCCACAAGCCGGCTCAAGATCAGCAGTCGCTTCACTATGAACAGTAATGCATCACTCAAAATGGGCACACGTGCATCACCGCTGGCCATGGCACAAAGCCGTGTAGTTGCACAAGCTCTTGAGCGATACCATCCGGGGCTGGATGTCGAGATTATACCCATGATGACTGATGGTGACCGTGACACCAACACGCCACTGCATCAGGTTAAGGATGCGGGCTATTTTTCCACGCAACTGGACCGCTCATTATTATCAGGTGAAGTAGATTTCTGTGTGCACTCTCGCAAGGACCTGTCGGAGCAAAGGCCGTCAGGAATAACAACTGCCGCAATTCCCCAGCGAGAGAATCCTCGCGATGTGGTGATATTCAATTCAGAAGTTCTGCATAAACTCCAGACAGGCGAACCTCTGAAAATTGGATCATCGTCGCTGCGACGGGCTAAGAATGTCGGTGCATTTTTGCAAGTGGCGCTGCCTGCATTTGGGCAACCGGCACAAATACAGTTCGTCGATCTTCGCGGCCCAGTCGACCAGCGCCTGGAGCAAATTCATCAGGAGCTGGAATCTGATAATTACCTGGATGGCATCGTGCTCGCGTTAGCGGGTCTGAGCAGACTCTACAATGATGCGTATGGTCACTTGCTCGTTGCGCCGTTATTACAGAACGTGCACTGGATGGTGCTGCCTCTGGGTAAGTGCCCAACCGCTCCGGGCCAGGGGGCACTGGCTATCGAATGCCGTACAGATGATGCCCGGACAAAAAAACTGTTACAGAGTCTGCACGATCCGGTTTCTGCTGATCTGGTTGAACGCGAGATTGAGATATTTTCACGACCAGCGGAAGCAGATCGTGCGGCTCTGGGTGTTACCGCTGTCTACCACCGCGAACTCGGTGACCTCGCCTGGAGCCGTGGCGAAACGGAAATCAATAAACATGAGGAACAGGCATCCACAGAACTGATGTGGCGTTTTCCACCTGTCCCCAAATATGCCACACCCTGCCCGGCTCACAGCTGGAAAGATTTTAGCTCACGCGTACCCACAGACCAGGCACAAATAAACGCCCCGGCGGTATTTGTTGCCCATTGGAACGTGCTTGCATCGACGGATCCCTGGTCGTCAGAAACCCGCACCTGGGTAAGCGGTGTAAGCAGTTGGTCTCGACTTGCACAACGCGGTATTTGGGTTGAGGGCTGCGCAGACAATCTTGGGTTCGAGTTTGTCCGCGACACTCTGACATTACCGGTGCTAAACCTGCCTGTGCTCGATAAGTGGCAGGTGCTGACCTATGAACAAGCTGTGCCGAGCTGGAATGGAATGGGCATACCATCGGTCACCGCAAGCTATCGGCTCGAATACGATGCCAACAAGGCCGGGGCGGTCCATCAGGAGTTGGCGGCATATTCACATTTCTACTGGGGCAGTCCGGAGCAATACCGGGTTGCTGAAAAATGGTTGCCACACAATGCACAACATGCCTGTGGCCCGGGAAAGACAGCAGCTACTCTGCGTGATCATGGGGTCCATGACCTGATGGTGTTTCCTTCACGAGAAGTCTGGCAACAATGGCTGACCTGAACTCATCCAATATGAATTTGCGACGCCTGCGTCAAAGCACGGCAATCCGTGATTTAACTCGCGAGATTAGCGTGCGCACGGAGCAGTTTATCCAGCCGGTGTTTGTTGTCGAGAACATCAACGAGCGGCAAAAAATTCCCGGACTGCCAGGTACATATCGGGACACAACAGATAGCCTGACGCGCCAGATCGAGGCAGACCTTAATAACGACATTAACAAATTTCTGCTATTCGGCGTGCCGGCCCAAAAAGATGACCAACATTTTGATCCCGGTTTTACAGCGGCACAGATCGAACGCCTGAAACAAACATTTGGTGACGATATCTGGATTGCCGCCGATGTGTGCCTGTGTTCCAGCACGCATCACGGTCATTGCGGTGTACTCGATGAGTCGGGACAACATTTGCTCAACAATGTCAGTGTCGAGGTGTTGGCAAAATTCGCACTGGCCTATGCTCAGGCCGGTGCCGACTGTGTTGCGCCTAGCGACATGATGGATGGACGGGTAGCGGCAATCCGCAAGCTGCTGGTCCAGCAGCAACTGGAGCGCACGCTGGTCATGAGCTATAGCGCAAAGTTTCACTCCCGTTTCTATGGACCTTTCCGGATCGCGGCGGAGTCTGCACCTGGCGGGACGCTCTCTGACCGCGCCAGTTATCAAATTGATCCGGCACGCCCCTCGGACGCATTGCTGAGCGCGCGCCGTGACGCAACAGAGGGTGCCGATATCCTGATGGTCAAACCGGGCCTGCCCTATCTTGATGTGCTCAAAACATTAAGCAATGAAATCCAATTACCCTGGGCGGTGTATCAGACCAGTGGTGAATACGCTGCACTTTCTTTGGCAATTGAGGCAAACCTGATGTCACCACAAGCTATTGTCGAAAGTTGGACCGCCTTCATCAGGGCGGGCGCATCGATAATTATCAGCTATGGAGCACGCCATGCGCGTGAATGGCTGGTATGAGCATCTCGCAGGATTATTTTGCACGAGCATGCAACGTGTCACCGGGTGGGGTTCATTCGCCGGTACGTGCTTTCGGCGCGGTGGGTGGCACGCCCCTGTTTATGAAAGGCGGTTCGGGAGCAATGATCTCGGACGTAGACGGTCAGGACTACATTGATTTTTGCATGTCATTCGGCCCACTGATTTTCGGACATCAGGATCCACATTCACTGGAAGCCGCGACTGCCGCACTAAACCAGGGATGGACATTGGGTACGCCGGAGCCTTATTCACTGGCTCTGGTCGAATTGATTACGCGGAACATTCCCTGGGTTGAGAGTCTCAGACTGGTAAATTCCGGGACCGAGGCAGTGATGTCAACTTTGCGCCTCGCACGAGGTGTGACCGGTCGGCCGTTGATCCTCAAGTTTGACGGTTGTTACCATGGTCACGCAGATGCCATGCTGATGTCGGCCGGTTCGGGCCTGGCCCACGGCGCACAATCCGACAGCGCGGGGATCTCCCCCGCCGTTGCAGCCGAAACACTTGTTGCAACTCTGGATGACGAACAGGCGCTGGACGAAGTTTTCACACGCTACGGCAGCCAGATTGCTGCCGCAATTATTGAACCGCTACCGGCAAATCATGGTCTGTTGCCACAACGCGATATGTTTTTACGAACCCTTGCCAGGCTATGCCGCAAGCACGGCAGTCTGCTGATTTTCGATGAAGTTATTACCGGCTTTCGACTAGCCTTCGGCGGATATGCAGAGCTCTGCGGCATTCATCCCGACCTGGTGACATACGGCAAGGTGATGGGTGGTGGTTTCCCGATGGCGGCGTACGGTGGCAGGCAAGATCTGATGAATCAGATCGCACCCACCGGCCCGGTGTATCAGGCGGGAACACTGAGCGCGAACCCCGTTGCGGTAAGAACTGGTCTTGCCGTACTGGAGCGACTACAAGACGGCGCCGTGTACCAGCAGCTTGAGTCGCTCGGCCAGTATCTGCATAAAAGCCTGACATCTGTTGCAGGGTTTCGAGTAGAACAATTCGGATCTTTGTTCTGGTTTGTGGCAAACCAATCTAATGCCGAACCAGCACGCAACAGGGCGGCGATTCCGGCCGAGACAAAAGACAGGTACCCACAACTCTTTCACCATCTGCGGCAACAGGGTATTTTTCTCCCGCCAAGCCCGTTCGAGGTTGGCTTTCTTTCCACTGCTCACAACGAATCTCACATTGATCGACTCGCAGCAGTATTAAGCAAGTGATACGGTGAATTAAGAGGACTGGCTGCGGTACCTGCTTAAATAAAACAGCAACCCTAATAAACATCCAGCTCCAGATACCCTGCACTTGACAACTCAGGGTATATTGATAATATGCGCATCATTACTATTTTATGCGCATTTATTATCATGCCAGCAGAAACTGAAATACGTGAAAAACGCCAGGCCGCAATCCTCAAGATCCTGCGGGAACAGTCTGTGGGCCGACAAACTGTGCTCGTCGAGCTATTGCGTGAGGCAGGCATCGAGGCGACTCAGTCCAGTGTTAGCCGGGATCTCAAGCAACTTGGTGTAACCAAACTTGGTAACGGATACGCAACGCTAGACCCCGAATCCATCGATGCCGACAACGATCAGTCCATGTTCGGCGACTTCATCCGTGACATCCAGACAGCAGGTGCCAACCTGACCGTCATCAAGACTGCGATTGGTGCTGCACAGCGTGTCGCCGTTTGCCTTGATCGTTACGGCTGGCCCGAAATTATCGGCACGGTATCGGGTGACGACACAATTTTTGTCGCAACGGACAGTGCCGTCGAACAACGGCGCCTGATCGCACGACTAAAAGAAAGAACACATCACTAATTTTTTCCTGAACAGACAGAGCAACGAACCCAGACTCATGAATAAAGCATCCACATCACCAATAATTCTCGCCTTCTCCGGCGGACTCGACACATCCTTTTGCGTTCCGTGGCTGAAAGAAACCTACAGCCGTCCAGTTGTAACAGTCTGTATTAACACCGGCGGACTTGACGAAGCAGCAGCAAAGGATCTCGAAGCACGAGCCATGGCTCTCGGCTCACAGGAACATGTGCTCGTCGAAGCACGTCAGATTTTCTTTGATCGAGTCATTCGTTTCCTGATTGCCGGTAATGTGCGCAGAGGACAACTTTATCCGCTGTGTGTCGGTGCCGAGCGCGGTATACAAGCGCAACTGCTGGCTGAAATTGCAACCGAACGTGGCAGCGATACGGTTGCACACGGCTGTACAGCGGCCGGAAATGATCAGGTCCGCTTTGAAGTAGCACTGCGAACCATCAATCCAGGCCTTGAAGTGCTCGCGCCGGTGCGCGACCAGTCATTTGTGCGCCCCGAACAAATCGCCTATCTGGAAAAGCATGATTACCCTATTCCGGCCAAGGGCACGGAGTACTCAATCAATCGTGGCCTATGGGGTGTGTCGATTGGCGGACAAGAAACGCTCGATTCACACGGCTCAATCCCTGAACACACGTGGGTTTTGTCGCCGGGTGCACTCGAACAACCCAAAGCGCCTGAAACGCATATCGTCGGCTTCAATCAGGGTATTCCCGTGAGCCTCGACGGCACACAGATGGATCCGGTCACCCTGATCGAAACCCTCGAATCGCTGGCCGGCCCGTTCGGCATCGGCCGGGGCATTCATGTCGGCGACACCGTGCTCGGCACCAAGGGTCGGGTTGCCTTTGAGGCACCGGCCGCCGAAGTGCTGTTAACAGCACATCGAGAGCTGGAAAAACTTACGCTCAGCGCGCTGCAAACACGTATCAAGGAGCCGGTTGCAACAAGCTATGGCGATTTTGTCCATGAAGGCAAGCAACTCGATGCCGCCTGCCGTGATATCGAGGCCTTGCTGGAGTCATCACAACGGCTTGTCACGGGCGAGGTCAAGGTACAGTTCCGCGCCGGTAGCATATTCATCGAAGGTGTCAGTTCACCGCACTCACTAATGGCTGCAACAACAGGTGTCTATGGCGAAGCAGCCGGCGAGTGGACGGCGGCCGATGCTCTGGGTTACTCAAAAATTCTGTCGCTAAGCGGTATGCTGCAAACCCGCGCCGCGGCTGGAACGGATCAAAAATCATGAAAACTGTTATCGCCGATAAAATAGCTTCAATCGCCCAGCATCGAGGGCTGAAACGCAAGCTCCAGGTCAGCGCCGAAATTCTGTGCGAGGAAGGCGTGTTGCTGGCAGTCAGAATACTGAACAGCAAGAGCTCCTATAACACGCTCGAACTAACCAGTGGCCGCATGGCCAAGGTTAGCCGCGGCGACATCATCGTCGGTGCACTCGGGCATCGTAAAGCGCTGTTCGGCTACTCCGGACACCTGCCGGAACAACTCAACCCGGGTGACACAATCCAGGTGCTGAATATTGGCGGCGTGCTGGGTATCTGTGATTCTGTCAATGCAAACTTCGGCCAACCGTTCGATGCTGAAGTGCTCGGTACTGTACTCGAGTTTCCATATCTCGGTGAACGCATCGGTGTACCGGCACGGGTTGGTGTCGACAAGCTTAATATGAGCGCATCTATCAATACTCAAGACGTACCCATCGTCGTACTTGCCGGCACCAGCATGGACTCAGGCAAGACCGCTGCTGCAAGCGCCATAATCAGTCGACTCAGACACTGTGGTTGTACTGTCGATGCCTTCAAGGCAACCGGCGTTTCACTACGCAGGGATATTCTGGCAATGGAAGATGCCGGTGCGCGTAATACGGCAATCTTTACCGACTTCGGAGTTGTAACGACAACTGAGGAAAACGGTCCGCCCGTCACACGTATGATGCTGACGCAACTGGCGGCTGAAAAACCGGATGTCATTGTTTTTGAACTCGGCGACGGGTTGCTCGGTGCTTATGGCGTCGAAGCAATTCTCAAGGATGCAGGCATTCGCGAGGCGATTACCTGCCTGGTGCTATGCGCCAATGATCCGGTCGCTGCCTGGGGTGGCGTCAAACTGCTGCGGGATGAGTTCAGCCTGGCCCCGGACGTAGTAACAGGGCCGGCAACCGACAATCTGGTCGGCACCAACCTGATTACTGACCGACTCGGCATACCGGCATTTAATGCGATCACACATGGCGTAGAGCTTGGTGATACCGTCGCCGAAATTGTTAACCTGAAGGGCGACCTGAACGGAAAGTCTGTATGAGCAACATACCCACGATAGTTATTGGTGGTACCGGCTACGTCGCCGGCGAACTACTGCGCCTGCTGGTCGGTCACCCGCATCTGGAAGTTGCAGGCGTGATGTCCGAAAGTCAGGCGGGTTCAGCCATACGCGATACTTTCCCGCAACTGCAGAACACTCTTGGCAAGCTGGCATTCGGCACCAAACAGGACATGCTCGCCTTGCTCAAGAGCGGCGGTCAATGGGCGTTGTTTTCAGCGGCACCACACGGTGCAAGTGCAGCACTCATTGCAGAGTTTATCGAACAGGCCGACGCTACCGGCTGCAAACTGACTGTCGTTGATGTATCGGCAGATTTTCGCTATGCAGATGCGCATGACTATGCCGCTGTTTACGGCCAACCACACGGCGCCCCGCAGTTACTTGAGCAATTTGCCAGCGCTGTACCAGAACATCTTGCCGCAACCGATAAACCGCATATCGGCCATCCTGGCTGCTTTGCCACAGCACTGCTGATTGCAGCTGTGCCGCTGATGAAACTTGGCCTGACGGAAGATAATTTATATGCCTTCGGCATTACCGGCAGCACCGGTTCAGGCCGCACACCGGCAGCCGGTACACATCACCCGGAACGCCAGTCTAATTTGTTCGCTTACAAGCCATTGAACCATCGACACGCACCTGAGGTCAGTGGCATCTGCACCGCGATCACCGGCAGACAGCCCGCATTACACTTTGTACCGCACTCCGGTCCATTTGCACGCGGCATTCATATGACGGTGCAGGCGCAACTGGCTGCGAATCAGTCAGCCGATGACGTGCGTAATGCTTTGCAGGGATTTTATTCCGACTGTGCTTTTATCTCAGTCCGTGAAGGTACGCCTAAGATCAAGAATATTGTCGGCAGTAATTATTGCCACATCGGTGTTGCCGCCGAAGCAGGGACCGTCGCCGTATTTGTCGTCATCGATAACCTTGTTAAAGGCGCAGCCGGTGGTGCCGTACAATGGATGAACAGGCAACTCGGCTTCGATGAAACAGCAGGGCTTACCGCACCGGCACTTGCATGGACCTGACACAATGAACGCACGCGAACACGAAGCTCAACACCTGCTCAAGGTATACGGGCAGTTGCCGATAGAACCTACCTCTGCACAGGGCATCATGCTGACATGTGGTACACGCCAGATCATCGATCTGTATGGTGGGCACGCGGTTGCAGCGCTCGGTTATGGCCATCCCGAGATGGTCAAGGCATTAAATGAGCAGGCACAAACATTGTTTTTCCAGAGCAATGCAGTCGCCATGGAAATACGCGCCGAAGCAGCCGATGCACTGGCCGGTTTTGCCCCCGATGAGCTCGACCATGTGTTCTTCACCAACAGTGGTGCCGAAGCAAATGAAAATGCTTTACGACTTGCGTGCAAGCTAACCGGCCGTTCACGAGTTGCAGCTATTACACACGGATTTCATGGGCGTACGGCCGCTGCCGGCGCTGTAACCTGGGGTGCGCGCGACAAGTGGTATGGATTTCCACAAACACCGTTTGATGTAGATTTCATCGACAGAAACATCGTCGCAGATATTACCGACAAGATTACCAGTGATACGGCTGCGGTTATCGTCGAACTTGTACAGGGCCTCGCCGGTGCATTCGATCTTGATCACGGTTTTGTGCAGGCTATTGCCAAAGCATGCACAGATAAAGGTGCCCTGTTAATTATCGATGAAGTACAAAGCGGCATGGGACGTTGTGGCGAGCCATTCGCCACCAATCTGTTTCAAATAAAACCAGACATCCTGACAGTGGCCAAATCAATTGCCGGTGGATTTCCTTGTGGCGCCGTCATCGTCACCGATGCAATCTCCGCAGAGACCGAGCTGGGTGATCTTGGCAGCACATTCGGCGGCGGACCGCTTGCCTGCGCACTGGTCAAGACTGTTATCGATGTCATCAAACGTGATCAACTGATGCGTAACGTGCGCGTGCTATCAAGAAACTTCGCAACACAATGCCTGGTCGGACCAGTCGAAAGCATCCAGGGCCGTGGCTTTCTACTCGGGCTAAAATGCCGACGACCGGCTGTTGAAGTGCGTAATGAATTGCTGGAACGGGACATTCTCGTTGGCACAAGTGCTGATCCACACATCATTCGCCTGTTGCCATCACTGATTACTGAAGAACAGCACTTTACAAAGCTGGTCGAAACGCTGGCTATTTTGCCCAGCCAATGAGCGACCCGACCGCAAATAATTCTTTATAAAGGAATAGACAATGAAGGAATTTTATAATCTTGCAGACCTGAGTATTGACCAGGTACAGGAACTGCTCGCGCTGGCAAAAAGATTACAAACCAGCCCCGAGCCGCGGGCCCTGGAAGGAAAAATTCTCGCCTTACTGTTCATGAGCCCATCGTTACGCACGCTGGCCTCTTTCCAGGCTGCGATGGCACGTTTAGGCGGTGGCTCTTTCGTTATCTCCCCGGACATGTCGATCCATGGCCTTGAGTCCCGACCCGGTATCGTGATGGATGGCATGGCCGCCGAACATATTCGTGAGGCCGTGCCGGTCATCGCCTCGTATGCCGATGCCATCGGCATACGCGCCTTTGCCGAGCGGCGCAGTCTCGAAGACGATATTGCTGATCGTGAGTTCAATAACATGCGCAATCTTTGCGAGGTGCCAGTGATCAACATGGAATCGGCGATCAACCACCCCTGTCAGAGTCTTGCCGACTGGAAAACCATGGATGACCTGGCCGTGCCGGCTAACGGCAGTAAATTTGTTCTGAGCTGGGCTTATCATCCACGCATGCTGCCGCTGGCAGTGCCTGCGGCAACAGTGCATATGGCTGCAATGCGTGGCATGGATGTCACTGTGTTACGCCCGGAAGGTTTTGAATTACCACCATCTATTATGGATACAGCTCAACAGGCAGCACAGCTATCAGGTGGATCAGTGACCGAAACGGATAACCGCGCAGAAGCACTCGAAGGCGCACAGATCATTTACGCAAAGTCCTGGTCATCTACACAGCACTACGCCAACCGGGTGGCTGATGAAGAATACCGCCGTGAGTTGAATAACTGGTGTGTTGATGATTCCTGGTTTGCAACGGCACGTGACGATTGCAGATTTATGCATTGCCTGCCCGTGCGCCGCGGTGTTGTCGTGGCTGATGAAGTACTCGACGGCCCACGCAGTGTTGTCATCCAGGAAGCGCAAAATCGAATGTATGCGCAGATGGCCGTGCTGCACCAGATATTGGCCGGCAAATAATTTCGCTCGCAGGAGCAAGACACATGCAAAACAATGAAAACAGAGACATCGTTGTAGCCGCGCTAAAGCATGCAGCGCCCTACATCAGGATGTTCAAACGCAAGACCTTCGTGGTCAAAGCCGGTGGTGAAATTTTCGCGACAATCGAATCGACACGCGAACTGATCGAACAAATTGCAATCTTGCATCAGGTAGGCATTCGCATTGTGCTCGTCCATGGCGGTGGCCCTCAATCTACCGAGCTTGCCAATAGCCTCGGTATGACGACAGAGTTTGTCGAGGGGCGCCGGGTTACGAACGAACAATCACTTGAAGTTGCTGCGATGGTGCTGAACGGGCAAATCAATACACGCATTCTAGCTGCTTGCCGGGATCTTGACCTGCCGGCAGTTGGTATCAGCGGTGTTGATGCGGGTCTGATCAAGGCACACAAACGCCCTCCGGTCACTATTGATGGCCGCGATGCGGGGCCCGTTGATTATGGTTTTGTCGGCGATATCGACTCGGTCGCAACCGATGTGCTGTGCACGCAACTTGATAATGGTCTGATGCCGGTCATCAGCCCGTTGTCGGCTGATGAATCAGGTACGTTGCTGAACATCAATGCCGACACGGTTGCCGCTGCCCTGGCAGGCGCACTGGGCGCGGAAAAGATGGTCCTGATCACCGGTGCTCCGGGCATCCTCACTGATCGCAACGACTCTGATTCACTGATTTCATACGTTGACCTCCCGGGGCTGCAAAAACTGCGTGAGAATGGTTCGCTGGCAGACGGTATGTTGCCCAAAGCAAGCGCCATCGAGGCAGCTCTTAACGGTGGCGTCGGTCGTGTGCATGTCATTTCTTATAAACTATCCGACAGCCTGTTGCTCGAGGTGTTCACCAACGAAGGTACCGGCACACTTGTAGTGCAGAATATCAATACGCTTTCGGCCGAGGAGCAGTCCAAGGGAGCAGGCACATGAAACGGCTGTGGGACAAGGGCATCAAACTCGACGACCAGATCCTGCGTTATACGGCCGGTGAAGACCACAACCTTGACAGCCGACTCGTCGATTACGACGTGCGCGCATCAATCGCACACGCATCGATGCTGAACCAGCAATCACTGTTATCAGACACAGACCTTGAGGACATCGCCAGCGGCCTCGAAGCACTGGCCGAGTCTTTCGCCAACAATGAATGGACGATCGAACTCGAAGATGAAGATGTGCACACTGCGCTTGAATCACGCCTGACGGCGAATATCGGCGCTGCCGGCAAGCGCATTCATTTAGGACGCTCACGTAATGATCAGGTGCTGGCCGCACTGCGCCTGTACCTGCTTGATGCCGCCGACGGTCTCGAAACACTGGCCGACAATGTTGCCGATGCTCTCGACCTACTTGCGAATCGTGAGGCCGACACGGCGCTGCCTGGTTATACGCACATGCAACAGGCGATGCCCAGTTCAGTTCCGCTATGGGCTGACGGTTTTGCTGCCGAACTCAGAGATGATGCTGCCGGTATAGCGGCAAGCCGTCGCAGGCTGTCGAAAAATCCACTCGGCAGTGCAGCCGGTTATGGTGTGCCGGGCCTGCCAATCGATCGTGATGCGACCAGTGAAGCGCTCGGTTTTGAATGCGTACACGAACCAGTCACTGCCGTGCAGCTATCAAGAGGCAAGGCCGAGGCCGGTCTTGTCTTCGAGCTGTGCTTGCTGGTACAAGATCTCGGGCGATTGGCCGCTGACCTCATGCTGTTCTACACACAGGAATTTGCCTTCATTGCGCTGCCCGATTCAATGACGACGGGCTCATCGATCATGCCGCAGAAACGTAACCCGGATGTCCTTGAACTTGTCCGCGGCGCAACGGCGACCTTGCAGGCAGCATTGATTGAAATTATAAATATCCCGGCAAAACTAGGGTCGGGCTATCAGCGTGATCTGCAACGCATCAAGCCACCACTATTTCGAGCTATCGACCTGACGACAGATTCCTGCGAAATCATGACGCACCTGATCGGTGGCGTGTCATTTATTAGCGACAACATTGAACTTGATGAGTCGATCTATGCCGCCGGGCGTGCCAATCGCCTCGTGCTCGAGGAAGGCATCAGCTTTCGCGATGCCTACAGACGCGTCGCCAAGGAATTAGCCAGCAATGACAATGATTAAGACACTCATTGTGCTGATAGCCATGGCTACACTATGCATAGCCGGATGTGGGCTAAAGGATGACTTGTATATTCCGACAGAAGAACCGGAAGTCGCGCCCATGGATAGCCAAGCCACTGACGAAAAAAATGCAGAAGAAGAACCCGGCCGGTTAGCCGAACCGGCGCCATGACCGCAGCAAAAGCCGATACCAGCAAACTGATCCTTGTCGACGGATCCTCTTATCTATACCGGGCATTCCACGCACTACCGGAACTGACAAACTCGTCCGGACAACCGACCGGTGCAATCCACGGCGTTCTGGCAATGCTGAACAAGCTGATCCGCGAAGAGTCCCCGGAGCATTTCGCCATTGTGTTCGATGCCCCCGGAAAAACATTTCGTGACGATCTGTATGCAGACTATAAAGCCAACCGTCCGCCGATGCCCAATGACCTGCGCGAGCAGGTTGAGCCATTGCTCGATGCCATTACCGCAAACGGCTGGCCGTTGCTGCGTATTGGTGGTGTAGAAGCCGACGACGTCATCGGCACACTGACCTGCAACGCAACCGCACAGGGCATGGCCGTCATGATCGTGACTGGCGACAAGGACATGGCACAACTTGTCTCGGCCGATGTGACCCTGCTCGATACAATGCCACGTGGCCCAAACCGCACTCCCAGGGCAACGGATAGCGAGGGTGTCGTTAAGCGCTTTGGCGTACGCGCCGATCAGATCATCGATTACCTGGCACTGGTCGGCGACAGCTCCGACAATATTCCCGGTGTACCAAAAGTTGGTCCGAAAACTGCGGCGGCCCTGCTCGAACACTTCGAACATGTCGATGACATACTCGCGAACATCTCAACAGTCGCTGAGCTGTCGATACGCGGTGCAAAATCCCTCGCACAGCGCATTGATGAACACCGGGACACACTGCTTTTATCGCAGCAACTTGCCACTATCCGCACTGATGTCGAGTTGGACTCATCAACAACAGATTCATTGCAGCCGACAACACCGGATGTCCAAAAACTACGTGATCTGTATGAGAAGTTTGAGCTGCGTCGCTTGCTAGATAACCTGGCCGACCCGGATATTGAGCAAGATACCAGCAAGCCAACACAGCGGGCAGACTACGAAACCATCCTGAATAACAAACAGCTCACTGCCTGGCTGAAAAAAATTGAACAGGCCGAACTGGTCGGTTTCGATACAGAAACAACCAGCATTAACTATATGGAAGCTGAACTTGTCGGCCTGTCATTCGCTATTGCCGAGGGCGAGGCGGCCTATTTGCCGGTTGCGCACATATATCCCGGCGCTCCGCAACAACTTAACCGCGAAGCAGTCCTTGAACAATTGCGTCCATGGCTCGAAGACCCGCAACAGGCCAAGGTCGGTCATCATCTGAAATATGATGCACACATACTAAGCAATCATGGCATCAATCTTGCCGGTATGCGCTTTGATTCAATGCTCGAATCATATGTTCTGGACAGCACTGCAACCCGTCATGACCTTGATTCAGTGGCCCGCAAGTACCTTGGCCTTGAAACAATCAGCTATACCGATGTCGCCGGAAAGGGTGCCAAGCAACTCAGATTTAACGAAGTTCCACTCGAAACAGCCGCGCCGTATGCCGCCGAAGATGCCGACATCACGTTACGTCTACACGAGGTGTTGTGGCGACAAATACAATCAACCGGTGCTCTTGAGAAAATCTACACAGACATTGAGCGGCCACTGCTGGGAGTGCTCATGCGCACTGAAGCTAACGGCGTACTCGTTGATGAGGCATTACTGCGAAAACTCAGTGCAGAATTTGCCGGGCAAATGATTGCTCTTGAAGCTGAGGTTCACAAGGCCGCCGGACACCCATTCAATATCGGTTCGCCCAAACAACTCCAGCAAATCTTATTTGAAGAACTCAATCTGCCGGTCCTGCGGAAAACTCCAAAGGGACAGCCATCAACGGCTGAAGACGTATTGAGTGAGCTTGCCGCAGACTATGAATTGCCCCAGCTAATCCTCGACTACCGCAGCCTCAGCAAACTTAAATCTACCTATACCGACAAACTGCCGCTACAAATTTCGCCACGCACCCGGCGCATTCATACGTCCTATCATCAGGCCGTCGCAGCAACCGGGCGTTTGTCGTCATCAGATCCAAACCTGCAGAATATTCCAATTCGCAGCAAGGAAGGCCGGCGCATTCGTCAGGCATTTATTGCCCCGGATGACTATAAATTGTTAGCGGCAGATTATTCGCAAATTGAATTACGCATCATGGCGCACATCTCACAGGATGAAGGTCTGCTGGTGGCATTCGCAGAAGACCGCGATATCCACCAGGCCACTGCAGCCGAAGTATTTGACACTCCGCTCGATGCTGTAACGGCAGATCAAAGACGCTCAGCCAAAGCAATTAACTTTGGCCTGATATACGGTATGTCTGCCTTCGGACTCGGCCGGCAGCTCAATATCAACCGTGGCCAGGCACAAGAATACATTGACCTGTATTTCAGCCGCTATCCCGGCGTCAAAACCTATATGGACACAACTCGCGAACTGGCACGTGAGGCCGGCTTTGTCGAAACCGTATTTGGTCGACGGCTGTACCTTCCGGAAATCAATTCACGCCAGGCGCAACGACGCCAATATGCTGAACGCAGCGCGATCAATGCGCCCATGCAGGGCACCGCGGCAGACATAATCAAGATAGCCATGATCACCGTTGATGGATGGCTGACAGACAGCAAAATGGATGCTCGCCTGATCATGCAGGTACACGACGAACTCGTGCTCGAGGTACACCAGGATCAGGTTGAGGCAGTCCGTGACCAGGTTACCGAACTCATGTGCAACGCGGCCAAGCTGCGGGTACCGCTCAAAGTTGATGCCGGCATTGGTCAGAACTGGGATGAAGCCCACTAACCGACGCTGCCACAAATCGGGGGAACTTTTCCGCTTGGACAGGTTCTAATTTATATCCCGCAATGGGACAAAGCCCCGTCATCCTCCCTTGGCGGGCAAAAGAGTAGCCGGGCCCCCAAACCGGTTAACAGTAACCCCGGGCAGTGCCCCCCAGCGCCGCCTGGGGTTTTTTACTTATCGACAAATAGAAGCACTTTCGAGAGTTTTAGATACTTTTAACGGCTTTTTAGAAGATTTTGCAGGAGCGGCTAAAGCCGCTCCTGCAAAAAAACCTTAGATTTATTATTAGGGGCCTATGCTTCAGGCCCTAGCCGCGCACCGAGCAACAATGCCTGCAGGCTTTGTCGCGCTTCATCGAGACCTTGGCCCTTTGTCCCTGAGAACAATTGCACCGTGGTGCCCTCACCAACCTCTCCACGCACCTTGGCAAGCGCACTGGTCGCTTCGCGTCGCTTGAGCTTATCGGCCTTGGTCAGGAGCACATGCACCGGACAATCAATCTCCCGACACAAATCCAGCATCATCCAATCAAAATCACCGAGCAAGCGGCGACTATCAACCATCAAAATCGTGCCGGACAATGAGCGGCGTATCTGGAAGTAGCCTTCGAGCAATTCCTGCCAGTGGCGACGCTTCGCCTGACTGACCTTGGCATAACCATATCCAGGCAAATCCACGAGCCGCAGATCCTCACCAAGACTGAAAAAATTCACCAGTTGTGTCCGGCCAGGTTGCTTACTTGTCCGGGCAAAATTCCGTCGATTTACTATCTTATTGATTGCAGTAGATTTTCCTGCATTTGAACGGCCAGCAAACGCAACCTCGGCGCCACTGTCAATAGCGAATTGAGCCGGGCTATCGGCGCTGGTCAGGAAAACTGCATCTGGATATTCGGACATGGGTACGCTCAGTTTAGATAATCAGTGTCCGGTCGAACACCAATCTCATGGCTTCTGAAAAACTCGTGTAAAATGCGCGGCGGCGATATTAGCATGAGCAACGTGACCCGCCGGGGATAAATAACGCTGCACAGCATATTTCAGAGGAGAAATATTCCTCTCAACCGCCACTGACTAACCGTTAACAGCGTGCTGCTGACCAAGGTATTATTCACCTGCTGCGAACGCCCCTGAACAACGCAAAGGACCATTATGATGAATCCGACCCGTACTCTGCTCCTGACACTCTTAATGCTGCTGTTTGCCGCCTGTGGCGGCACCACCGAACCTGAGCAAAGCATCACCGAGCCACCCGCTGCTCAGCAAGCCGGTGACCAGGACACAACCCCCATAAAACCGGTTGAGATCGTCAAGGAATCGGCGGGGGCTTCCAACGCGAATCAGAGCAGCGATAAAATTATTCTGGCACAAGCCGATGCCCCCGCACCGCAAAAATACCAGGCCGACACCCACTACGTAAAACTGACGACGGCTCAAGGTACCAGCAGTCCACCGGACGTCATCGAGGTTGCCGAGGTGTTCTGGTACGGATGCCCGCATTGCTTCAACTTCGATCCAATCGTGAATAACTGGGCAAAAAACTTGCCGGATGGGGTCAAATTTATTCGTCTTCCGGTCATGTGGAACTCAACAAATGCCATTCATGCCCGGCTGTTTTACACCCTGGAAGCGCTCGGCAAGCTCGATGATTTACATCATGCAATTTTCACCGAGATGCACGTCAACAACAAGACATTGACCAACGAAGCGGAAATCATCAACTTCGTTGGCCAACATGGTGTATCGGCCGATGATTTCAAAAAGACATTTAATTCATTCGCGGTTGAGAGCAAATTGAAACGTGCCAAGAATCTGAGTCAACGATATCGAATTCAGAGCGTGCCGCTACTTGTCATCAACGGCAAATACCTGACAACGGGTGAAGGCATCAAGAATTTTGACGATATGCTGGCTGTTGCCGATGAACTGATTGCTCGGGAACAGCAAGACCGCTAACCGAATAAGGTGCCCCCCTGTGGGGGCATCAATCGGTGTCGGTTTACCGCTGATGATTGTGATTATGCGCGGCGGCTGAACATCGTTCGCAATTGACCCAGCCAGAATCACCGTTGACGTAGTACTCTTTTTTCCAGATTGGGACACGGTGCTTCACTTCATCGATGATAAACCGACAAGCATCAAATGCTTCGCCGCGGTGAGGTGTACTTACACCAACAATAACGGCCATATCACCAATCTCAAGCTGCCCGAGTCGATGCACACAATACATCGTGCTGATACCGAAACGTTGTTCGGCTGCGGCAATGATGCGCTCACCCTCCTTAACACCGAGGCTCTCAAAAGCCTCATATTCCAGACGCTTAACCTGCTGGCCTTCATTGTGATTACGCACCCAGCCTTCGAAAGCCACATAGGCCCCCGATGCTGCATCGGTTACGACTCTGCGTACTTCTTCGGCTAAGACGCTTTCCCGGGAAAAGATAAAACGCTTCATCCGCCGGCTACCGGCGGAATAAATACGATTGCATCGCCTTCAGTCAGGATTGAGTCCCATTCACCAAATTCATCATTGATCGCAACTTTCATCTGGTTCATCTCGGGAAATGCATAACGAGCAGCAAGCTCATCAAATAACTCACCTGCCGTGCCAGCCTCAGTCTGCACTTCTTCGGCGCTCTTGCCGACATGCTCGCGAAGAATTGCAAAATACTCGATTCTTACCCGGGTCATTGATCCTAGTCCATGATTAAGCAGGCCCATTCTATCACTCGCCCCCAGCCCTTCCATCGATACTTGCCGCCAAATACCATCCGGGATGATGACGCTGAAGCCCATTCCTGCAAAGCCCCTCCCTGCACCACACTAACCAGACCCCTGATTGCCGGTTATAACGATCTAATCACCATGACTGCATTCAAAATTCCGCGCTCTTAACGTACACTAATCAAACCTTTCGGAAACCCGGCGCTGAAAAATCATGGACCAGAATAAGCTCAGAAAAAAACTACTCGAAGCAAAAGCAGAACTCGAAAAACGTGTCACAACAATTCATAGTCACGCGCGCAAACCTCTGGATGCAGACTCATCCGAACAGGCAGCCCAACTCGGTAATGTCGAAGTGGTCTCGGCACTTGAAACGGAAGCTGTTGAAGAACTGGCCAATATTGAAGCGGCTATGCAACGGCTCGAAGATGGTAGTTACGGTACCTGCGTAACCTGTGGCGAGGAAATCAGTGAACAGCGTCTGACTGTTCTGCCTGAGAGCCTCCAGTGCGTAGACTGCGCCGAACTGGCATCAAATTAACCAGCTGGTCTTATTGCGCAAATAATGTGCTGAGGCTATTAAATCCTTTGAATTCAAGTGCATTACCACTTGGGTCAAGAATGAAGAATGTAGCCTGCTCGCCTGACTGCCCCGCAAAACGAATCGTCGGCTCAATGACAAATTCCTGACCAATTTTTGTCAGCCGCGTTGCCAGCTTTTGCCAGTCATCCATCGTCAATACCACACCGTAATGCGGCACTGGCACGTGTTCACCATCAACTTCATTGTGATGTAATTCACTGACAGAACCATCAGTACTCGGCGTACGCAAGTGACAGACAAACTGATGACCGAAGAAATCAAAGTCGACCCAATACTCATCACTGCGTCCTTCACGACAACCCAATACATCGATATAAAAGGCCCGTGATGTCGCCAGATCATCAACCGGTACCGCAATATGAAAAGGACGTAATGTCGACATAATTTTATAAATCAGGTTTCCTGCCAGTCATAAGGATCCCATGCGGACGGCTCACTTGCCAGGTACTCCTCAAGCAGCAGCACAAATTGATCTTCAGCAATTGATGTTCGCCGGCATCCATCCAGATACAGTCGTGGTATGACTGAGTTGACATCCTCTCCTCGCCAGGTACCGGGCGCTGACTCCAATTCATTCAATCGTCCAGCCATCCCTTCAAGAGCTACACGCAACATCGGTCGCCATGAAGTAAAGCGCAACCAGCTTTCGTAACGGTAATGAAAATCAATGCCGCCACGATATATTCGTAATATTCGATTGCAACGAGTCACACTGTTCACTGCAAATGGATGAACTGCCGCCTGCTCAGCATTCAGGTAGCGTCGTACCGTTTGTTCGGGCACGTCATCGGGAATTCTGACAATTGCCAAATCATGTTCCGGTCGCTCTTCAATACTAACCTTGCCGGATGCAATTAAAGACTGACTAAACTCAAAATGTTCAAACTGATCCCGCCAGTAAATCTCATAACTATCGAGGTCCTGAAGAATATTCGGCAGCAGCGGTAGCATTGCATGGTAGAACGAAGCGACACGCTGATCTTCACAACTCTTGAAAATCTGCTGCGGTAACGGTGATTTTTCAGGGTCAGTGAACCCTTCAATGACAAAACAAAGTCGAGCTGCCTCTGCAATTCCGACTATGCCAAAGTCTCCAGCTAATCCACCCGCTTCAAGTAATTCCCGATGCTGACTCGCCTCATCCGGAAAACAGAACGTAAACATACTAAACAGGCCATCTTCATCGAAGTGATTATTGGATACGACATCAATTTTTTGCTGTTTTTCCGGAGCATCCAGATAGGCAAAAACTGTTGCCGTTGACGTATCGCGCAGCAGTGAGTCAGGTGTCTGATTATTCGGCCAGTGTGACAGCGTGAGCAATGTCGACGCTAAAGGCGGGCCATCGACAATCGCATTTGGGCGTGAGCCAACTTTTTTATATGGAACGTAACTGACAGTCACTACAAATTACTTTGATCATTGCCTGTTTTACACAGTCGCACGACGCGACCTGACGACAGAACATGCCACACAGGCACACAAGCCCGTCAATATAGCTAGCACAAGCAAATAAATAGGCCCGGCGATGTATACCAGACCCGGATCCTGTGTGGCTGGAAACAGTGCATCACGCAGATACCATCCGATACCAACTATGGCCGGCACAACAGTTGGCCATAGTGTAATTGATCGGCCGACACCGCCAGATTTACTCGCGCCACGCAACAAATAGCCGGAAAAAAGCCCGCCTGCCAACATCGGAACTGCATTCATTCCAAATACTACCGCCATAGTGTCAATGCGAGGACCAAATAGGATGACTGCAACTGAAGTTGCCGCTACTGGTAGCAGCAACATACTGAGTAGATTAATTTTTCCATAACCACTCATTATCACTCTCGCTTCGAATCAAACCAAATGGCAACGCTGCCTGACCGTATTTGCTGGATAGCTATTTTTTCAGGTCCCAACAAGGATTTTAAACAGTGATTCATCAGTCGGCCACATGCCCTCGTAGCAAAATGCCTCAATACTGTTAATACAACCATTTTTAACCTGTATGACAAATTCTGCACCCGACGGTAATGCCGGATGCTCACCTTTTACAACCGGAATAGCCATACCATTGGTAAGACCACTTACATGATCCTCTGCAGGAATGTTTAACCCGGTTACAAAACCAACACCGCTAGGCGTGCGTAACGTAACTGTTGCAACATCAATCTGCTGGCAGAAACGTGCATCGACTCCCGTAGTTGAACATGCTGCTTTCAACACCGATCGCTCAAGGGCTGTCAGGTTAGGAGAATCGCTGGCTGGTTGAACTGTCATTTTTTAATCACCATCGGGTGAGCAGCATACCTCGAAAATGTCCTCAACTGCGAACTCAGATATCACTATCGACAATGCCAGACAAGCAAGCATAAAAGCCATCGGGACTATCCTGCATAACGAAATGCGCTGCTTTTTCAATGGAGATAGTTGATGCCGGAGCAACAAAACTCAATTCCTGCAAGTGGGAATTTTCCGCACCGTATATAAAATATTTTCTACAATCTGCACGCTCGTAACGTTCGATCAACTCTCGGCGTGCTGCCCATTGGGTAAGTGACTGGCTGCTGGCATAAAAGGCACCCGTATCAGCCCGGTCCAGATCAAATATGGCATGAGGATCACCGCTCATCCGCTGTCGCATTCCAGAGAACACTGTGCGCTGAAATTCTTCAAGCGAAACTTCAGCCGCCTCTGCTGCAATTCCACAACTGGACTTAAACAACCGTGGTTCAACGAGAACCAGGCTAGCAAGTCGTGACAACACCTGTGGTGGCAACAGTAATGCGATCGATCCACCCATACTATGTGCCACAAGGTGAATTCGCCGCAATGCATGCGCATCAATTAGTGTGCTAAGTACGCGAGCATAATCAGCAAGATCAGCGCTAAAACCCGGTGGACAGGCCGAGTGTCCGAATCCCGGCAGATCAAATGCCAGTAATGACCTGCCGCGTAATTCAGGGCGCTGCCAGGCATCACGCCAGCTATCCTTGCTGCAGCCCAGGCCATGGACAAACAAGATAAGATTGTCGCCATCTTCACGAAAACGCACCGACAGACGAAAGTCCATTGCACGGACCCGAACCGGAAATATTGAAACCTGCTGGGTCATCTTACATTAATCGCATCAGGACAAAAATTCCGATCATCGCAAATGCCAGTGTAAGCTTCGCCGCAACACCGATAACCAGGCCGATGGTTGCACCGATACCGGCATACCCAGCGGCGCGAAGATTCTGCCCTGTTGATAACTCGCCAATTCCGGCACCGATAAACGGCCCAATCACTATACCGACAAAGCCAAAGAACAAACCAACAATAGCGCCAAGTGTCGCTCCAAGCATCGCACGCGAAGATGCACCAAAACGCCGCACACCAAAAGCACCGGCAATCAGGTCAACGGCATATGTCAGTATCGCAAGAATGCCGAGGGTTACCAGCGTACCGGTTCCTACAAAGACAAAATTCTCAGCCCATGCAATACAAAAAAGCCCTGCAAACAATAGCGGTGCGCCCGGCAGAGCTGGTAATGCCAAGCCGGCAAAACCAATCAATGACAGGCAAATACCAACAACCACAAGCAAAATTGCTTCCATAACCTGATGTTGCCCGAGTTTGACGCTGATCTACAACCAGCCGGATTAATTTACGGTAACGTTAGGCCTCTACAGGACCGCTTACCGATACTTTGAGATCTTTTAACAGGCCATCCTGGATATTGTAGATCCAGCCATGCAGATTGAGCGCCAGTCCACTCGACCAGGCGGCCTGCACAACCGTCGATTGACTTAAATTATGTACCTGCTCGATGACATTGAGTTCGCAGAGTCGGGCATGACGCTCATCATTGTTAGCCATTGCATCAAGAGCCGCTGCATTACGATCACGCAAACCGACTATCTCAGTAATCCATTCACGCGCAAGACCGGTGGCCTGATTTTCCAGCGCAGCCAGAACACCGCCACATCCATAGTGGCCACAGACAATAATTTCTCTAACACCGATAGAATCTACGGCATATTGAATTACAGCCTGACAATTAAGATCATCACCATGCACGATGTTAGCAACATTACGATGGACGAATACCTCACCAGGCTGCAACCCGGTGATCTGGTTTGCCGGCACGCGGCTGTCTGAACAACCAATCCACAGATACTCCGGTGCATGCAGGTTTGCAAGATCCTTGAAGAAATCCGGATCAGACTCATGCATACGTTGCGCCCACTCACGGTTGGCAGCAAATATTGATTTCATATCAGGCATGAGTTCTTCGTTTCATCAAAATTACCAGGGCAATTAATTCTTACATCGTGCCGCTCGTGCACGATACTGGCTTGCCATTTTTTTATCAGCTATCTCACCTAACTCACCATTTGCATAAATATCGGCCAATCGGTCCAGTGCCAATCGATGCTCCTGCTCTCCTGCCTGCTGATACCAGTGCAAGGAGCGTTCTGCGTCATTGTTGAGCAACGGCCCCGCTTCACGCTGCCAGGCCATCCAGTACTGCGCTTCGGAAACTCCGCTTTCAGCGGCGCTGTGAATCATCGGTACAGCCTTGTCCGGTTGCCAGTCAAGCAAGCCAAGATGCAGCAATGACAGCTGGTATAGCGCATCAGGGTCTCCAGTGGCGGCTTGTCCTTCACAGACATGCTGAATATCAATCAGCAATCTACGGTCCGGGTTTGCTTGCAGCAATACCGGTCGCAGCGCATCCCGACACCGCACCGGGGATGACTCCTGCGCGTATCCAGGCATTATTGATGCAAGGCCTAATATTCCAACCATCATTGATAGCGTGGTTGCGCGCAACATCAGTCAAAGTTCTTTTTGCAGTTGGGGCATTCAGACTGACGAAATAATGGCCCATAAATCTCGGCATAGAGGATAGCCCGAAGAAACCACCGCTGATGACACGCAGGACAACTAATAAAAGCCAGCGCAAACAAATAACCAGCCACTGCAATTATGGTGCCAACCGTCCATGTCATTCCGCTTTGCTCAAATGCCGGAGCGACTGAACCAATCGCCATGGCAAGAATACCTACATAGAGCTTCCACATCTGACTGGTCTTGCTGATTACCGAATTTTGAAACATTTATATTCCTCTTAAAACTACTTACGCAGTGATAACTTATTGGTCAATTAGTTACAACTCGATTCTATCAATTTTTTCTTATCGTCACGTTCAAGCTTCTTGATTGCGAATTCCCGACGCAACGCAGTCGCACGATCATCGACAGACTCGGAATAAACCAGCTTAACCGGGAGCCGCGAACGTGTATATTTTGCGCCTCTACCAGTATTGTGCAGATTAATCCTTTCTTGCAGATTTTTTGCAATGCCAGTGTACAGACTACTATCAGCACAGCATACGATGTAGACAGACCACATAATCAACGTTTCTTCAAAAATGAATGCAGACCGGCAATAAAGGGCTGAAGGACATAAAAATAATTTTTGCCTGTGGTGCAAGGACTTCTGACCGGGCGGGAATCACATCCCTAATCTCAATCAGCCAGGCACGGTTGTGCCAGCCTTCTCAGCCAGGTTTGCAAGATATCGGTTGTCGGCATCAACCAGTATGACCTTGGGTTCGATCGGCTGGTCAGTCACCTCAAAACCCATAATGACAACTTCCTCACCAACTCCGATTGTGTGTGCCGCCGGCCCATTCATGCCGATCTTTCCGGAACCTGGCTCACCGGCAATAACATAGGTTTCAAGACGCGCACCCGTCGTATTGCTGGCAATCAGAACACGCTCGTTTTGCCACAGACCAACCCGATCGATTAAATCTGCATCAATCGTAATGCTACCGACATACTCGGGATTGGCTTCCGTAATGGTCGCCTTATGAATTTTCGAGCGCATGACAGAACGCACTTGGAATCTCCTGATCAATGAAAAAGCACTCCGAATTTTCCGGAGCCTGCAACGGGTCGCTTTTTATACCGTAAAACCGTCAGCAATCAAACAAATGGGACGTGAAATAGGGGTCTGACCCACAATCAGCAAGTGATAATCCGGCGCTCCCAAATGACCGTAGGAGCGGTATCTTGCCGCGATTCCCTGCAGTGGCATACCATTCGCGGCAAGATGCCGCTCCTACGGTCATTCCTTCAAGGTATGTACCGAGGTTTATGGGACAGCAGAACGGCAATTAATGAGGGTCTGACCCTCATTAATTGCCGTCTTTACTTCTGCCACACAAGCAAGCGATTATTAGCCGGCATCGGGTGATCAGCCTTCAATGTCAGTGCCTGCACTCCAGCGAGTGCATTAACTGCCGCAAATTCCCGGATCCCGCTTTCAGCATCACGATTTCGCAGCCATTGATCGAATGAGATGTTACTTGGTGCGGTTTCGATTTCTTCGTACAGAAAAGGACCATAGACACATAACAGCCCTCGCTCATCGAGAACCCGCCCGATGCCGCGAAAGAAATGCTGAACCGAATCCCATGACATGATATGCAGTGAGTTCGCTGAAAACACCGCATCGAACAGCCCCGATACCTGCCACGTTGCATCACGTACATCAAGTGATATTGGTGGCCGCACATTCTGCGGCGCCTCTGCCGTAATGCGTTGCGCCAACGTCGGCAGCTCATCAGGTCGATCGGTCGGCTGCCATTGGATACCTGGCATGCCGTTGGCAAAATGCACGGCATGCTGACCGGTGCCGCTGGCGACTTCGAGTACTCTGCTGCATTCACGTAACTCGACAGTCAGGATTTCGAGTATCAGCTGCTTATTCCGTTCGCACGGTTCGGAAAATGCCATCACAACAGGTTTGTTTGTATCTGCCGGTTTACAGCAATCAACTAAATGAGAATTAATCTAAGAAGACACGGCAAGTGACACAAAGATTGCATCTGCTTGTTCTTCAACCGGCAATGTTTGCAACCCGGCAGGTGACTTGCCCATTGAAATCATCTTATGTGTCCAGCCCGGCATCGGGATGCCGGCAAATGAATTGACCCAGTCCACATTCTCACCGGAACAAAAATTAAAACTTGATCCATGCCACGGGCATTTAACGATACCGTCGCAGATTTTACCCCGTGACATTTTCATACCCATATGTGGACATCGGTTGACGACGGCACATACCTTACCGTCGATGCGCGATAACAGGATCGACAATCCATCGACATCAACCGTCAACAACTCACCTTCCGTCACCTCGCCAGAAACGGCGATTTGAACTTTCTTTGCAGGCATTGCCTTCCCCAACTAACAGTTATTTATACAAAAGATATCGAGAACAACAAGACTATTCCTGCTCCTTGCCGCCCCATTTTTCCCTGAATTCTGTAAGGGCCTCACTCTGCACTGAAGCATGACGATTGCTCAGCATCAATGATGATAAAGAACAGACGCGCGCACGAATGAGCCCCAGATCCTCAGCTGCATGAAACAGACTCGGATACCAGGATTCCCAGTTCGGCAGCAATGCCTCTACATCATCTCTCAGGCTCATGAAAACATCTTCAGTTGATCAGATCCCCAGATTACCCGGGACATTATGTTACGGGCACTGTAGTACGTCTGCGACCGGCTTTCCAGATTCAGAAATTAATCATTTATGTTCGCTGCATCGCGAACAATAATCCAAGCCTTAAACTTATCATCAAATGACAGTGAAGCGTGTGCTGGACTCGTTGACGGCAATGTACTGCCGGGGATATTTGCCGCAACAGCATCCAATTTCGGCAATACATAGCGGTGATACATTTCCGCTGCTTTTTTTCCGTTGAAAAATACCTGCCTGAGAGTTGGATAGTCGGCAAACAACCCATTGAAGTTATTTGCAGCAATCGAGCTGGTATCTATCGATGCATCAAGGCTGCCCGGACGCACACAACTGCTGAGCACATCCCACAGGGCCACTCGACCAGCCGTCAGCACATCAAGTCGTTGCGCGTAAGGTAACTCGAAGTGGGCGCCAAATAGTTCCCCCATGATTGGCCAGAATGCATTACGTGGCAGCGCGTAATACTCACTTGCATCCAGCGAGGCTATGCCCGGCATCGAACCCAGGATCAAAACACGCGGCTCAATGCCAACGACCGGCGGCAATCCACTTATGCGAGATTCCTGTTCGTTAATTGACATCACCCCACGCAATTACATGACGATCCGAAACCACTTCAACATGCAATGCTAATCCGGCGCGGTGAATCTGCTCACTAATTTCTGCTGCTTCGTACGCCGCCAGCAATGAATACAAAAAATCATGTCGCAAGACAGCTGGCTCATCGGCTGCATGTAGCATTACAAGCGCCTCGGCCGTTGCCTGATCGTCCGGACGCATCAAATCCATAATAAAGACCCGGCAAGAATGTTGACCTGCCCAGTCCCGAATCGTCGACCACAGTACTGCCGGATCACTGAGATGATGTAGCAGGCTGTTGGAAATAATCAGGTCATACCGGCCAGTGGGCGCTGAGGGCAATAGCCTCTCAATATACTGAACAGGTGCATCAGAGGGCGTCATGGTGCGGGCCATGGCAAGCATTGCAGCAGAACCATCAACACCATCAACACGCCAACCAGGAAATGCTGCGGCAAACCGCCGGCTAATATCTCCAGGCCCACATCCAAGGTCGAGCGCTACGCCTGTCTGCGGCAAACTATCCAGCTGTTTGCAGAGTAATTCCATAAAATAGCTGTGCGGCGCTGCAAAATCAGCTTGCGCATAAGCCTTGATCTGCTCTTCATCGAGCATTAACTCTGGTTCTGCAACACGCCGCATAAAACTAATTGATTGCCTGCAACACAAGATAGGGAGTCAGGTTAAACATCCAGATACATAACTTGTACAGACCGAGACCACCATAGTGAATAGCGTTAAATGTTTCACGTGACACGCTGAAAAGCGTGTTATGCATATTGAACATCATATCTTTAAAAAACATGACTGCAATAAACCAGAACATTAATAACCCAATATTGACGACTGAGCACCATGCCAGCAATTTTGTCAGCAATTCGATTGTCAAAGCAGCACCTACTCCAGTGACTGATAATACTTCTGTTCAAATCGTGGCGTACAGATACACAAAAATACCAACTCATCGGTACCGGTATTTGCAATACGTTGCCGTACTCCTGCTGGAATGATAACAACCTCACCAGGAGCAACGGCAACCGGGGACATATCACCGACTTCTACACATCCATTACCATGCAACATGATATAGCGCTCTTCAATGCCAATAACCTTGTGCCATTTTGTTGTTTGCCCCGGTGAGACACGAGCACGCGCTATGGATACGGCCGGATCAGCTTCATCATTTGACAACTCCAGAATCCAGCAACCTTCATCTGTCAGATATTCATCCTGCTCATCAGGTTTGCGGATAGTCTTGCGCATGTATTAATCCTGAAAATCATTGCCACACATGGTTATCGGCGAATCTGTTGCTTTTCTCCAGCATCACTCACATTGACAAATGTAACATTTGTCGCGAACAGAACCTCTTCATCAGCATCATGAGTTTTTTCACCAAAAACCTCGACATGGTATTCAACTGAGGACGCCCCAAGTCTTGCCTGACTGACAGTAAAGCGAAGAATTTGCCCACATTGAATCGGATGTTTGAACGCAACATTATTTAAAGCAATTGTAACGAATCGATGCCCGGGAAATTCCAGACTTGCTGTGATATATGCAAATTCATCGAGCCATTTAAGCAGATAACCGCCAAATAGTGAGCCCTGATCATTCATGTGCTCGGGCAAGACCAGTTTTCTATGATTCATTTACTCACCTGATTATTAACCACTGCGACTACAAACACTGTTACCACCATCATTCCCGGCTGTAATTTTTCAGTTCATGGGCATGCTGTTCCCAATTATTCCCATCGAACGATACAACGGTTAACTTTAAGGGCTCAGGCATCAAGCAACGCACATTAACATCGATGCCATCCGGATTTGAGCGCGGAACATAATAGGATCGAACGCCACAGTTACCGCAAAAATAATGTTGCGCAATGTGGCTATTAAATGTGTAAGTCGTTATTGCATTTTCTCCACCCAGCAATCTGAACTTTGATTTCGGCACGATCAAATGTAGAAATCCTGTCATCGTACAGATCGAGCAATTACACTCGGTACATTCAACCTGCTCGTCAGCCTCAACTTCAAAATGAACTGCGCCGCAATGACAACTGCCGGTATAGATCAATGCCCTCTCCCGTCACTGGTGCACTCAATGCCGGCAGCCTGCAACGAACTAATAGCGCTGTCGAGTGTTGCTTCGCGCACCAGCACATAGTCCGTATCGAAACTCGACACAACAAAAACCGACAGCGATGCGGCTGCCAAAGCCTTTGATATGGAAGCAATGATACCGGTCAAGCCAAAATCAAGCGGGCCGACAACTTGCAGGCATGCCCAGCCGGCGCTGGTCTGATCAGCCTCGACAGACAGCAATGACCTGCATACCAGCGATAACTCATCAGTGGAGCGCAATATCGAAAAAAACTTCTCATGCAAGACATCATTGGGAATAATCGCATCACTTGCCAGACGATGAATGCTGAAAGAACCGTCAACAACTGTCAGTGAAATCTGCATCATGGGCCTCAGTTAGATACTGACGATTCCCGGCCATGCTGCCATTTTGCCGAAACTCGCACAGCAATCACTGTCGCCTCTGCACAGGTAGCACCACGAGAATCAAGCGTACAAAATACCTTTATTGTTTTATCCGTCGCTGAGACGATACGTGCTGCGAGTTCAACCGGCGCATCGATTGCAGCCGGTGCCAGATACCTCACGGCAATTGATCCGGTCGCGAACCACACTTCGTCACCTGTTCCAATTGTACGGTTCGTTGCCGCATATCCAGCCGCCACTGCTGTACAAACACTGTGACAATCAATAACAGTGCAGATGATACCGCCATTTAAAACATGCTCAGCGCCAGCCATGTGGTGTGGCGCCGGCTCAAAACGACAGATGCTTTCACCTGGCCTGGACCAGTAACTTTTTATTTGCAGTCCGGCCTTATTATCAGGACCGCAACCAAAGCAATGATTGTTTGGTATCAGATTCTGGAATGCTTGTTTCGACGCAGCGCTCATTATTATTACTCGTATTTCTCTAAGACTTTTGCTGGGGCTCTTGCTGGCAAGACATGCTGATTATCTCGCCGGTGCTCTATATCCGGTCATTAGCAAGTATACCGCCGCTGAAATCCCTGCTGCACCAAGCAACATGCACATCACGACAATCTGGTATCGCGCCGCAACCAGCGGTGATGTTCCGGATAATATCTGCCCGGTCATCATGCCCGGCAAAGTGACGAGCCCAACCGCAAACAAAGAATTAATTATCGGGATCAGCGCCACATGGAACGCCTCCTGGCGTGCATCAGGATCCGACTTGCCGGAATGTCGCGCTGCTGCATAACGCTCGGCAGCCAGGCTGACTGCATTCATCGAAGCGGCGAAGATCATGCCGCCAAGCGGAATAACATGTCGCGGTGAAAACCATGGCGTTACTTCAAGCACCAGCCCGGTGACCAAAAACAACGTTGATACACCGCCAATCGCAATGGCCGCCAGTGCATGCAGGTATTGCTGGCGGCCGGCATTGCGCACCGATCTTAATGAAATCCAGCAGGCTGCTGCCAGCATGATCGTCAGGACAATCAGTACAAACACACCGTGATTGATATCAAAAATATAGGTCAGCAGGTAGCCAATAATTATTAACTGAATCAACATTCTGGCAACTGCATAAATTGCCATGCCCGCCTGTTTTGACCAGCGATACATGATAATTAATACGATAATGACCGGAATAAAACCAATGGCCACACCGGTCAGAGAAATAGTCTGCAGCGGATTGTCCACGCCACCTCCGGTTTGATCAAATGAAACAGGTTACCAGCAACCAGTGAGGCCAGTGCCCCATCAACACCAGCTTTGCTGACCTGCCGGATGTTGCAGCAATTCGCGGATATTGGCTTCAAGTATGCGATAGCCTACATTGCCACTGAGAATCTGCCGACCTTCATTGAAGATCATCGTCGGGCTTGAGCGGACACCGAGCACATCAGCGCTCTTTAAATTATTTGATACCAGCGCGAAAGCCTGACCACTTTCCAGCTTATCTTTCAGACCGGCAATATCAATGCCCTGACGAACAGCAATAGCCAGCAATTCGGTCATGCGAGACACGTCAACTGCAGCGGTAAAAAAAGCCTCACGAATTGCTTTATCAAGTGATGGTGCATCAGCGCCATCGTGCTCACGATCAAGCAGTCGTGCGGCAGCAATAATCAGATGGGCCGGCAGTGATGAGGTTGGAATGTTTTGACGCCAGACATCAGGGCTCAAATTCACATGGTCGAACCCTGCCGCAATTTCATGAACATGTTGCGCATAGCCCTCTACCCCGCCACGCTTTGCCCATTGTGCCGCCATCTTGGTCTGCACATCGCCGAACACATTGAAATAACAAAATTCAACTTCTATTTCCTGCGGGAAGTTTGACTGTAACTCCGTTACGCGAATCTGGCTGATATAGGCCCAGACACACAGAATATCGGAGAAATGTGTAATTTGAACTGGCGTCATCGTTGCGTGCATTTCACTGACGTTAGCGTCAATGATTGGAGATCAATCATTCCCAGCCGGGCAATCCCAACAGATTAATCCGGCTATATAGATTCTTACCTTGGCACTAAGCCTCAACAATTTCAGCTTTGGTGCTCTCGATAAATGCCAGCACATCGCTGCTTTCCTGCGCCGGGACACTGAATGACTCCAGCGTATCACTGAGATGCCCAACCAGCGCCGCCCAGTCACTCGCGCTGATGCGCATGCCTTTATGCGATTTCACCATATCTCGACCGGTGTACAGCAGCGGGCCGCCGGCATTTTCACACAGGAAATCAATAAGCAACTGTTTTTCCCGGTTAATACCGTCTTCACTGCGATTCTCCCAGAATCTGCCCAGCCCCGGATCAGCTATCAAGCGCGGCAACAATGCATTACAGACAGCTGCGATTGCATCGTAGCCACCCAACCGCTCGTATAAACTTGCCTGATCATTCATTTTTTTCTCCAGATTATTGTCGGATACCCATGACCCGTCTTGTATAACGGCACAATAGCAAGTCATTGCACAGATGCACAGACAGTGCCGAACTTTACCGCCATGGCGCGCGCAAATCGAGGCTGTCTAATACCGACAATCAGCCCCTGCACGATCAGACTGATACACCGTTCACACTAAACGCTGATGATAAATATTTATGTCAACATACGGCATGATTTTACGCCCCAATCGCTATAGTGCAGCACTCAAGAACGAATAGAAAATCACCATGAACAATGCCAGTAATGCAGACATGATCGAGACTCGGCCTGAGGTGCAGGACGATGACTCGAGCTCCACTGGTTGGGATCCCTATATTCTTTCTATTTTCTCAAAATGGAAGAAGCCAGTCTTCGAAGAACGTCGCCTGAAACCACGCACCCTTGACGCATCAAGACGACGAGCGCTGTTGCTGGCAAAGGGACGCCGTCGCAAATAATTTGCAGCTGCGACCAGTAAACACGAATCCAAGGGAGCCTCATGGCTCCTTTTTTCATGCCCACACAAGCAGAAATATTATTGTCATGGCATGATATGCGCCCGGTGTAACACGCACGGACAAGGAAAAAAACATGATTCGGCAACATCTAAACAGAGTAACCAGAATATTTATCGGCCTGCTGGGCATTCTGCTCATCGCGGCCTGTCAGCAGCAGGGAGAAACAGGAATGGCA